>Ga0209978_10001203_pt1 | contig 10672 bp, 10 predicted proteins | sample BentaG_FD_182805 | JGI IMG/M metagenome (GOLD analysis project Ga0209978, IMG submission 182805) | Deep subsurface microbial communities from South Atlantic Ocean to uncover new lineages of life (NeLLi) - Benguela_00093 metaG (SPAdes)... | ecosystem: Environmental > Aquatic > Marine > Oceanic >...
CAGTTTTAATATATATGTAGGACCTGCCCCTGGAAAAAAAGTTAAGAATATTGAAAAAAATCCAATTGTTAGTATTGGCATCTATACTCCCTTATCTGAAGGAAAAATCCAAGGAATGCAGATTACGGCTTCTGGGAAAGAAAGACTGATATTTTTAAAAGAAGGAGATGATGAATTCAAAAAAGCACAAAAAATTGTCCGAGGAAAAAGAAAGCTTATATTAAAAATTATACCTGAAAAAATTGAACTTCTTGATTATGATTTTATTAAAGAAGGATATTCAAGACTTCAAGTTTTAGAATTATAAAAAATAATAAATCTCTTAACTTAAAATTAATGTGTAAAGCATTGTATATCCCAAGATAATTAAGAAGTGAATCATTGCGAAAAACGCGCCATTTTTTAGTAAGCGCTTGTAATTCAAATTCACCACTTTATATTTTTTTGCCAATGACAGGGTGAGAAGATCACATGCAGAACCTTGTGGTAAAAAATTACCTGCCATGTTAACACCGCCTATGAAAGCAATGATGATCGGGTTAGGAAAGAAACCTTCTCCTATGAATGCCGAAAAAATCGGGAGAAGGATGATGGTAACAGGTGTACCAGCAAGAAATGCGGAGAAGAAAGAAGAGAGGCATAATGTTATCAACACGGCAAGATAAATGTTGTTATTCACTAAGTCTACCAAACCTGTGGAGATTAACTCTGAAAAGCCATATCTTGATAAAGAATTCGAAAGAATGAACAAAATCGCAAATGTAATGATGATTCTCCATTCGATATCGTTCTTAAGATCCGAGAAATTAGAATTCTTAGAGTGAATAAGAAGAAGAATAGCTGCAGATATGATCGCGACGAGAGCAGGTTCGAATCCTAAGATCATGAACACGAAAGTGGCTAGAAGAATGATGATTGTCATTGAAAAGTAATTTTTATTTTGGATCACAACCCTTGGGTCAATCATTGATAAAAATATCTTCTTATTTTCTTCAGTTGGTTTTTCTTCATTTTTCAATATAAATCTATCTATCAAGTAAATGGTGGATATTAACGTGATTATGAATAAAATACCCATGTTGGCAAAATACTGAATAAAACCCCACCCAAATTCCTCACCGATTATTAAATTTTTTAAACTCGAGACAGGTGTGAGTATCGCACCGATATTTATAGTAATGGTCATTCCCATCATGTATGTACCAGCAGGTATCTTTAAAAATCGGCATGTCCTATAAATCAATGGAACTAATATCAACGAGAGGGTTAAATCCTCGATAAAGGCGACAATAATACCTGTAAAAAGGCAAATCATATAGAAGAATAACCGATTATTTCCTTTCGTGATATGAATTAATTTAATCGCGATATATTCCAAAACTCGGTCATTAATAGCAAAATAGATGACTATCTGCATAGCAAATAGGAAGATTAACATTTTAAAATTAATAAACCCAAGAATTTCTTCCTCTTCAACATTAGTAAACCTGACCATTGAAACTACTGCGATGACTCCTATGATTAATGCAATAGGGAAATAATCGAACTTATCTTGAGAAAAAAAAGCCATTAAAATAGCAAATAGTACTAATATCAATAGTATTGCGGGTAAGTTCATGTAATAAAAAGAAATGGTTTTTATTTTAAAAAGTATCGCTTACATTCATACAAATAAATACACCAAATAAGGAGTTTTAGAAAAAAAAAATGATAAAGTTATTAAAATTAAAGAAACAGTTTGATCATTTCTTCAGCATCCATTAATAATTCAGCATAGTATCTGTAGCCCTCCACTGTAGCATATAAAGTATATCTTTTAGCAATTGCTTTCATTGTGTCTATTATTTTATCATCTGGACATTCATATACCGCATATACTTTAATTTGACCATCCGTGGATGCAGTTACCCAATGATTAATCTTTTTTACGAAATCGGGATAAGTTGGTTTATCCTTTATAGTATAAACTTTCACCATTTCCTTAGCCTTATTTGGCGGGTACCATCCTGTAACTAAAATATGAGCCATTTGATTTCTACCTCTTTTTATAATTAGAAATTAGATTTTTTTGTAAGTAAAAATTAATATAATAGTTTAAAAGCTTTTTCGATCAAGGATTATTGATAACATTGTTGTTTTTTATTAAAAACTTAATTCGGATAATGTATAATTAATGATTTACCCCAATTAATCATAATAAGATAGGAACAAGAAAAATATTCTCAAGAATATTGTTCAATAATTGTTTGAATTTAATCAACGCTTTCTGTCTCATGTCACAACCCTTATTATCTTTTAACCAAATGAAGGATGCTCTAAAGAAATTAAATAGTGTAGGGGTGCTTTTGGATTATTTTCACGCGCATTCGAATCAACTGCTCGATCTCTTTTAATTGTTGGTGTTGGTTCTTTTCGCAGAATGCAAAGGCAGTCCCTCCCGCGCCTGCTCTTGCTGTCCGACCGATGCGATGCAAATAGGTTTCCGGCACATCTGGCAAGTCAAACTGGATGACATGTGAGATGTTATCTACGTCAAGACCGCGCGAAGCAACATCAGTAGCTACCAGCACTCGAGCTTTTCCGGTGCGAAAGTTTTTAAGCGCGTTTTGACGTGCAGATTGTGATTTATTTCCATGTATCGACTCGGCGCGTATTCCCTTCCTTTGTAAGTTTTTAACGACTCGATTCGCGCCGTGCTTGGTGCGCGTAAAAACCAGTGCTCGTGTAATAGTTGAATCAGCGAGTAAATATTCCAACAATTTTTGCTTTTTCTCTTTCGATATAAAAAATGCAGCCTGTTTAATAATTTCCAAGGTGGGTTCGTCCGGAGATATATTTATATTGACGGGATCATGTAGAATATTTTTTGCGAATTTAATTATTTCACGAGGTATTGTAGCAGAAAAAAGCAAGGTCTGTCGGTTCTTTTGTGGCACCATCTTGACGATAGAACGAATATCGTGGATAAAACCCATATCAAGCATTCTGTCGCCTTCGTCCAAAATCAACACCTCGACATGGCTCAGATTTACATGTCCTTGTCTCATCAAGTCGAGTAATCTACCAGGTGTGGCAACCACAATATCTACTCCTTGGCTTAGCTTTGCAACCTGTGGATTTTGTGAAACACCACCATAGACGACACAGTTTTTTAGTCCAGTGTATTTTCCATACATGCTGAAACTATTCGCAATCTGGATTGCCAGCTCTCTCGTGGGCGAAAGTACTAACACCCGTATTTTACGTATTATTTTGTACTTGTTGTTATTTATGATATTCAATCTGTCCTTGTCTGGGGTATTCATCAATCGCTGCAGAGTCGGAAGCGCAAATGCTGCAGTTTTACCCGTTCCAGTTTGGGCACACCCTAGCAAATCTTGCCCCTTCAAAACGATAGGAATTGCCTGGGCTTGAATTGGTGTCGGGTCTACATAGCCAGCATCTCTTATTGCTCGTAATAATTCTGGCTTTAGGTCGAGATCAGTAAATTTTATACCAATACCAACTTGATCAGACTGCAGTAACTCGTTTTCTTCTGCGAACCGTTTTGCTTCAAGAGCAGCGGGTCCTTTTTCTTGTTTTTGGATTGTAAAAGTAATCCTATCGCCGGTGACGATAGGTACATCCTCGTGTGGTTGCAGTGCAGTATGGTGTAAAAAAACATCTTCACTGTTCATATCGGATGTTATAAATCCAAATCCTTTCTTTTCATTATACCATTTGACCGTTCCGGTCATTCTATGTGTTTCTTTTAACATTTTTATTCACATTTTTCTTTCTGTTGTGGGTTTCTCCTTTACATATACTCACATAAATCGTCCTGCTTTTATTTTGGAAAAATACATGAGCGGGTTTCATCATTAAAATAATTAAATACCCCATCTCAGAAGAAGAAATCATATTTGATGCAATCATCTAAAAAGCATCTAAAATATCTTATTATTCGATGAATAAACCTTCAATCTTGAAATTTAGAAGTAATAATTACTAAAAAAAACCCCATTATTTTGTAAAAAAGAGTTACATTGCCTATATACTCTTGTATTTAAAAAATCTTTTATAACATAACGTTATATTGACAATGGTCATATCAGATTAGGCAGAGGCTAGAATTATAAAAAAAAGTCATAAGTTTTAAAGAAATAAGTATATTTTACTAGCTTATTGTTTAGAGCTAATTATTTCTTTCACTCGCCCAATTTCACCGCTCCTCAACCGAACTTTAATCCCATAATGGTGATTAGGAGAGTTTGTAAGCACATCTTTGACTATGCCCTCGGTTAACTTACCAGATCGCTGGTCTTTCTTTAATACGATTAAAACTCGCATGCCTGATTTAATGTCTACTCGCTTTGTTCCCTTCAATTTAATTACTCAAGCCACTTGTGGGTCTTTTTTAATAAGATAATAGGTCCCTTCATTTTACCTTTTGCCTTTATCTCCTCATTATTGCTAATTGTCTATTGAAATATAAAAATCTGCATATAGTATAATTTTCTTTTCTTTTATTTCAATATTCAAATTATAATATTATAATCAAAATAATTTTAGGAAAAGAAACATTAGATTCTTCAATAATTATTAATCGTAAAAATCTAACTATAATGCTTTCTGATCAACTTATTAATCAACTTAAAGATTGTAGGACGGATAAAGAATTAAAAGTAGCTTTTAAAAAGATCGCATCTAAAGATCCAGATAAATATTTTCCTACTCAAGAGTTAAAAAAACTAGGATACTTAAGGAAAAATTGTGAGTGCTGTGGAACTTACTTTTGGACAGTTGATAAAGATCGAAAAGTATGTGGAGACCCGATATGTTCTGGAGGTTTTCAAGTTACAGTAAATAATCCTTCGAAGGTGAAACTTTCATTTATAGGAGTATGGAAGAAGATTGTTGAAATTTTAGAGCCGAGAGGTTACGTACCCATTAAAAGATACCCTTGCGTGGCGAGATGGAACCCTACCTCAGAATTTACAATAGCATCTATATCTGCCTTCCAACCGTATGTTATCACAGGTGAAGTTGAACCTCCTGCAAAAAAACTTGTTATCCCTCAATTTTGTTTGAGATTCAACGACATCGAAAACGTAGGTGTGACATCTTCACATTGCACAGGCTTTGTTATGATAGGGCAACACGCATTTGTACCTCCTGAAGAATGGAATCAGGGTGAACTTTTTATGGATATACATGATTTCATTCATGAGGGTGTGGGTTTACCAAAAGAAGAAATAACTATACATGAAGATTCTTGGGCTGGTGGGGGTTCATTTGGGTGTAGTCTTGAATTTTTTAGTAGGGGCGTAGAATTATTTAATCAAGTTTATACAATGTTTGAACAAACTCCTGAGGGTCCTCGTGAACTCAAACTAAAAGTCTTAGATATGGGTCTTGGACAAGAAAGAGTTGCATGGTTTTCACAAGGTACACCAAACATATATGAAGCTATTTTTCCTTATGTATTAACGAATCTTAGAGAAAGTACAAAAATAGACCTAGATTTAGGTTTATATAATAAATTTTCTCAATACTCTGCTTATTTAAACATTGATGAAGTTGATGATATGGATACTGCATGGCAAAAAGTTTCTAATGAATTAGATATGAATATATCTGAACTAAAGAAAAAAGTTTTACCTATGACTGCGTTATATTCTATAGCAGAACATGCTAGAACCTTACTGTTTGCTATTAATGATGGGAAACTTCCTTCTAATGTTGGTGGTGGTTATAACCTGAGGGTTATTTTTAGACGTGCAATTAGCTTTATTGATAAATTTAATTGGAATATTGACATTGCAGACGTTTGTGAGTGGCATGCTGAAGAATTACAAGGGATTTTTCCTGAAGTTTCAGAACATTTGAATGAAATTAGAGAAATTTTGAATGTTGAAAAAGGTAAATATTATACTAACAAGAAAAAGGCAAAAAAGATTTTGGAAAAAGAACTTAAGAAAGGAGAAATTACCACCGAAACTTTAATTGAATTATATGATTCTAATGGTATTAATCCTGAATTGGTAAAAGAAACTGCTAAAAAATTTAATAGAGCTATAAAGATACCTGATAACTTCTATAGTTTGGTTGTAGAAAGGCATGAGATAACTGAGCAAATCCATGCAACAAGAAAAGAAATGGAGTTAGATTTAGAAGGAATCCCTGAAACCAAATCGTTGTATTATTATGATTATACTAATATTTCTAATGACGCAAAAGTTTTGAAAATAATTGATAACATGGCTGTTGTAGACCAGTCAGTCGCTTACCCAACTTCTGGAGGACAATTACATGATGTTGGAACCATTAATAATCAAAGATTTAATGATGTTTTTAAACAAGGGAATTATGTTGTCCATGTTTTAGAAGAGAAACCAAAATTTAAAGAAGGTGATACAGTTAAAATCAAAGTTGATAAAAATTGGCGTACACAACTTTCTCAACACCATACAGCTACACATATTGTAAACGCTGCTGCTCGTGAAGTTCTAGGTAGCCATGTTAATCAAGCAGGTGCTAAAAAAACCCTTAAAAACTCACATTTAGATATTACACATTACGAACAAATTTCTAATGATGATCTTCTAAAAATTGAAACAAAAGCTAATAAAATCATTGATAAAGCGATAAATCTAAATCTTAGTTTTATTCCTCGCTCTGAAGCAGAAAATAAATATGGAATGACAATATACCAAGGTGGAGCTGTGCCTGGTAAGCAAATACGAATTGTAGAAATCCCAAATGTTGAAGTAGAAGCTTGTGGAGGTACACATCTAAATAATACATCTGAAGCAGGTTATATCCACATTACAAAATCACAGAAGATTCAAGATGGCATTGTTAGACTTACATTTACTGCAGGAGAGGCTACAGACAAGTTGAGGGAAAGGCATAAAAAAATACTTGATGAATTAAAGGGTATTTTAAATGTTGATCGCAAGCAGCTCGTAGGACGTGTAAAAGAATTATTTGAAAAGTGGAAAAACGTAAATAAATCACTTAAATCTGGTGAAGTAAATGAGATTGATTTACACTTAACCTCTTCTGAAACATTTGAAGGCGATGTACTTTCAGAAATTTCTCAATATTTAAGTATTAAAAAAGATGATGTACCAAGTAAAATTCAAAAACTTTATGATGAATGGGTAGAAGGAAAGCAAAAGTTATCTGAAATCACGGATTTATTTAGCGATGTAGCACTTGACATGCAGATAAAAAATGCTCAGATTTATCAAAATACTAAGTTGATTTTTGAATCAACGAAAGATTTAAACATAGAGGATTTAAAAAATTTAAGCCAGAAACTTCTGAAAAAAGAACCAAACTCCATTACATTTATTTCAAATCAAAGTGAAAAAGGTATAATACTTATGGGTATGTCAGGGCAGAAATTATCATTGAAATCTGATATTAATATTGGCAGTATAGTATCAAAAACAGTTAAACATTTTAATGGAAAAGGTGGAGGTAAAAACGATTTTGGGCAAGGGTTCATAACTGAAAAAGGAATATCTTCAACAGATGTTTTACAGCATATAAAAAACAATTACTTTAGAGCCTAATCTAATTTATAATTAGAATTTGAATTTATTACTCTATATATTTTTTACATTTCAAAAATTAACCCTTAAATTTCATAATATTTCATACTTCAAACTATTTATTTTATCTATATAGACTATATAGCATCTATAAAATATGGTGAGTGAGCTTATATCTAATTTTTTTCTTATTTATATTAAAGAAGTTTAGAAAGATTATGATAATATGTTTGATAAGATTTTATACAATTTATTGAACCAGAAAGAAGTATATTTGGAATTAAAAACTCAAGTTGCTCGTACACCTCTTGAGAAATCAATTGATTATATTATTAAACAAATTAATAAAGGTCTTAATAAAATTTCAAATTTAAATAAAAATTTTGGATGTGAATTCAAATATGAAACCAGTATTTAAAGAGTTTTGGTGTCCTGAATGTGGAAAAATTCGCTACGTTTATGTCGATGGTATTTGTGATTATTGTAGAAACGTGAGTACTCTTGAAGAATTATCAAAACAGCGAAAATTAAGACACCAAATTAATAATGAATTTTTTCAGCTTAAATTAGAAACCTATAGTTAATATAAGCTTTTTAATTTTATATTTGAAAACTTAATTGTATATTTTTTTGTAATTTAAAACTTTATTCTTTATGTGAAAAAAACTAATTAAAAATAAATAGTTTAGAGTATAATGAATTACATTATAGAGATTATTCAATTTTGTAATCATCATAAAAATGGTGAGAAATGATGGTAGAAATCATACAAATATCAGACCTGCATTTCGGGTCAGAATTCGTACCCGAATATATGGAAAACGTAATTAAATACATCGAAGAAGCTCAACCTGATGTAGTAATCTGTACTGGTGATATTGTACATAAGGGTAGAGTTGTTCAATTTAACAAAGTGATTGAATATATTAATCGAATAAAAGAGATTACTAGATTTCTTGCAGTACCAGGTAACCATGATGCGAAAAATTCAGGTATAGTATTTTTTGAGAAAATTATTGGACCACGAAGATCTAGAATGATAATTGAAGATAAAGATACTATAATAGTTGGAATTTGTTCTGCTAGAGATGATATGGCTGAAGGAATGATTGGAGATGAACAACTTGACTGGATAGGGAGACGCTTTAATAAAAACTTAGAAAATAGAATAATGGCATTACACCACCACTTAATACCTATTCCCATGTCTGGACAAAAATTTACTACAGTTAGAGATGCTGGTGAAATTTTAGAATTTACCCAACTATTTGAAATTGATTTAGTATTGATGGGGCATCGCCATGTTCCTCATGCTTATGTTATATCTTGGCAGAATTCATCAAACACAACATTTCTTTACTGTGGTACTTCGACTTCAAACAAAGTTCGCGCTGATGATACCCCTAGTTTTAATCATATTTATCTTGATGAGGGGGATTTAGAAGTGTATATGGTTAGCTCAGTTAATCTTGAGAAGAATTTATTATTAGAACGAAAAGAGCATCATACAGAGTTTATTAGACCAAGAAAAACAAGAATTGAACATTTGCTCGCATCAGCAGTATGGGATGAATAATTTATGAAATGATAAAAATTTTTAACTAAAATTTCTCCATATTTAAGAAGTTAATATAATTATTACAGTTCTTCTTTTATTTCATAAAGATTTTGGAATGAATCTTTAATGAAAAGATAATAATCATTACTATTCTTCCTCGAAACTTGTATCACAGAAAATCCCATTAAGGAGGCTCTTTTTATAAGCTCATCTCGATTTTTCACGGTCAAACAAGAATGAGTAAAAACATCTTTAGACCTACTATTGTCATTTGTTATAAATACTTCCACGCTTAAGCTCCTATTTTCATATCGAATAACTTCTTGTTCTTTCTTTAAACCAAAAAATTTTTCCATTAGATCTGCTGAAACCATAAAAGTTCTCACTTTTTTAAGACCTAATAATTCTGTAAAAAATTTATCCGAGTCATTTTCGGAGCGACAAGCTATTGCTATATGTTCAATCTTCATTTTTTCTTAACCTCATTTGACAAATCAATTTAAATATTATTGCTTAATTATTTTTATTCAATATATTTAATAATTAAAATAATATATTTCTTGATTTGTTATTTTTTCACCTGAATTTTTTTCTAAAGTTTAAAAATTTTCATCTTTTAATATTATTTAACTAAAAAAATTTTGAATAATAAGGTTAAGGTATTTCTTGGATGACTGAAGTTTCTGAAAAAGAATTTTTAAATAAACTTTTAGAAGTTGTAGACAAACTCTCAACCATAGCAAAAACTCAATCTTATCGCTTTAAAAAAAAATGGGATGAGTATTTAAAACCTCTTAATAGTAAACCTCATATTGTTCGCCAAATACCTTTAGACAAAGAAAAATTCCTTAATGATATCGATTACAGAATTAGTGTGTTGAAAAATGTTGAACAATCTGTAGTTGATGGATTTTATTCGATAAAATCATTATTACAAACATTATATAATCATTATTTTGATTCTGATTTGTTTAAAAAGGACTTTTCTGAAGATGACCAACCTATTCTTAAATATCTTATAGCAAAACAAATTTTAGGTAATTTAATACAATATAATAAAATAGATCATGAATCTGTTCCTTTAAAATACAATATAATAGCAAGAAATTATGTGTTAATTAAGTTAAAAGGTCAAACCACATCTGAGATACTTGATAGTTTACAAAAATTAAACATTAAGAATGTAAAATCTACCGGTTTAAATAAGATTATGAAAGAAATTAAAGAAGATGGTATCATAAAGATTAAAAAGAAAGGTAAAAGTAATTTTTATGAATTAAATAAGGAATTAGAATTAAGTAAAGATGGTAAAAAACAATATAGTCAAACATTAAAAGCCCTTATTGATTGGCCAACATTATTTGTTCGTAGCTTTTATAACATTAGAGAATTAAACGTTACTCCTGATAAGGATGTAATGCATCGCGATTTTCTCATTAAAGTTTTAACGAAATCAGCTATTCAAGGATATTCTGCTACTCATTTTGTATTTAAGAATTTAATAAAATATTATGAAAATTTAAAAGACGAAGCTGGTTAACTTTTTCAATGTTAGTAATCTTCTGGTGATTAA
>Ga0209978_10001204_pt1 | contig 10670 bp, 6 predicted proteins | sample BentaG_FD_182805 | JGI IMG/M metagenome (GOLD analysis project Ga0209978, IMG submission 182805) | Deep subsurface microbial communities from South Atlantic Ocean to uncover new lineages of life (NeLLi) - Benguela_00093 metaG (SPAdes)... | ecosystem: Environmental > Aquatic > Marine > Oceanic >...
ATCATTATAACTATGCAATCCGTTTCGCTTAGGAAAGGATCTATCATATCTCTGTAGTTGTTCTAGTTTTCTCATAAGAAGGTTTTTTTCATCGATGTCAGAGATATTATTACCGAATCCTCTATTAAATTGTTTAGGCTCGTAATTCTGTATCCTGTTGGTGTCGTAGAAGTTTTGTTTGAAAAACTCATTTTGATTATAATTGGGGGGTAAATAATGTCTCATTGTGTTACCGTAATAGTTTAAATCCTCAGGAGTCAGAATTTGGCCCATCCTCTGATAGGGAACTCTGTTGTTGTTTTGATAAAGAATTGGATTCTCGGGTATGTTTTTATAGTTTTGATAAAGAGCAAATGGGTAATTATTAGTGTAAGGATTCATAATTTGGTTAGTTGGCTGGAATGGAGATCTATTCGGTAAGTTATTCGGATTTTGGTTGAACAGGGATGATGAGACATTATATTCAGCCATTTTATTATTTGAATTAACATTATTATATTGGCATTTTAAACTAAAGAAGGAATTTATAGCTTCTTCAATGTAGTTTGAGATATCACTCAAATCGATTTCGATATTATATAGTTTTTTAGCAGCTAATTTGTCATAAATAACAGTCTCGTCAAAACTTCTAGCGAGTAAAAGGTAATCTAATACTCTAGATATAGAATTTGGAGGTAGCGTAAATTCGTATCTACCATAAGGGAATTCAATATAAAGCTTTTTAAACAGTTTCCCTCTTATTTGGACTTTGGTTAAATCTTTAACGGGTGCTTTAAAGATACCTTCTTGTTTCTTCTTACGTTTTCCATGTTCACGAACAAAAGATAAGTCAAAATTAGTTATAAAAAGAATACCTTTATTTTTTTTGTACTTATCATGGGTATTAAGCCCATTTGCTAATTTTGCGTATATTGCATAAACAGGTTTTTCCTCATCTGCCAGATTTAGGAATTTAATATAATTTTTGAAATAAAACGTAATTTTATCAATGAAAACAAGATTTTTAGAAAGGTTTTCTATGCTTGTATTGATTGTACTTACATTATTCTCTATAAAATCTTTTATTGAATTATAACTTCTATTTAAATTCTCAAGAATATCATCAATAATTCTTATATTAGAATTCTGTTGAGCGTAAATATCGAAAAAATATTCTTTATTAATCGATAAATGCTGGATAAAATTGCGAATCTTTTCAATAAGATTTTCTTTTGCGTAAATAAATAATTTAAAGAGGGCTAATAAATCTAATTCCATAGTAGGATAATGAAAACATTTAACTGGAGGAGCTCTTGCGTCAAAGATTCTCTGTTTTAACATATAAAGAGAGTTTATTAAATTTCTAAACGGGTCTATAAATGAGCGTGAATTTTTAATTAATTCCATGAAATTTTTTTCTAGTTCTTCTTTTTTTTCAAAGACATTTATGATTTGATGTGAATGGCACTTAGGACAAGATTTTAAGAGCTGATTTGAGCGTATTATACTCTCTGCGCCGCAATCTTTACACGCTTTCTTATTACCAGATTCTGGAACTAAAATATTTTTTGAATTGCACTCTTGACAAATATAAGAATCAATTTTTTCTTCATGTAAACAATCAGAACAACAACTAGTTCCACATTTCTCACAATAATAAGCCAACTTTACATTTCGTTGGCAAAAACGGCAGATTTGGAAGTGTTGCTCCGACATATTTAATTTTAAACCCGACCTTATTAAAATAAAAAAAACACAATTTTTGATCGCTTTATCAACAGAAATAGATGAAAAATTAGTATTAATTTAGGTATGTTATTGAAATATTACCTAAGAAGCCCTTAAAAATTGTAAGAACAACCCTTAAAAAATAGTTATTTTATAATTTTCACTTTAGTTCCCAGTGCTTGACCAGGGACACCAGCTTTTTTGAAATGAGCTCTAATAGCACCACTATTACCGTGGGCTCGAGTAATTGTACCTTTCAATTCTTTTCCCGTAGAACTTACCCATACAACTGTCCTTCCAATTAATTTATTAGCCTCTTTTCTATTAGTAATGTTTGGAAATACGATTATACAATGTTTTGGATGCAGAGTATGTCGCCCTTGCTTATAGTTGGAGATTGTTCCCTTCATACCTAAAATTTCTAATTTATTTATTGCCATTTTAAGAAACACCAGTAATTATTAGAATTACTTAATTGTTAGAAGAAATATTTAAAAAAATAAAAATTTTCGTAATTGTAGTTCTTTTTATCTTGAATTTGGAAAAAGAAAACTTTTTGAACAAAACTCTTTTAATATAATCCAATGAAAGTTGCGTTTAATGAGACAAGAATTACACCCAAGGATTATTTAGACAAACCCTTGGCAGGGTATAGTCGAAAAAATCACTGTTTAGGAAAGTTAGATGATATTCATGCCTATGGTGTTTTAATAAATGTTAATAATGGTATTATTAATCGCCACTTACTAATGATTTCGGTTGATATACTAAAATTACCACTTTCGATTGTTGATTATATCAAAAAGAGATTGATCTCAAAATTTAAGCTTTTAAAACCAAATGAGATATTTCTACATGCCACTCACACCCATTCCTCATTTGATCTTACAGGTGAGTTTTATTATCCAGGTGGGGCATTAGGATTTATAAAAGGTGTGTTGTTTGCTGATAATAAAAACGACAGATTTATTGTATGGATGACTGATAGAATAATAAAAATGGTTAGTAAATTAATTGAAGATTTAGAGCCATGTATAGTAGCTTGGAAAAAAGAAAGCTTTAACCCTGAGATAGTACTTAATCGTAGATGGCCAACGAGGAATGTTTTACCAGATTTAGGGGTTATTGCCTTTAAAAGTCTAGAAGAAAATGAATTATTAGGCTTTATTATTAACTTTGCGTGCCACCCGACAACATTATCTTACAAAAATCATAAATTATCTGCCGATTATCCAGGTCGTATAATTCAGAAAATTAACGAATTAACAAATAATAAAGTAAAAACTATATACTTCAATGGTGCTTCAGGTGATTTAAATCCAATTACAACCTCGGGGGCAAAATTGGAGAAAATTGATAAAGACAAGTCGTTATCCTATGACCAGTTAGGAACCTACGAACATACAAAAAAAATTGGTTATACCATTGGTGAGGAAGCCTTAAAAGTTGTTAATTCTATTCCTGAAGAGAATTACTCGACATTTACAGAAATTATTATCTATACAAAGATACTAGTAATTCCCCAGAAAGATGCAAAATATTATTCAAGGGTATGGTTTTCAAATAAAGTGAAGTGGATATTAAAAAAATATTTTCTGTTTAAAATAGCAAAGTTTGATAATAAATTTGTTAATTTTCCATTTTTTACAATTGAGCGTAAAAATTTTAAGAATTATATAAAAACAGTCGTTAATTTCATTAAATTTACAACAGATAATAACAATATCTTCGGAATAATAACGATTCCTGGAGAATTATTTGAAGAAATTGGAAAAACTCTAATTTCCAATGCCCCAACTAAGATGAAAAACACATTAATTTTCCAAAATTCCCAAGATTGGATAGGTTACTTATTTCCCTTAGAAATGTACATTAATGAAGGAGGGTATGAACCATTTATGTGTTTTAGTCCTCTATGTGGTGCTTATATAGAAAATAGTGCGAAGAAATTTTTAAAGGAAATTAAAGATAAATCTTAGAAAAAGGTTAAAATTATTTATTCAATCTGCTTTTCTGCTAATTCCCATGCTTTTTTATTTAAATCAAGGTAATTACTCAGATACTCGTTTTCTAATAGAGATGGTGCTTGATTTGCGATTGCATTCTCTTCTATTATCAGCTTTTTTTCAATTTGTGCCAATTTATCAAGGTAAATTTGCCTTTCTGGTTTATTTGAGAGTTTTTTGTTTTGTTTAATGAATTCTTTATGCCTTGACCAAAACCAATCAGGATTAATTTTAGAATAAGGTCCTGGCTTAGTAAAATTTTTTCCTTCATAAGGGAAAGTATAGGGTTTAAATACATTTAAACATGGAAACGAGCCTCCCGTAAACCAATGGACCGATTTTTTTACATCTTTTTTTAGTTGAGAAACCTGTGATCCAGTTGATTCAAGACTTCCATGCATACAAATTCCTGCTTGGTGTTCTCTTAAAAAATCCATCATCATTTGGGGTGTAATATTCCCAATGTTTTTATTAAGAAGTAGGGTGGATTTTCCTCCTCTAGAATATTGTGATGGTGTAGTGAAGGCAGAAGCTCCTGAAAAAGTATAAGCAAAATCGAAATCATTATCATCTTTGCAATATCCCTTTTCAATAGCATGGGTTATTATACCTTTTCTTCTAATATCCCCTTTACCTCTGATAGTAATGCCATTTGAAATAGATCTCACCGACTTGACTTTTTCTATGATCCACCAATTATCAGCAGTCTCTAAGACGTGTGCTTCTTTAGAATCTGCAACTATAAATGAATTATGATACATCCAACTTGGATCATCATACGCACATCCACCACCTTGTCCATATTTTTCTAATAAATCAGTAATAATTTCTAGTGCTTCTTTTGCTGATTTAGCACGTTCAAGGCCGAGTCTTAATAGATCCATACCTAATAACCCAATTCTTCTCAGAGGTTCATGCGTATATACTGCTTCATTTCCAATTACAACTTCATATTCATTAGCACCCATCTCTGCCCCCCACATCCAAAATGGCTGGCTCAGTAAAATCGTATAGGTTTCAGAAACCTGAGGTATTTCTAAATAGGTGCATTTCAATGAATTTCCTTTTTCATATTTCGTTCTTGGAGAATAAGTTATTAATTGCACCTCATTAAATGGACGATCCGAATTCTTTCCAAAAATAACATTTCCGTCTTCAGTTGAATTTCCTAATGCAACGAGAGTATCACACATTCAAATTCCTCATATAAAATGGTTCATTCTATTTAATTTCGTATATTTCGATTTAATTTTCATTATTAATTTAATAATTCGTAAGATAAACCCTTAAATATTATTAATATTTGCTTCTATTGACCCATACAATAGACGGTTTTAATTAAACTTTAATAAAAGTAATATTTTATGTCTTTAAATAGATAATTATAATAAATTATATCTTGAGCTTTTTCTCTGTAAATTAAGTTCGAACTGAAAGGGCCTATTTTGATGGAAATTAAGAAAATCGTGTGGATTTTTTCATTTGAATACGCTGGTATAGCTAAAGTAGGTGGGTTGGGTGAAGTTCCTGCTAACCAAGCTAAACATTTAGTTGAGGAGTTCGATATTACTATATTTATGCCATCTCATGGACAGCTTGAAGATTTAAAAAAAAAATATAAGTTCGAAAAACTACCGTTTAAATGCGTTGGTCAAATTAATCCATCCCTATTTGGATCGGAACAATCAGAAGCGAATTGTGATATCACATTTTATAAATTTAAAATAGAAAATGTGAATATTATACTGCTTTCTGGAGAAAATTCATTCACATCTAAATATTTGGATGATATTGCGGTTTATAATCCTACTACAATAATGGGAAAAATTGCGCTTTTCAGTCTAGGAATTCGTTGCTTAGTAAATCACTTCATCGAAAATTACAAAAATTCTTTACCAGAAGTTGTACATCTTCACGATTATCATGTAGTTTTGGCCTATTTAGGAATGAAGCAAGCTTTAACTAAGAAAGGGTTAGATATTACCTCAATATTAACTTTACACTTATTAACTTGGCCGAGATTTGAATACGAATTTTATAGATTAAGTGGTATAGATGATACACCAATAAGGGTCTTGTTGAGTGATGGGTTTAAAATGTTGAACTTAAGGGAGATATTACTATTATCTCAAGAAAGCAACGGATACACAAAAGAACATCGTATGTCTACAGTTGAAAAAATTGGAGCAATTATCTCAGATTTAGTAACCACGGTAAGTCAATCGTACTTAAAGTCAGATATTATACCAAATTGTGGAAATGATCTAATCAAATTTAAAGCCGATTTTGTTTGGGATGGGTGTGATTGGGATTACTTTGATATTTTTAATAAAGTGTTAGGTATAAATGGAACAGAAATTCGTGAATTTTTAAATCTTTCTCCTGAAACTGAGATAAATGAAGTAAAGATGAAGGAATTCCTTCTAAAATTTAAAATAGGAAACCTAAGCCAAAGCCCATTAATTAATTCTAAAAGCGTTCTAAAAGCAATAAACCAAATTTCAAATGAAAATCCTTTTATTAAAAACGGAGATATTAAAGCGTTTTCGGATTCGGGGCCTTTAATTCTGACCACAGGAAGAATTTCACCCCAAAAAGGTTTTGATACTATTTTTAAAGCAATCCCCGAGGTCTTGAAGGTTCTCCCAAATGCAAAATTCCTTTTTCTGATATTACCCACGGACTATAGTTTGAATGAAATAAGGATCTATTCTGATTATGTAAAACAATATCCAGAAAATATCCGAATAATTTTTGGAGTTGCTTCAGAGATTTTTTATTTAGCACATATAAGTGCAGATGTGTATTGTGCTTTATCTAGATGGGAGCCTTTTGGAATTATGGCATTAGAAGCCATGGCATGTAAACTCCCTATCATTGCAACCAAGGTAGGAGGTTTGCAGGAAACTATAATAGATGCTTCCCTATATCCAAAAATAGGGACGGGCATTCATATAGAAAAAGATAACCCCCCTCAATTAGCTAAAGCGTTAGTTTCCCTATTAAAATCTTCAGAGGCTGCGTTTAAAGTAAAAGTTTCTGGGAGCCATACGCTCTACAAAACTGATACTTTGAATATCGTCAATCAAATTCCAGATGAGGTTATAAAATCCCATGTTCTTCTAAATCCAAGTTTTTTCTTCAATATTAAAGAAAACTGTTATAAGCGGGTGAAGGAGAATTTTACTTGGAGTATAGTTACTAAGAAATTAGCTCGTTTATATCTTGATGTACTTAAATCAGATTAAAATTCTCATAAAGAGGAAAAAAATAATGATAAAACAGAAAAAATCTGTCATACTTATTTTAATTTCGATTTCAATTATTTACTTTGCAGTTATGATAATATATGCATTCTTACCTGCGTATTTGGAGGATTTAGACACACCAGTACCTATGATCCAACTGACAAGATCGATATTTATATCTACTCTTTTTATTTTCCCAAGCTTTATTGGTAAGTTATCAGATAAGATTCAAAACAGGTATTATTTTATTTTAATCGGAATTATTGGAATGATTGGATCTATATTCTTGTTGTCATTTACGAAAAATTTGATACTCATCAATATATTGCTATTTATTTTTGGGTTCTTTGCCTCTTCATCTATAATTTTATTTACTTTGTATGTAGAGTTAGTACAAAACGATCCAAAGAAGATTTCCTTATATAATGCTTGTATGGCGGCTGGTTGGTTCCTTGGAGTCCAAACAGGAGGCATTCTCATTTATAATTATGGCATTGGACACATTTTTCTATATAGCCTTATACCTTTCATGTTAACTCTTGTTCCCGTAATTTTCATAAAAGAAGATAGGCAATTAATTTTAGAACAAACTAATAAAATAAGCGAAAGTAATCAAAACTCCAATAATGAGGGCGAGTTTGTAGATAAAAACCCAAAATTTAAAAATATTCTTTCCAGCTTATTTTTTAGAAGTTTTGGAATCCGTCCAATTTTAGGAACTATTGTAATCATAATGGGATTCCACTTTACAAACCAAGCCGAAATAGGTTTCTTAATAGGAATTAATCCACTAATGCAGTTTTTCCTTATGATACTGGTTGGAAAAATTATAACAAAGAAAAATCTTAAGCTCCTTGTGCTTCTGGGTTACATTTTAACTATATTTATTATTCTCGGTTATATTTATTCGATTGATTTCTGGAGTTTTCTCATTTTTCAAATATTAGTAGCACTAAGTTATTCTTTATTTTGGATGGGATCCTTAACTTACATTGCTCAAAATTCAACTCCTAAGAACAAAGGAAGATACATGGGTTATGCTAATACTAGTGCATTTGCTGGTGACTCGATTGGAGGTATATTTTTTGGTTTATTGTTACTGATTTTTAATTTAAATTACGATTTATCTATGTCTTACGATATATCTATGTTCTTCATGATAATCTTTCCAGTGATATCCTTGATCATCGTTTCTTTCAGGTTTAATCCATATAAGAAAACTATGCAGGGTTCCAAAAAGATTTTAAATTCTGAAGGAGAGCATTAGGTTTATCTGGGACAACTTCTATTTCTTTTCTAATCCATTCGGATATCCATTTAACTTTTTGGTTAAATCTCGAATCCATAAAAATTATAGCGCCTTTATCTTTTATTTTCCTTATGGGACGCCCTGAAGCTTGGTTTGCTCTCTGAATAGCGGGGTATAAATAAGCAAAATTCCATCCTTGGTTATTAAATACTTTGTCGTAATACTCTATTTTTGCTTCAACTCTGGGAGTGGGTAAATGATATGGAAATCCCGCGATTACAACTGAATTCATATGATCACCGGGATAATCTTCTCCTTCTGAATTTCTTCCTCCGCACACGCCCAATAAAACGCCCCCATTTCGAGAGGAACTCGCCATTGATTTGAAATCGTTTACTAGAAAAGCATTTTCTGAAGCGGAAAGCCCAGGTTCCTCGAAAAATAACTGTTTGTTATTCTTATTGGCTATAGATTCAATACCATTTTTAATTAATTCGTTAACAATTTTATAGGAAGCACAAAAAATTCCAACATTCGCTGGTGTACAATATAGAACTTCATTAATTTTAGAGAGCATTTTTTTAAACATTGGGGCATTCCGATTCTTCCCGCGAGTATCTACTCCTTCTGTAATTATTGCTTTTATGTTTTTCTTGTGGAAAGGTGAATCAGCGACAATACCCTTATAGTTTTTCCCGCTATTTTGCAACCCCATTAAGTTGTTATATACGAATGGATTTACAGTCCCTGAGAGATGTACACTAGTATAACACTCTCTTAGTATAGGAATCGCAATCTCTCTAGGATCTAAGGCAACAATTTCCATCGAAATTGCGGATTTTCCCTTGATTTGTTTAACATTATAACAGAAGAAATAATTATCCAATAAATAACATTTCATCCATTTATCCCAAAACTCCGCAAGGGCGCCTAAATAATCTCTTGAAACTTCACCGTTGGCTAATTTTTCTTCGTGAACAGATAAGCTAAAATCTTGGAGGTCGATAATAAAGTTTTTAAAATCATTCAGATTTGAAAAACGCATCATAGTAGAAACTTGAGTTAAAAATTTCTCCGCATCTATTTCTTTTTCATAAGTATTTAGGTTTTTTTTCTTTTTGTCCAAATGATTTAAGAGTGACTTAACAAATTTCTGCATATTATTTTGCGAACGATAAATCTCTAAATCCTTCAAGCACAATCTAAGTGAGTAGGGCGTTATCCTATCAGAATTAACTTCTGTTGCCATATCAATTACATTATGGCATTCATCAAGAACTAAAATACAGTCACTAAGCTCTTTATCTATAAATTGTAAGAAGTTTTGACGAATAAAAGGATTGAAAATCCATTGGTAATTGCATATTATTAGCTTCATCTCTCTTAACAGAAATTTACTTAAAAAGTAAGGGCATAACTTTTTCTCTCTACAAAAATGAATTAACTCCTCAGCATCAACTGGTTTATTTAGCAAATCGGGAGCTATATTGATTGGATTATCGTGCGTATCTTTTTTCTTTAATAAATTAAGAAAATACTTGCAGCTCTTGTTTTTTCTTAAGTCTCCACACACTGCCATCGATTCACGGGGTTTAAGTTTTAACGATAAAAGTATTTCGTTAAGACACATCTCGTTCCTTCCCCGAATGGAAAGACCGTTTACTTTGATATTAAGATTGTTTTTTACTAAAAATTTCGAAATTTTTGTGAGTTCTTTAATTATTCTTGTATTCTGAGAATGAGTTCGACATAAATAGATAATCTTTAAATTATTTTTTAAAGCTAAAGGTAACAAAGCACTTAAAGCAATTATTGTCTTACCCGTGCCATTTGGAGCCGATAGTAAAGAATTCTTTTTATCTGCTGAGGCTTTTTCAATTTGAATAATGATATTCTCTTGGTCTTGCCTAAATTGCTCATATGGGAAGAAATCTGAATAATTCATAACAGAAATCGTGGTTTTTCTTATAGAATTAAGTTAAATTTAGAGTTTATATTAGTAAAGACCATATAAGTTTATTTATTAATGCTTAATTTTATAAAAAAATGAACGAAAATAATTCTAAAGAAGATTTTTTAAGAGTAAGAGAATTACTTAATGAAACCTTACTTAGAGATACGTTTATATTTGCTATTTTGTATCTATTTATTCTCTCTCAATCTTGGAATAGCATTTTCTTATTATTATTTCCCATTATTACATTTGGCTTTTCTCTATTTTTTAGAATTATTAATACGAATAGATATAGAATAATTTTAGACAATAGTCAAATCTTATATAACCCAATTGGATTAGAAAAAAAACACGCAAGTAGATTAAATTTCACAGCATTACTCCAGTTAATTTTACTATTTTGGATTGGAGCAGAATCGTTTTACCATCCTCAACTAATTCAAACTTACGATTTGTTTTTTAACATATCATTTACATTTTTCTACACATTTGGGTTTTATTGGATT
>Ga0209978_10001205_pt1 | contig 10668 bp, 8 predicted proteins | sample BentaG_FD_182805 | JGI IMG/M metagenome (GOLD analysis project Ga0209978, IMG submission 182805) | Deep subsurface microbial communities from South Atlantic Ocean to uncover new lineages of life (NeLLi) - Benguela_00093 metaG (SPAdes)... | ecosystem: Environmental > Aquatic > Marine > Oceanic >...
CGCCAGGATAGATGCTGAAATTCTTTTCAGTCTATTCAGCGAGAATATCACTGCTAAACATTGGGCGGAAATAGCTAAGACCACGGCTAGGCATATTGAAGATGACGTCGCAGGCGTTGTGATTGCTCATGGAACCGACACGCTGGGCTATACTGCTGCTGCCTTAAGCTTTGCTCTTCGAAACCTTCCAGTGCCAGTCATAATGGTGGCTTCTCAGAGGTCAGCTGACAGACCAAGCTCGGATGCTGCAACAAACCTGATTGGCGCGGCTAAAGCAGCAGCTAAAGCACCATTCGCTGAGGTTGTGGTTGCCATGCACGAAACGGTTTCCGACAAGGCCATAGTTTTCCATCGTGGAACTAAGGTGCGAAAGTGCCACACCAGCCGCCGGGATACCTTTCAATCTGTTAATGCTTCGCCACTTGCAAAAATGGAAAACGAAGAATTCTTCATGTTGGTGAAGGACTTCAATAAACGAGATTCGTCGAGAAACCTCGTTTTGAAGCCTAACTTTGACGAGAAAGTGGCGCTGGTTAAGTTTTCTCCTGGCTTAGATTCTCATCTCATTGACTGGTATGTTAGCAAAGACTTTAAGGGCATAGTTCTTGAGGGAACTGGATTAGGACATGTAGGCGGCTACTGTTTTTCCGCTGTTAAGAACGCCATATACAACGGCGTGCTTGTTGCCATGACTTCCCAGTGTATCTGGGGACGCGTGAACATGAACGTGTACACCCAAGGCAGAGACCTCCTCGCGTTTGGTGTGATTCCACTTGAAGATATGTTGCCTGAAACGGCTCTGGTAAAGCTCATGTGGGTTTTCGGACAGACAAGCGACGTTGACGAAGCTAAGAGGCTTATGCTGACTAACATAGCTCACGAGATTTCACCTAGAAGCTTACATGAAGGAATACGTGAGGAGAAACCATGAGTATAGACTATTCAAAAATCGGGTTGAAAGCAGGACTTGAGATTCACCAGCAACTTGACACCTCAGAGAAGCTTTTCTGCTCTTGCCCGCCTCAACTTTTCAAAGATGAACCAGAAATCACATTTCTCCGTAGGTTGCGGCCAACCCAAAGCGAGTTGGGACAAATTGACCCCGCCGCTTTCTTCGAGTTTCAGAAGGGCATAAGAGTCCTGTATGAGGCAAACAAGAAGACAGTGTGCCTTGTGGAGATGGACGAGGAACCTCCACACAATTTGAATATGGAAGCCGTTGAAACTTCGCTTGTTGTTGCGCTCATGCTGGATGGGAAGCCAGTTGATGAAATTCACGTAATGCGTAAGACAGTGATTGACGGGTCGAACACGACTGGTTTTCAGAGAACATGTGTCATCGCGTTAAGTGGAGAAGTCAAAGTTGACGGCAAGAGCGTCCCGATTCAACATGTAAGCCTAGAGGAAGACGCTGCCAGAAAGATAGATGAAAAAGGCTCGGTGATCAGATACAGAATCGACAGGCTCGGCATACCTCTCATCGAAATTGCAACTGCACCGGTTCTCTACTCTCCCAAAGAAACTGAAAAGGTAGCGTTAGTGATTGGCAGGATCCTAAGAGCCACGGGCAGAGTTAAACGGGGCTTGGGAACAATTCGTCAAGACCTCAACGTCTCCATTCCAGATGGCGCACTTGTGGAGATAAAAGGTGTCCAGGAACTAGAGCTTGTCTCTAAGGTTATCGAATTGGAGGTTCAGCGTCAACTTAACCTTCTGAAAATAAGAGATGAACTGAAAAAGCGTGGGGTAACCGCGGAGGACATTAAGGAAAAATATGAGGATGTAACTTATATCTTCGAGAAAACAAAGTGTCGAGTTGTGCAGAAGGCAATTTCAGACGGAAAGCGGGTCTTAGCGGTTCTGCTGCCTAAGTTTGCTGATTTGCTTAAAACCGAGCTAATGCCCGGTGTTCGGCTTGGAACTGAAATGGCGAATAGAGCACATTTTTGGGGCAGAGTTGGAGGTATCTTTCACACCGACGAGTTGCCTGCATATGGAATAACCGACCGAGAAGTACGCAAGCTGAGAGAACTTGTGAAAGCTGAGTCTGAAGATGCTGTTGTTTTTGTGGCCGACAACTTGGAAAATGCCACTGATGCTCTAAAAGCAGTTGTGGAAAGAGCGCGAGAGACTTTGCTTGGCGTGCCCGAAGAAACACGAGGAGCCAATCCGGACGGTACAACACGTTACATGCGACCTAGACCAGGAGCCGCACGCATGTACCCTGAAACCGATGTGCCACCCATTCGAATCAACGAAGAATATTTGAATAGATTACGAGACCATCTGCCAGAGTTGCCCCAACGCAAAATGGAACGGCTAATGAAAGAATACAAACTGAACGAAAAGTTAGCTAGGCAGGTTTTGAATTCCGAATACGCGCTGCTCTTTGAGGAGATTGCCCGTGAAAGTGCGGTGTCACCTACGACCATTGCGGCTGTCTTAACCGAAACCTTGAAGGCTTTAAGACGAGACGGCGTGGAACTCGATAAGATACAAAATGAACAAATTAAGGAATTGTTTAGTTTCGTTGGCGCCGGCAAAACTGCGAAGGAGGCTATTCCAGACATCTTAACTTGGCTCTCGAAACATGAAGGCGCCTCTGTCAAGGCTGCAACTGAAAGCTTGGGTTTGACTATGCTATCTGAAGCGGAGATCGCGAAGATTATCGATGACCAACTCCAAGAGAATATACAGTTGGTGAAAGAGCGACCAAAGTTTACGTATGCGAAGCTCATGGGTTTGGTTATGAGTAAGGTTCGTGGAAGAGCAGACACTAAGCTGGTTGGCAAAGTTCTGAGGCGGAAACTGGAAGAGTTTGTCAGGAAATCCTGAAATGTGTTCTCTGAGAAGCATCCACGTTTTTATCAGAGCTTTTTCATGTGGGCATAGAAAGATAATATGAAGAAAAGGTATCCCATGTGGAAAAAGAGCTCCAAGGGATGCCCACTAAAGTATGTGCTCTGCAGATTTGTGTAGCTGAACAGTATATCTCCAAACACGTTCATTATGATTCCTGCGTTAATGAGCAGCCAGACAGAACCTAATCTTCCCTTAAGCCCAGTCCTTGTGAATACCAACAAACCAAGCATAGCTTGTGCCAACAATGAAAGATCAAGAAGAGGATAAGCAAGGCCTACAAGCAGCGTGGTCAGATTCATCGCCGATGCTTTAGCGCTGATGGACAAAAGCAAAAGCGGAATTATGCCCGTGCTTGTTGGCAAAATAAAAACTGAAGCGGTTGCAATCAATCTTTTAGATATGACAGATCGGAAGAGTCCGATGTAAGTGGAGATAGCGAAAAAAAGGAAACCGTAGCCAATGAGCCTGTAAACGTCTGCTACTGAGGGATATGGTATCTTAATGTCGAAGATTAAAGTGTAAAGAGCCCAACTAAGCTCGCCCGTGAACCAGAAGATCATTCCTAAGGAGAAGCCAAGCCAGATTCTGGACAATCTGCTTTCAATGTTTTCCCAGTAATTACGTAGGGCGGAGAGTGAAGCAACGACAGCTGTACCAGCGATGAATATGGGAAAGGTGTTTGAGAAAAGGGTCATGAAATCGATATAATTGCTTTGAAAGTAGTAAATCCCTATGAGGCTTAGGGCAAAAATCAGTGTTAGCCAATAAACATTTTTAATGTTGCGATTAGAATTGTCTTCTAGCAGTTTAATCACCTATTTATGTCAGAGTTCTGTTCTTTAGCAAGTTTTGGTTTAACGTTTCTGATTTGAAAATCAATCTTTCAGAATATAACTGCAGATATGAATTGCCAGTCTGCCGAAACCTGTGCCCAAGTCCAAGTAAAGCGTGAAAACCAGAGTTTGCATGATGAAACTATCTCTAATTTTAAAAGGCGTTATGTACAACTGTGTAGATAACACAAGCGTTATCTTTATATACATCTTAGCCTTATCTTCTTAAGTGGAGATAACAAAAACATGAATCTTGATCCAGTTGAAATCTGGCTCAGCAAAGTGGCGAAACGTTACAGTGGAAGCAACAGCACAGCAACACACTACCGCAGGTACTTAGAGAGATTCTGCAAGTTCATAGGATCAACGCCAGAGCAACTTGTCAAAGACTGGAAGAACGTCAAGTATGACCTTCGCAAAAGAGAAGAATACACTGACGAAATGCTTGAGAAGGTTGACCTCTTTGAGAACCACTTGGGAAAAAAGGATTACTGTAAATACTCGATTGTAGGGTATCTAACTGGCATACAGAGTTTCTTCAAGTATATGCGTATCCCAGTTAAAATAGAGACTTTCAAGGCTTATCCCGCGTATCACAATCGTGATATAACGAAAGAGGAGATTAAGCGTATTTTGAACAACAGTACGCCTAGAGATAAAGCATTTTATCTTATGATGGTGCAGAGTGGTTTAAGGCCTATGACGTTAATGAAGCTCACTTACGCGCAGATCAAAAAAGATTTTGAAGCTAACAGGTTCCCATGCCATATAGATGTGCCTCGCAACATGACTAAAGGCGAATACGTAGAACACTTCACGTTCATGGGGCCTGACGCGGTTAAAGCTCTTAAAGGCTATTTCAGAGAGAGAGGAATACCTAGAGATAATGAAACCATCTTTACTGGTGTAAAAACTGCTAGTGCTTTTTCCATGCGGTTCGGCTATTACGTGCGCTCTTTAAGGTTAATCAAGCCAGAGAACATGAGAGAGGGAAGGAAACCACAGCAACTTAGGCTTTACTGCTTACGAAAATACTTCAAGAAGATGGCTAGCTCTGCTGGTGAGTTGCATAAGTTTTGGATGGGTCACAGCCTAGGCGTAGAAGATCACTATGTTACACATGATGTAGAGCATCACCGCAAGGAATACGAAGAGAAAGCCATGCCAAACTTGAGAATCTACGAAACTGATTTGTTTGAGCAGGATAAGACTATTCAGAAACAAGCAGAAGAACTTGAAGAATTGAGACGTGAATTAGAAAAAACCAGAGAAGAAATAAAGAAAAAAGCGAATGAGGTAGGGACGCTTCAACAAGACATGCAGAAACTAAAACCATTGATTGACTTTGCCAAAACTTTTGAAGATGCCGAAGCCTTACGCAATTTCCTTTATGCAGTAACTCAAGCACCTAAACTTATCACAATATCAGGACCAGAAAAAACATACTTTCAAATGGATGTAGATGAGGACATGCGTAAAGCATTGAAAGAATTAGCGAAAGCTCACGGAATAACTGATCCGAAACAACAAAAATCGTTTGCAGAAGAATATGTGAGAGATTCTATATTAGAACGAATGGAAGAACATAGAAAGAAGAAGAAACCAAAAACCTAACTTTCCCTTTTTTATACAAGTTTATGTCAAAGTGACCTTTTTTAATTCGTTATTTTAAATCTCATAGTGTTCGATAGTCGAGCAACATGAAAAAAGAGGTATTTTGTATGTGGTCTTATTCTCGTCATACTTACTCTTAGCCAACAAACACGGAAAGACGTATCACAGGAGCATGGTGAAAAAAATGAGTGAAGTCGAAGTTGAGACAATTACGTTACCGAAGTCTGTGTTTGACTGTGTGCGTTCAACATCTTGGTTTGAATCCTACAAAAGGTTAGAGAATGTTGTCATTGAAGCCATAATAGACTGGTTGGAAGCAAAAGGAAGCGCAAACATCGTTCATATACACATCACTCAACAAAAACAAGTCACAGGATACGGCATCAGGAGAGGCAAAGTTAACGTTGAAGTTGACATGGACACCTACCTACGGTTTGAGAAAGGCGCTAAAAGACTCGGTATGACAGTTAACGAGGCTTTTGGACATGGGGTGTATGCACTTGTCGAAGGCAAAGCAGGTAAGTGATGAAGACCGAGAGTTTGTACGAGATGAGCTGGTTTTCACTGCTGAATGGCTACGTAAACGCTATCCCATGTCAATAAAAGAGGCTAACCGTTTCCTTCATCAAATGCTCGATGTCTCAGTTTGAAAGCTCTTTCCAAAATCTCAACTCCCCTCTTTTTGTATTTGACACGTTCATGCAACATTCACAAGTCACAAGTTTAAGCAAAAAAAGAGGGAATTAGAGTTAGTGACACCGCAAGCTGGACAGTTCCAGCAGCAATGTTTATCTAACGATTGTTGAGCCACTAGACCAACCCAGCTAATCGTTTGATTTCTTTCTCACGTTCCTCTGGGGGCATCTCTTTCAGTTTTTTGACAACCGCATAGATAGCTGGGTCTTCTATCTTAGTTTCTAACGGAATAGGCCCTGGTTGGCTTGTTGGCAGTGTTGGTTGTACCTTTGCTGGTGAATATTCACCTGGGAGCTTTGTCGGATTCACTTGGAATTTAGGATACAGTTTTTCATTCCATTCACGGAACCCTGTAACCTTTACAAAGATTTTACCGTGTCGTCTTATCGCCTCTAACACTTCACTAACTTTGCCATAGGCCCCTTTAGCAAAGTTCATGTAAGTTATGCACAGTCGACCTAAGATACTTTTGTCACTGGGTTCTTCATAGAAGGTTGTCCACATTTTAGCATCGTATTTATCATGTTCTTTGTCGAGCTGAATCTGCCACTCAATTTGCGGTTTGTACTTGCCTTCCACTGGATAACGCATATCCAATATTGTCGCAAGTAATGTTTCCCCTTCTTTCAATTCTGGTGGCGGTACGCTATGCTTTATGAAGCTCATATTTTTTTCACCTCCCTTTTTCGTTCATGTGTAATGTACATTACCGACAATGTTTTCACCAAAACTCACACCCTATAACTTGGAGTTTTTGGTTTCCTCTTGTGATATCCTATGTAATGGAGTTCTAAATCTCCTTCATTAGCAAAAAACATTTTTTTACCTATGTTCTTACAAATATCGCATTGAACCATCCCTTCTGGTAATTCTACTGATTCCTTTGGTTCTTCGGTGTTTTCCTCAGAATTAGAGACAATTACAGACATTTTGGGAATGTCTACACTTTCAGGCTTCTCTTCGGATTTAACGCTTAAATCTTCCTTTTTAGATATAGACACCGCAACACGATCTTTTAGAGAAAAAGTTTTTTCGCCAAAAAGAACATACTTTTCTAGTTGCTCCATAGGAATTGAAACATTTTTTCCTCTAGTAAACTGTCCGTGTCTGTATATATTTTTTAACCACGTTTTGAAGCCCTTTTCTAATTCGGGGTCTGGAATTACGGACATTGCCGAAATGTCCCTAATTGTCTGCACTTTTTGAACCAATCCAGTGTAAACATTGAATCGTTTGTCATCATGTGCCTTCTGAATGTCCACATAGCCAATATCACTTAGTCTTTCAAGCCAACGTGCAATCGTTTTACCACTAACTTTCTTTTCTGAATGATTCTCATTGTATTCTATGGTAAGCGTTTTCAGGAGAACATCAGTTTTTTCTTTAACTGTTGTATCATAAAAAGTTAAGATTTGCTGATCCATACCCGTCCTAGTTGTTTCAAAGATTTCATTGTAAACATCAACCGCGTTTTTCACATCACCAACTGTTGAAAGCACGAATTGTTTACCATTAATTTCCATTGTAACTCTTTGAAAAAGATGAAGAGCTGTAACAGTTTTCAGGAATTGAGTGAAATGTTGGAAGTCTCTCATGTCTCTAACGATTTCTTTAGGGAACAAGTCATGTAAGTTTCCGAAGGGAACAACAATGTCCAAACCGTCTTCAACAAAACGGTTTTTTAGGCTTATAATAAGCTGTTTTATAATCCGTGTTTCCTCAGTTTCATGATCATAGTTCCAGGGATAACTCGCTTTCAAATTCGTTAGTTTATTTGCCTCTTCAATCTTTTCTTTGGATGCTTCTGGGGTCGCTGTGAAACTTCTTGTCGCTAATTCCTCCGTGTATTTCGTGTCGGTTGAAAGGAAAATACAAGCTGGAAAACCTAGAATGATTACTTTGCTAGTCATTAATTTGCCTGCGCTTGTCTTGTCCGTGAATTTATATTCAATTTGTTTTTTGTCATGGCTTAGTATTGGCAGCAACATTTTGAATGTTCTAAATTCTGGAGCTTCTAAGAACACTAAGATTTTATGGGATAAGTCAATGAGCGTGTAGCTGTTGCCAATGTATTCTCTCCACTTCGCTAATTCCTTATAATATTCTTTTAGTTCCTCTTTGTATTCTTCATCGGACTTCTCTTTTTTTCTTCCCCTTTTAGGCTTCTCAGGGTTAAGTGAGAAATCGACAGGATCACCATTTTTATCTAGGAGAATACCATGATCGTGAATTAACGCTTTAGGACTTAATCCGCCTAGAAACCACGTATCTTCTGAGGGAAAGTAACCTAATGTTTCAACAACATTGTAGGTTTTGCCGATGCCACTTCGTCCTTTTAGAAATGTGTTTATGGGTTCTGGGAGATAAGCACTTATCGCCGTGGCGAAGACGCTTTGTTTAGTTGCCTTGTCAAATTTGACACGTTTCTCTAAGTCTGTTAACATATAATCTGTGAGGTCTTCGTTTTGCCATACATTCATCATTTCTGTACCGAGCGCGCTGGGTACAACATTAACATCTTTTCGTCCCATGAAATCTATGGCGTTCTTAACCATACGTTTTAAATCAAGTTCATTCATCGGAGGGGTATTCTTTTTGTTCCATTCTTTCATTGCGATTAAAGCACTAATGTAATCGAGGTTGAGTCGCTTAATTAAGAAATTAGCAAGTCTTATTCCGTAAAAATGTCTTGTCCCTTGAGGTGTTCCTTCCCGCATTATTTGGTGTGTTATTTTTTGCGAAGGGCTACTTCCCAGATATGGTGTTATTATTTCCATGAAATCTTTATGTTCCATTGTTGCGATTGGACGGTCTTGAAGGATACGGTATTCTCCCGTTTTGGTTTCTCCCGTTTCTAAATCTTCATAAGTAATAATTGCGCTTGGACACACTAAGTAGCTGTTCTGCGCTCGAATTTCTCCGACACCTTTCTTTTCTCCTGGCAAATGCAATGTCTTATTTGGTGTTTCCCCGTTGACAACCTGAATATAAAAATGAGGTAGTTTTCTTCGAGGCGAAATTACTTCAAAAGTTTGCGGAAGAATAGACCGTAGAATCTCTGACATTTCTTTGTTATCTGCATCGATTAAAACTAAGCCTTCTTTTCCTGTGATTCCCCAGCGTGAATGACTTTCTAAGTCTTCTGGTGAGTATAGATTGTACTGCCATTCTTTTTCAAAGGCTGCTTTCTTTTCGTTGACTTTGAGAAATCGGTTAGTTGTTATGTTTGCTTCTTTTAATCGGTCAACTAGAATCGTTAAGTCTTTCAAAGTTTATCCCCCCAACTTTGAAAGATTTGGCTAAGTTCTTTTTTGTCGTCTTGTTCTTGTTGTAAACTTTGGTTCCATTGCTCCATATCCACATATTTCTCTATGGTTTTTGTGACTAGTCTAGTCAATTCTTTGGGTTCTATAGCATCTAGTTCCCAGCAGCCCATACCGTATTTCGCTATGTAAGCCTCCGCCCTTGTGTCTGAGGATTTCGTTGGGTTGGGGTCTAGCTGATATTCTTGGACTTGTTCAAAAGACAAAGCTATCCTTGCTACCTCAACTTTTTTCCGTGTGTATTTCCAGAAACGATCTTGTAGGTCACGTGTCATATCTAAACCGCTTGGGTCGTGGTCGGAGAAGTGTAGAATTACGATCTTCTTGTTTTCTGGTAGTTTCCGTATGGCATTTCTGATGTATGAGTAAGAGGCGTAGCCTCTACTTGGAGCCGTGAGAACTTTGTATTTATTGGCTGCGTCTGATACAACTCTGGAGAGAGCATCTTTTTCTACCCAAACGATCAAGAAATATTCTTGGTCTTGCCACATTTCAATTTCGTAGGATTGCCAAAAGTTGAGCAAAAAGTCTTCTGCTGCGTTGGTGAAATCTTCTGGATTATTCCAGCCACCATAAGAATGTAGAAAACTTAGTTGTCCTTTTGGGGTTAAAGCGCGAAAAGCGTAGCCACCGAGGAAACTTCTTGTTCTGTCTTCTATTCTATTGCTGTCAACTAGTCTCTCTTCTCTAGCTCTCACGAGTTGGCTAGACAACTGATTGTAGCTAGCTCTCTTGTTCGGGTAGTTGTAGCCAGCTACTAGACGGTAGTATATTTGCCTCAAAGTGAGCCTCATAGAGCCATACTCGGAGAGAATCTTGTTCACAATGGGAATCAGTTGGGCATATTTCAAAAGAATCGCTCCAGCTTTAGTAGTCGACAGTTTTCAGGTGTGCAGTAGCATGGACACTCTAAGTTTTCTATACAAACTTTGTTGCCTTTCTGATCCAGAACTTGGTGTTCGCACCGACTATTTTTTTTAAGTTCCTTCGTTTTAGAAAGAGTTTTATGTTGCTTAGCATACCTAGTATTCATGTTGGTTTGAGCCTCCAACATTTATGTGGTGGACGCTCAGGAAACGGGTGAGGAAACCTGAACGTTCCCAAATCCGTGTTTTGAGCCTTCATTTACGTTAGCCTCCATTCTTAACTAAACTGTTATAATAACCAAAGCCTTTAATAAGGATTATGTTATCTCTTAATCTAAAGATAAACAGTGATTGAGTTGGGAGGCAAAGGATCAGGACGTAAACCCGTTTTCAATGACGAATTTCACAGAGAGCAGCGTAGGCGCATGAGAGTTTCAAGGGCTAAAAAGAAGCGTAAGCGGAGGCGTAAATAAT
>Ga0209978_10001206_pt1 | contig 10667 bp, 12 predicted proteins | sample BentaG_FD_182805 | JGI IMG/M metagenome (GOLD analysis project Ga0209978, IMG submission 182805) | Deep subsurface microbial communities from South Atlantic Ocean to uncover new lineages of life (NeLLi) - Benguela_00093 metaG (SPAdes)... | ecosystem: Environmental > Aquatic > Marine > Oceanic >...
CGAAGATATGGTATGGGGGGGCCATGTATCGTACGAGGTGGACATCTGCCGGGTTTGGAGGCCAGGCGAATCCATAGGCCCGGAAACAGGCCATCCAATCAGGGCCCCAGCAAAATAAATTCATTTTGCCGGTGTCTCGATACCATAGGATCCTATCCCACGTCCACCTTGGAAGTTCCGGGTCTGCTAACCATGTCATGGTCTGCCTTATTCTCTCCTCCCTGGTTCGTCCTAGATAATCAGGGTCTATACTGAGAGCATCTGGTAATGGCATGGTAGGTCGCCACAATGGCGGGATTTCTACTTCTGGGTCTTGGATCACTCCCTCCGGCAACGGATCACCGGGTCTCCACATTGGAGGCCACTGTACCCCATCAGTCTTTTTCTGCATTTCTCTACAATAATGCCATGAGGCGTACGCCTCCGGCGGGGCCATGACTACCCTCGCTGCGTAGCAGTCTACAGAAAATAAATACCTCTTGATGGTGAAGTTCTCCTCGGCTGCCTTCATTATATTTTTAGCTGGGGGTGTATAATCCTCCTCCACCTGGTCCTCTCCCTCGGTGAGTGCCAGGGTGTTCTTGGCAAACTCTACCGCATTGTTAGCTGTCACCCACCCATAGTAGTTATTCTTATTCCTGAAACAATACCCCCTGAAATTCTCGGTAATTCTGTTGAGGTAGATATCGAAAAATTCTTCTAGTCTGATGCAGGGCTTATCTGCATGAGGCCAACCTACCGCTCCATCTGGATCTATTCCATATTCATTTAGGACCCATCGGGTGGCCCAATTATCTGCGGTTGGTGCACAGATCTCCATGTTTTCTAATCCTTCGATCGCGTCTAGTGGATTCCATTCCTGGTTATAGGCATAGTCTACCTGGCTTATCAGGTTTGCCGTTATTGTGGTCCTAAAATGGTCCTCGTCTGAAAATTCTTGTCCTCCGCTCCATAATACCGAGAGTCCCCTCCATGACCTTTTAGGTGATACCTCATGGAGCCTTAAAGGAGGTGGGTCGTATGAGACCTTGACCTCCTGCCCCCTGATTACTCTATAGGTTCCGAACACTATGTCGTAAGCTAGACCTAGGATGGGTCCTAGGCAGAGTCCGATCCCGAACATATTGTCGGTGGTTTGCAGGATCTCTATTAGCTCCCCCTTACCCGGTAAAAACCTTTTCATTCTTCTGGCCCTCCGGGCCTTGGCCTCCGCCGAGAATGGGTTTAGTCTGAACATACCATGGAGCCCCCTCTTGGCTGCCGTTGTCAAAAACGGCATACAAACTATGGCTTGAGCTATGTTAAAAATGTCAGCTACTAACATCATCCAGCCTATGGGCCCGGCGAATAACCTACCAAAAAAACGGGGTGCTAACCTGGCAGCGATCCTGCCTACCACGTATGCGGAGGTGAGGGCGTCCTCTGTATCGTCCAGGAATGTCATTACTGATGCTACATTCCTCATCCATGTTGGGGTAGGCGAGGCCAAAAACCTCTCCATCCTTCTCCGTCTCTTTGCCAACATCTCGGTCATTCGGTCCCATCCCTCGGCCCCTAGGGCCTTTATGTCCCCCTTGTAGTAGAGGTCTACTGCTTCTTGGGTTGGTTTTTGTTCAGGTCTAAGGTGAACAATGTCGCTAAATCCGGGGACGTAGATAGTGTAGCCGTGTTTTGCATGATACTCGGCTTTCATCTGTTCGTACTGCTCTGTGGTGAATCTAGGGAGTTTTACAGGATAACTGAAGGCCATATTTCGATTTTAAGTCACTTTCTCGAGGTTGTCCAGACAATGGGGGGGGCTAGACAGCGAAGATAGATATCCCGTACATACTGACAGCCTGGGCCAGGTCTGGATCAAGTATGTCACACACTAAAATAGGCTTTTCAGGTTTTGCTATCTTGGGGTCCCGGACCCATAGGGCGCGGTATGTTTGAAGCTGTCCCAGGGCCCGGAGTCCTGGGCTCTGGGCTACCTCTATAATCCACACCTGGTCCTCTAGCTCCGCTATGGCGTCTGCTCTCTTTGCCAGGTTTTTCCTCCACATGCGGAGCATGGGATCCTTCATCTGCTCTGCTGTATATATTGGACCCCCTAGGAGGCAATCATAATAGATCTTCATAAGCTGGAATCCCCATTTTTCTAAGAATCTCCACCAGATAGGGACGTCCACGTCTAGCATGTGGGGCGGTTTGCCCCTCCATTCTCTTGTGTATGCTTTTCCGAGTTCGGTTGGGATGATTGCACCTCGAGGGTTTTTTTTATCCACTGTATATGGGTTTCTATCCTGGCTAATCTGGTTTCGTTCCTTAGAAAGTAGAGCAACAAGGGCACGAGTACCGGCGCGCTCTGTTTTAGGTACTGAGTTAACTCCTGGATCTCTGGTGTCATTATATTGCGTATGTCACGGAGAGCCTTGGTCGGTTGTTTGCTGCTGCTCCGCTCCAATAGCAGCCGGCCTTGTGGTCCTCTCCTAACCCTGGCGCAACGTCCAGATAGTCGTGGTCGTATTCCCTCATGCAAAGGTTAGCCGTTGCCCCTATAACCCCTTGAATATAGGCTATTCCTGCTGTGTTTAGGGTGAATACGTTGTTCCCGATAATCCAGGTGGCCATGTCAAAGTAGCTGCCGGTAAATTCTTGGAAGTCAAATTCTGATAGTGAGGTGCTTTGGGTCCCTTCCTGGACAGTCACATCACAAACATCTGTGCCGTAGTTTATTGCCCTAAAGGTACAGGCCGTCACTACCGCTCCGGCTGGTATGGCCGATAGATCAAAAGAGACAAAGGCCCGAAATATCTTATAATTCATGCCGTCATACTTGGCCTCTATTGCGGTGTCTGTCTCTGTCTCTGGTGCTGGTATGACGTTCCCTGGGTCCATGGCGTGTGCCGTGGCCCACTGCCAGTCTAAGCCTCCGAAACGTCCATCATTGGACGCGGTGATTGTTGCTTCTACGATAGTTGTGAATCCCCCTGGTGTTGGTCCGTGTGCTGGCCCTGCGTCCCACACTCTGACATATAAGGGTGAGGTGGTTCCGTCGGGCTCGTAACCAGGCGGTAAGGTTGGAGGGATTATGACACCCGGAGGCCAGGGATATCCCATTTCCCAGCCTGCAGGGTAGACCGTTCCTGAAAAGACTACCGTCCCTGGATCCATAACTGCCCCTGGTGGTATAATTACACCCGGTCCTATGAGTGGGGCCCATAGTCCCTTAGGTAGTCGTCTGGTGATCTCTCCTGGGAATAGGGTATGTAGCAATCGGTATGCAAAGGCCTGTTTTGCCCAGGCGGGATGTTCCTTGAAACAGTCCCAGGTTAGTCCCTTCTCGCATGGGTGTACTTTGTAGGGGCTCATTACATCCCTGCTGCTGCCCTTAGTAGTTCGTCAAAGGACAGTGGTTGTATAACTCGCTTGGGTAATAATCCTATCTGGATGATTACCTCTACTCCGGTCACTGTCCCATCTCCCCAGACCAATGCCTTGAGCACCGTTCTCACGCTCTCTAGTTCCTCAAATTCTCTAAAGCTAATCACCGTGGCGTTTCCTCTCATGGCCTTCCCCCTGTTGGTAGGCCACAGTTGGTGGATTCCCTTGAAGATCTGGACATTGACCGCATGGTCGCAGCCATCTTGGAATAACACATCTACCTGGTGAATGACGCCCTCGGTGAGCTCCATAAGTATCTCTGCCTCGGCACCTACGACGTGTGCGGTTGTGACGGTCTGATCGAATACATAAAACATATCTGTTCCTCCTTTTTCTAGTCAATCATGTGAAGTTAATATACTCAAATTTTGCTGAATAGTTTAGAGGGGTTATTGTTCCAGTCAGAACGACCGGTCCCACCCAGAGGGGGGCTGATGTGGTGAGGACTGTGCTTGGGTCTGTGAACTGTGTCCAATCAGTACCATTGGTTGAGTACCAGGATGTGGTAGTAGAGTTGGTGCGAATGTGTTTGAGCCAAAGAGTGTTTTGTGTGAATGAGATGCTGCTTGTAAAGTATGTGCCGTCGACTATATGCATGAGGTGAAGTTGTTCTGCATCGTTGTAGAGACGGGCGAATCTGATCAGGTTATATGTAGTTCGATACAATAATAGACCGGCTGCTCGGTAGTTTTGACCTGGTGATACATCGAGAATGATTTTGGTCTCTACTGTGAAGTCTCCGGTTAGTACCTGATAAGGAAACATTGTTCTAAGGGTTCCTGAGCCGAGGGCTGTGTATTTCTCTGCATACATGGTGAGATACCCTGGGTTTTCGGCCCTATCCCAATAGTTAGCTCCTATTGCTGTGAGGGCGAGAAAGTGCCTCCAATATTTTGGTTCTTTGACCTCTGAAAAATCATCACTCTGAGGTGTACCATCAAACCAGGTAGGTTTCCCAGATACACCGGCCCAGGATGATAGCTGTTCATCTGCCAGTTGTCCACTCAGGCCTCCGACATCTATTTCGTCGGCCTCTCCGGCCTCATGCTCTTCCCCGTGTGCTTCTGGTGGGAATGTAGTTGGTTTCCCGGATACCTTGCTCCATTCTGATTTCTGCTCGTCTGCCAGTTCCCCACTTAAACCGTCAACATTGACCTCGTCTGCTCCCCCGTCCTCATGGCTTGCTTTGTGGGCTGCTACGGATTCCGTGTAGTCCTCTGTCTCACCCATTTTTTAGGATCCTCCTTAACCAACCTTTCTTCTTGGTGGTTTCGAGCCATGGTTCAAGGTTAATGGAAAAGGTGAGGGTGTGCGGGAGTGTGGTTGAATCGTTCCAGGTGAATATGTCAAGGGTATAGGGGGGTTGGTCTAGTGAGTAGTTTAATCTAAACGGTATAACACAGTCATTGAGTGCGTAGTTCTTGTCTTTATTTGCCGGTAATAGTTGCTGTAATGCTCTTTTTACAACCAGGTGGAGCGTACCGGCTGGCCCCTTTGGGAAGTATATAACCCCGTCGGTCAACATTCCCTTGGTTAGGTGTAGTTGGGTTAGCTTAGGAGATCCCTCGGTGTATGTAATTGGCGGGGTGTCTATCTTGACAGCATAGTTCACTTATACACACCCCGCACTCTCCTTTTTCTCTTTAGGTTGCGTAAGGCCGGTATTGTTGCAGACAGATTTGAAGGTTGCCGGCTGTCCTGGTGGCATGACCCTTGATGTGCAGCTTCAACTTCTTGATCTCTCTAACATCATACCAATCTTCCAGGTCATTCAGATCACCGAAGGGCACAATAACCGCTCCATGTGGGCAGCTACCTATAACCATTCCCAGGGCATTAGCAGACACGCTTGATGTCATGCCAAGAGTACCACCCATCCCGTAAGAGGCTGTCACATAACCAGCAACGGCTTCCTCCATGGTCCCGGCGTACTTGACTTCCCACGCCGGAGTTATATAGGCGGTTATGCCACCGGTGGTAACAGCATTGTAAAGGTCTTCCATGTAGAGTGGGGTATTTTGCCGTATCCAGTCGATCAGGTTCATTGTATCAAAGTGAAAGGGTATTCTTTCGTCGGTGTTCTCGCTGAGTTTTATCTCCCTAAACTGGAAGTGTGGGCCTCTATCATCTGCCCTTGCAGACATCATAAGCATACGCCAGGGGTAATCAGTTGGCATACTGGTGGGTTCCCACGTCCCTGCCCCGATAGCGTATTGCCTAATCTGCTTGTGCATAAGGAAGCCCGTAGGGGTAATCTTCCTTTCGTCAAAGATATGAGCCACGACTTGAAGCTCCAATAGATCTGAAGCGTTACCTCCGGCGTCCCTGTCATAGGTGATCTTTAGCTGTAAGTTTCTAAACTTACCAGGGTCAAGGGCAAGCACCCGATCATAGAGGTATCTGCCAAAGTTCAGGTAATATGTTCTAATTCCCTGGACATCGTCGAGATAGTTATTGATGTTGGCTGGTACTACCTTTCTATGATAAAAGTCAAAGGCGTCAGCCTCATAAGCAGCAAGGGAATAAAGGACATCTGACCCGTCCACGATCTCAATATTGGGTAACACCGCAGCCAAGTGAGCGGTTGCGACGTCTCCATTCCCCGTTGACCTTTGCTTAATCATAATCTGGGAGATGGGGTCGGCGATATCAATGTTGATGATCTCCGTTCCGGCTGCACCCATAGCGGTGTCCTTGAAGATCTCTGCTATTCTGTAATTCATTTATTGGGTCCTCCTGTTAGTTATTTCTTAATTATGCCCCTACCTTTTTAGCGATCAGGGCCTCCACAATCTTCCTTACCCTCTCAATATTCCTGGGATCTCTCTTAGGGAATCGCGGTCCGATATCTACGGCTGCTATCGCTTCCCTATACGGAGCGAAGCCCTTTTCATAGTCTGGTCCTGCCATGTAGACACCTTCCGCGAACCTCCCCGGTCCTTTCTTTAGAGATCGGGTTTTCCACTTGGCGGTCCCTGCTTCTCTGATGCCCTTGGCGTAGAGACCCTTGGCGTGGGCAGCGTCTACCCCTGCCTTGTAGATGTCTACAGCGTCAAGGGCTTCCTCGGCCCAATCCCTTCTAGGGTTCTCTATGCCGATCTTGTAGTCATCTTGCCGGAGTGGGGTAACACGGACCCACTTGTCCCTTATCATTGACAGTGGTCTAATCTCAGCCATGGTATTTACCTCCTTTTAGGGTGACAAAAATGGTCGCTTGACATTCTCCAGGGACCAGAATAAAAAAACCTCCAGGGTCATCCGGCCCCTGGAGGTGTCAAATGAGGAGAATTAATCTTGCCTCAGAGAGAATACTGCATATCATCAACTACTTGTCAAGTCATTTTAATAAGAAGTATTGCTACCCCTCCCAAAACTCCCTTTTAGATCTTCTTAAACGTCACCATGGCATTGAGATTTCACGCCGTAGCCTTAATTATCATCTCCGCTTTCTCGAGGACAATGGCTTTATTCATCGAGTCCGGCGGATTCCGAAGAAAACAGGCGAGGCGTGGCTTTTCAAATCTACCATGTACTGGCTGAAAAAGAAGGCTTACGGTATGCTGAGTAAAGTCGCTGCGGGTTTGTCTCGGTCAAAATATAGGATCCGTAAGTGGTGGTTAGAAAATAAAGAGCCGGTCCCTGCCTCCTGGCAAGAACCGGCTTCCCCTGTAGGTCGGGGGTTTAGTCAAGACAGTCTCCCTCCTCCTCGGTAGTTTCGTCTGTATCTGTGGGGACCGGCAGGATCCAACCACAGGTACACTCTTGAGGTGGGTTATGGATCAGGGCCCACCCGTAAGACCATCTCCCACAGTTAGGACATTTTACGCTTGGGGTTGACACTTTTTGTCACCTCCTTATATTTAATTCTTCCTGCTTCTAGGTCGCGGGCAAGGTACCCGAATATGTTTTTGAGTGCTATTTCGTAGTTCTTCCTGTTGTAAGCACCTCTAGCCCCATGGAAGGCGCCATCACACCAACACTTACAGTGAATAGTCACGGCGTCATGGCACCTTGCCCCACATACCCTTGCTCTTTTCATGGCTTTCACCTCCTCATTAGAATGATTCAAGGGTAGACTTTTAGTCTACCCTTGTCAAGTGCTGTCTAGTAGCACGAGCAGCCTATCTCCTCAGATGCAATCACTGTGCCATGCCAGGGACAAACACCTAAGAAATTTAGACACGCCCAAGGTTCCCTACTCGCCAGGATCGGATAAGGCTCCTCAGAGCTACCCATCCTGACTTTCACACACAAAAACCTCACATGACCCAAAACGGGGTCAGTTTGCCTATGTAGATATGGACACCTCATAACTGAATACCTCCTGTTTCCCTCTTTACGGGGGAGTTTTTTCTTGGGACCACAAACTCCCCTCGAAGCCGGAGGATCTCTCGTCCTGGTAAAAGATTCACTCCGTAGACGTCAAATATCGGAGGAGTGAAAGCCCCGCATCAGGGGCGGTCTTTTACCCCTGTAGAGAGGAGGCCGGAGGCATATAAGTCCTCGCCCCCAGGGAGTAGAGTCCTGGTGACCACCAAGCGGAGCGTAACGTCACCAGGGCGTAAGTCTTAGGGAGATGTATAGGTGAGGTGTTCCTGTCACCCTGGAACGATCGATTTTTTTAGGAGTGTAGTCCTGGCTGCCGTGTATCAGGCTGCCAGTTTTTACACTCCGGCACTTTCGCCAGGCCCCAGTGAAAAGGGGAGGGATTTTTGGGATGCCGTAGGCTTGGGGTCCCAAAAATTTCGGTCTGGATCCAGACAAGAAAGTGTGAAAAATTCAGAGTACCAGGGCAGCTACTTTTTAGGAGGCTGTCTCCCTTAACTTCTGCGGTTCTGGGGGCGTCCTTTTTAACGTGCCGAGCGGGCACGTCAACAATTCTTACCTCCATTACAGTTCTTGGGGCGTAGCCCCCTTTTCTGATTCTTGAAGATTAAGAGAGTGGGAGCTATACGCTGATTTTGTACCTCGGAAGATAGAGTCAGCGTTTAGCTCTGATAGTGTGCAAGTATTTGCACACGGGAAGAACAGGGGGACCCGGAGTGGGTGTGGCGTTCTTGCGAAGCATGTACGCCAGTTTTTCAGATCCGTTTTTGGTTTGTGGCTCTGTGCCGATAATTTAGCCGGGCTCGCCGGTGGTCTTTAGTCCACCGCTCAGTAAATTATTGGCTTCTCAGGCCGGCTAATTTTTCGGCAGCCGTTTTTTCCCCTTGACTTCCTGGTTCTATTAGTCTATTAGGGGGGGATGCCCAGATGGATGGTCAAGGTGACCCGTTTTGAAAATCAGTTGAAGATATCCCTTCCCGCGAAGGCTATTCAGACCCTAGGTTGGAAAGATGTGGCCTGGGTCACCCTTGATGATTCAGATGGCAAAACCCTGGTGGTAAGGAAGTTTCTTGAAGGAAAAGACCTCAAAGGATCAGTACCAGGATATCCCTCTAAATAAGATTGATCCTCCTGCGGGTCATGTTAGGCTCGATATTCCTCAAGAGAGGATTATCGAGCTCGCTGAGAATATTCGCGAGCAGGGTTTGTTACAACCTATCCTGGTCCGGCTAACCGGTGATAGGTATGAGGTCGTGTTCGGGCATAGACGCTACCTCGCCTTCGGATACCTCCGGCTTGAAACAATCCCTGCTCGCTTAGTTGAAATGAATGATGCCTCAGTCGCCCTTGCGAGGGCGTCTGAGAACCTTATCCGTGATGATCTGTCCCCTATAGAGGAGGGAGCTATCTATGTTGACCTTCTTGATACCCATGGTCTTACCTATGAGGAAATAGGTAAGAAGATGGGTAAGAGTCCTGGGGTTGTTAAGAGACGGATGGATCTCTTGAAGATGCCTCCGTCTCTCCAGCAGGCTATCCACTTGAAACAGATCAGCTACTCCGTGGCTGAGAGCCTGTGGTCCCTGGGTGACGAGTCTGCTATCGGTTATTACCTGGGTTTTGCCGTAGATCACGGGGTTACCCTTACTGTAGTCCGTCAATGGGTTAAGGATCACCTTGACAAGATACGGCGGGAGCAGACCGGCACCGACCGGGTCCACTCCCCGCGTTCCCCGATAGAGTCTCGTCCTGTCTTTGTTGCCTGTGATTGGTGTTCGGGTCCCATGGAGATAGGGAACGAAACGGTCTATAGGATTTGTCCTGATTGCAACAATAAGATCAAGGAGGTGTTCAAGTAAGCATGGTAGATATATTACAGTCGTTTGCTATAGTGATACTTGGGGTTGCGGTTGTTTCACATATTTTGTGGCACATTTCGTGGGGTAAGTATGAATGAGTTTGAAAACTTCTTCCTGAGGGTTTATATCGAGTTGTTAGCTAATAAGCTCCACAACCTTAGGTCTCACTGTGAGAGCGGTCTAAACGATACCTCGTTGGTCATTTTGGGTGAGATAGAGTCCATGGTTGAAGATCTCCTTGATGTTTGTAGGGTCGCTGCGGGTGAAGATCCTTCCAAGGAATAGAGGTGTTATGGGTTGGAGTGGACCATATAAGGTTGATGGTTTGAAGGGCTGTCTTTATTGTGGTAGACCTCATTTAATGCTCGAGGGTTTGGAGCTTTCAAAGTTTTGTAGTTTCGCCTGTCGACGTTATTATAAGTGGGAGCACTGCGACCATGACTTTGTGACCTGGCCTGGTGGTATGTGGGCCCAGTGTAAAAAGTGTAGTGCTGTTAAGTCTTTGAAGATGGGTAGAGTTTAGGTGGGCTGGGGAGCTAGGCCCTTCCAAGAAAGTGAGTCTATTGACTAACGGCAATCGAACACTTTGGCACTCCCCAGCCCACCCATAAAGGAGGTGTTAGCATGTCGGTAGACATCAGGAAGTTGGAGATTGAGAGGCTAGAGAACCTTATCAAGGGGTTCGGTTGGGATAAAGTGGAGGAGAGGCACACCGATATCGAGGTCATTATTACCATCAAGAAAAAACTCCCTCTTGCCGAGGGTGGTCCTTCCCCTCCACCTGGTTAGTAGTTTAGGACGCCCTGCGTCCGTAGCCAGCACCGAAAAGGTTATGGTTGTGTGTCTTGGTCTGTAAGGGGCAGCCGATATATAAGACGCTAGGCTGACGTGAGAAGTTAGTACGCTAACGTGTGGAGAAATAGTCTGAAAGGCTCGGCGGCCTGAAACCCGCTAGAGACGGCTAAAATGACGGGTCAAGTGTGCTGTTGTACCCGTCATTTTTTTGTCTAAGACGGCTCAAGGGCGAGCCCGACAGGGCGAGGGACGCCGAGCCTT
>Ga0209978_10001207_pt1 | contig 10667 bp, 7 predicted proteins | sample BentaG_FD_182805 | JGI IMG/M metagenome (GOLD analysis project Ga0209978, IMG submission 182805) | Deep subsurface microbial communities from South Atlantic Ocean to uncover new lineages of life (NeLLi) - Benguela_00093 metaG (SPAdes)... | ecosystem: Environmental > Aquatic > Marine > Oceanic >...
AAGGAGTTGACTTTCACCTTAATTTATTGCATCATATATTACCATGAAACTCTGCTATTTTTGTTCTTTTTCACAATATAAACGTTATATAAAACTTTTTGCAGATTATTATTTTAAGGAGTACCTTTAGCTCATGAAAAGCAAAATTCGGGTAGCAATTCTTTTTGGAGGAAAATCAGCAGAACATGAAGTTTCTCTTCAGTCAGCGAAAAACATTATTGAAGCCATTGATAAGAAAAAATATGAGGTAGTTTTAATTTGTATTGACAAAAAAGGTCGATGGTATTTGAACGAGTCCTCAAGATTTCTTTTACATGCAGATAATCCTAAATTGATCAAATTAAATAGGGCAAGCGACAAAGTGGCATTGGTTCCTGGGGAAAAGGCGGAGCAACTAATTAGTCTTTCGAGTCACCTACCTGCGGGATCAGTTGATGTGGTCTTCCCGGTGCTTCATGGTCCATTTGGAGAGGACGGTACTGTTCAGGGTTTATTAAAACTAGCGAACGTTTCGTTTGTCGGTGCAAGCGTTTTAGGTTCTGCGGTAGGTATGGACAAAGATGTTATGAAACGGTTGCTTAGAGACGCTGGAATTCCTACTGCCAAGTTTCTTGTCGTTGACCGGTCTTCGTTAGATAAGATTGATTTCAATGAAATAAAGAGTCAATTAGGTCTGCCATTTTTCATTAAGCCAGCCAATCTTGGTTCATCTGTAGGAATTAATAAAGTCAAAAACAGAAAACAATTTGAGGATGCCGTAAAGGTCGCATTTAAATACGACAACAAAATTCTGATTGAAGAATATATTGAAGGACGGGAAATTGAATGTTCTGTCTTAGGAAACTATAATCCTATTGCATCTGTGCCTGGCGAAGTCCTATCCCAACATGAGTTTTATTCTTATGAAGCCAAGTATATTGATGAAAACGGAGCTATTTTGGAAATTCCTGCCAATCTTCCAGCGCATATTATCCATGAAATTCAGGACCTTGCTACTAAAACCTTCAAAGTGCTTTGCTGTGAAGGTATGGCTCGCGTAGACTTTTTCCTAAGAGATAATAAAGATGTCATTGTAAGTGAGCTCAATACCATACCAGGCTTTACCAAGATTAGTATGTATCCTAAGCTCTGGGAAACCAGTGGAATCCCCTACACGGAATTAATTGATAGATTGATTCAGCTTGCGCTGGAGAGATTTGAAAGGGAAAAGAAATTAAAAACATCTTTTGATCTTTAAAGTGAATTTGTCAAGAGCCAAAACTTGACACCATGTATTCTATAAAATTATAATAGAAAGGAGCTGTATTAATGAATTTCATAAACAGATTTAGGAAATTGCCGACACCAATCCTTACTTTACATATTATTGCCAAATTTGTTTTTGGTGTGGGTCTTGGTGTATTGCTCGTAAACTACTTAAATGGATTTGGATGGTGGATAATCCTGTTGGCATTAATAATCGGAACACCAGGAGCTTATAAAGTTTTAACTGGAAAGTAGGCGTCCTTCCGCCGACTATGCTCACTGCGTTCGCTGCACCTAACACATATTAAAGGCTCTGTGGATCTTTTTTCCCTGCGGTTAATTTTCCCTTGACTAAATTTTTATTGCATTTCATAATAAGCCTATGAGATGGTCAAATTTTTTCGAGTCAAAACTCGGCATTATGTATTCAAAAATTAGACAAACAAAAAATCTTAAGCTGGAGGTTTTTATGAAAAAGGTAATTTTTGTCACTTTTTTAATAACTATTTCTTTGCCTACCATCCTGAATGCAGAGTTTAAGCCAATAGAGAAATTACCCATAACATCCTACAGTGGAGATTTTACAATCTGGCAGGGAAAAATATGGCAAGTGGACATTGTATTCTACAATATCTCCATCTTTGACCTTGAAAATGGTGCGTATGTAAAAAGCATTACCACACCTGGATTTAATCCCCACTCTATTTCTGTATTTAAAGATACACTAATAGTTTCAAACGATGATGAAATATGCTTTATTGATAGTGATGGGAAAATTTACAGGACAATATCCTCTCCAGCGTCCTCAATCACCGGACTTGCCTCAGATGGCAATTACATCTGGATAACTGAAGAAAGGGGTAAAATTTATTGTATTTCAGCAGATGACGGAACCACAATAAAAACATTAGAAGGTCCAGAAGGCAGGATCAACGGACTTGGGTATTCAGACGGGTATCTCTGGACAACAAGCAGGTATAGAGATGAGATTTATATGATAGAAGTAGAAAATGGTGAGGTGATTAATATACTGCCTTCACCTGGACCTTATCCTTCTGGAATTTTCGTAAAGGAAGACAAGATATATATTTCTGATTTTGAAAAAGATAGTATCTTTATCTATTTACTCCCATACACCGATTACATTCTAACTCAGGATGCAAAAAAGGCCCAAATTACGCTTCATTGGGAAATTGTGAATTCTGGACCTGGTGTTGTAGGAGACGTGGATGTATACTTAGCAATTCCCGGAGATTTACCGAATCAACGCTTGCTAAAGGAGCCAGAATTTACCCCAAAACCTGATGATATTCTCACAGACCAGTACGGACAGAAAGTAGCTTGCTATCAGCTAAAGGATATACAACCAATGGAACACCACACAGCTAAAGCAATAATAGAGGCAGAACTTTCATCTGTTAATTACTTTATTATGCCTGAGAGAGTAAAAAGTTCAAAAGAAATCCCTAAAGAGATAAAAAAGACTTATTTGAGAGACAGTGAAAGGTTCAGAATAAAAGACCCATTCATACAAAAGGCAGTAAAAGAAGCCATCGGAGATGAGAGAAATCCATACTGGATAGCAAGGAAGGTTCTAAATTATGTAGCAGATAAAATTGATTACGAACGGATTAGAGGATGGGATGTCGCCCCGGAAGTATTAAAGAGAGGAAAGGGTTCTTGCTCTGAATATGCATACGTTTACATTTCCATGATGAGGGCTGCAGGAGTCCCAGCAAGGTATGTAGGTTCAGTTGTTGAGAGAGGAGACCGTGCATCTTTAGATGGTGTATTTCATCGCTGGATAGAGATATTTCTTCCAGGATATGGATGGGTTCCGGTAGATCCAGGCGTAGCAGATTCACCCTATCCGAGAAGAAAAGCACTGGCCATCGGTCACAGGTCGAACAGATATCTTATTACCACTATAGGTGGAGGTGACTCTGAGTACCTTGACTGGAGTTATAACTTTAACGAAAAAATTAAGAATTACGCTCCCCGAACAAACTTTATGGTCCGAAGATATGCAATCTGGGAACCGCTTTTGGAAAAGGAATAAAAGCTAACTTTAATCCTTTTCGTAGTTCTGGTAGTTCTGGGGACACAATACTTATTTTTCTCATTCGGATCTCTTAATTTCTTCGGCGCGGGTTTTTGCGGCCTTAAAGCGGTCAGTTTCCTCTGTGCCATATTACCACCATACCTAAAACAGGATAAATATCGATAGTTATGTATTGTGTCCCCTGAATTTTACTCTAAGTTGTATCTGGAAGCGATGTAACATCAACAGATGATTCTGATATGCAAGAACCAGCATTGAAAGTCTTGAGGAAAGGTTTTGCAAAGGTTTTGTCTACTGATGAGATCATTGAAATGCTGTGATGGGCTCTCACGCCTAACAAATCATTGCAGTCAACAACGCTGTCGATGTTCTTTTTGAGTGTGTATGGTGCCGGTCTTGAAATATTAACAATCATATAATTCAATAACCGATTACCGCTAACCGACAACCGAGTTAAATGTCATTTTTCAAGATCCGACCCCAATGTCCTTCTCCTGTGTTTTATTTTGTAAAATCTATGTTAATCTGTGTTCATCTGCGGTTAATTTTTTCTTCCCAAACGTCATTTTTTTTCTTGACAAATTTTTGATATACCCTATGATAAATTATTAGGAGGGTAGTGAAGGGAGGAAATGATGGACTATACTCGTTTTTTTATTCACCTACATTTTCACCAAACCACATCTGATTCCAATGCAGTCGTTCTTCCTTATAATTCTATCTATATTAAGAAGATTAAGAGTATAGAAGACTATTGTTAGAATCCAAACAATGAACGGGAGGTGACATCATTACCAAAAAGTTAGTCAAGAAATGTCAAGAGTCAAGACTTCATGTATTCAATGGAAATAGGTCGATGAGAGAAATGAGGGGTATGACTGGAGAAAAGTTAGATTCCCATACGGGTCGTATGACCAGCCTGACCCCATAATGGGTGGGGAACAAAAACATGGAGGTGTATTATGAGTGGTTTTACTTAGCGTTTTGGAGTAAGTAGAGTTGGGAAGTTCTAAAGACAGGTCTTACGACCTGAAAGGAGGAAAAAATGATAAGACTTCTGAGCAGAAAAGAGACCTTTCTCGTTGGAATGTTGGTAAGTATTATGTTACTTGCCTTCAATACTGGAGTTCAGGCAAGTACAGGGGATGCTGTGCCTTTCAAGGTTATCCAGAAGATTGCTGTAGACAATGCCAGATCACTGTGGGGTGATGTATATGAAACGGAAGCTATACCATACTATGGTTTGGATGACGAAGTTATTGCATATATGTTCAATTTCAGTATAGGGAAGGAATTTCCACCTCATGATCAGGTTATAGAAGGAGCTGAACAGGCGAGAAGGGAAGGAAGGAAGGAAGAGCGCTGGGGTGTAGACCATTACTGTCATTTGATAGTATCGGCAAGGTATTCTATGCCAACTATTCCGGCCTACAGTAAGTGCTTGTCAGAGGAATTTGCTTGTGATCGTGAATTGCAGCAAATGGCGAAGAATGCACTGAGCACCCCTACAGTTCAGTTGATTAGAATCTATTACATTACACCTTCACAGAAATGGTATGTATACAGTGATGGACAGAAGAAAGTATTTATAAGGATTTTCCCACCACCTACGGTCTATTCGGAGTCGGAATTCGATGCTAAGGTTAGACAGGAGTTTGGCTTACCAGAGAAAGGAGACCTTCGCAGTCTATGGCTTGAGTTTGAACAGGGCAAGACACTGTCATTGAACATAGATCATCTTATACATAGGGAAAATGAATGCTGTCCATTCTATGACTGGAGCTATGGTTGCTCTCCTACAGCAGCAGCTATGCTACTTGCTTATTGGGACAATTATGGGCTTTATAGTCCGAATAACTACGCAAGACTCGTTGACTATCATTTTGAGCGCTGGGACTGTGTTCAGGGAGAGACGGATTATCAAGTACCTAACCTGCAACGAGAGTTAGCTCTTGCTATGCACACAGATACTATAACAGGTGGCACTTACCGTGATAGCATAGCTCCAGGCTATGTATACTGTGCTAACAACATCAACGATTACAGTTTTTCTTCCCGGCGAGTTTATGGCACATCTGCTGAGCTTTTTGACACATTGACTCAGGAGATCGATGCAGGACATCCCATACATGCCAGTATCCCAGGTCATTCTATTTGTGTAGTTGGTTATACTGACGATGATTATATGATTGCTCGTGATACATGGCATCCACCTAATCACTATTGGTATTATACTAATTTACAGAATGTCTATCCCGTGATACCTAGTGGTGCATATGGTTATACGGTTAAGGTGACCAGTCCAATGGGTGATATTATGTACAACCATAATGGCTGTGGAGAGGTCTGGTATGCTGGGAGTACATATGAGATTACATGGGATCGTGATGCCTCCTACGGCTATGTAATAATTTGGTATTCTGGCGACGGAGGCCATACCTGGTTGATCATAGAGGACAGTACTGCTAATGACGGATCATGGTCCTGGACCATACCACCGGGTATATCCACATCACAGGCTCGTATTGCAGTTAATTTGCGCGAGGATTTGAGTGTTCTTGGTTGTGACGGCAGTTTTGGCAACTTCAAAATATCACCGCCCGCTGCTATCACAGTTACACCAGACTACTTCGATGTCACCTTAATACAGGGAGCCACTACTACCAGGACTATGACTATAGGTAATACTGGAAGTGATACGCTGCATTTTAGTATTACTGATGCGACAGGCGATCTTTTTGGAGGAACAAAGGAGATGGGAATATGCGTTTCGGATAGGACCAATAGCAGCTTGACAGATCTCAGGAAGTGGTATAATCCTGAAAGGAATATGGGTACTAACCTCGAGTCTCCGGTTGATCTTTCACCTAATCTACCCAGTAAGAATGCTAATACCGCCACCAATAAGAGCGAAGCCGCCATTGCTAATACGTACGATGATGTCACACCTTATCCACCTGCATCGAGTACATTAGGTAGTAAGTCTCAAGGTGATTCCATCTTTGGTTTTTCCTGTGGCGGTCAGAGCATCTACTGTATAGGTGTAGAATTTGCTGGCAATTACTTCTATGTCAGTGCTGGTCAGTCAGAGCTTAAGGTCTTTGAGTATGACCACAGTGGTAGATACACTGGTTTCTCTTTCGATCAATTCCGTACCTCTGGCTGGGGATGGCGTGACCTTGCTTGGGACGGTTTGCATCTATATGGTGGCGATGATGATGGCAATGTTACCGAATTTGGTACCGATGGAACAGACTATGGCGATTTTGCTGGGCCACCACCATTAGCATGCATTAGAGCGCTCGCTTATGATCCTGTTGAGGACGTATTCTACACTGCAAATTGGGGCTCTGATATCTATAAGTTCAGCAAGACCGATCCTAACATTGCCAGCTACCCTCAAAGTCCTGACACGTTCAGCATCTACGGTATGGCTTACGACGGTGAATCTCCAGGTGGACCCTGTCTGTGGATCTCAGAGCAGACAACGAATTCGGTTCGCCAGTGGAGCCTGACCACTCACTCCTACACTGGAGTAGCATTTAGTGCCTCTGGTATAGCTGGAGGTTGTGCTTACTCAAAGAGTTGGAGTTATCCGCTTGGTGTACTATTCTACATGGCACAAACGACCCCAGATCATGTGATCGGTTATCAAATCACAGAGAGCGCTGATTGGCTGTCAGAGTACCCTGAAACTGGATCGATTCCACCTGGTGGTAGTATGGACATAACCGTGACATTCGATGCAACTGCACTTGTTCCACACGACTACGATGCCAACATAATCATATCGAGCAACGATCCAGAGAATCCTGTAGTTACTGTACCTGTCGATCTTGCAGTTGTGCCTCCGGATACGATGTACATATGGGCTGGATGGACAGCCACACCACCTACAATCGATGGTAACATCGACCCAACTGAGTGGGCAAGCGCTACTTGTGTAGACATCTCCGATACATTAGGGCAACCAGATAGTCCTGATCCATTAGGTACAGCTTACCTGTATGTGATGAACGATGGAGATCGTCTTTACATGGCAGTTGACTACCCGGCAGACACTACCTTGGATAACTCCGATCAGATTGGCTTCTATTTTGATGAGAACAACGACGATGCCTGGGCAACTGATTCAAGTGAGGGCAACTACTGGTTTATTTGGTCTGGAGACAGTACCCGAATCACCTATCGCGCTATACCCTTATGGTATTATGTGTATGCTCCACCAGGTGTTGTTGGTGGGATCGGTAACACACCTAACCTCCAGTATGAGACAAGCATGCCTTTTGGAACCGAGATATACGAGCTGACTGCTGGTCCTGATGATATAATGGGTTTCTTCTGTTATGCACTTAACCATGGTCTGTATGATTTCGGCGGCTGGTGGCAGCAAACCATGCCATACTCAAAGTGGACTGACCCTGCCTACTATGGACGAGTTGTTCTTGCACCGAGTCCTGTCGCCGAATGTACCCTTCGTGTTGTGGATACATGGGGTGTACCAGGTTCTAACGATAATCCTATGGACATCGAACTGAACAACACTATGGCAGTTGGAGGTGTACAGTTCACCTTGACATTCGATGGCAGTTTGCTTTCCACGGACAGTGCTGCTACTACACCACGTACTTCACATATGGATTTAGCATACAATACATGGGCGGATTCGATAAAAGTGTTGATATTCAGCATGACCGGCGACTCAATCTTGCCATGCTCAGGTCCAATTGTTGAGGTATTCTTTGATGTGGACACCAGTGCAGTTGTAGAGGATAGTACCCTGGTGTATATGAAAGATGCTGTTGTATCTGATCCATTTGCCAATCCTATCTCTCTCACTACATTCGATGGTTGGTTCAAGTTCGGTATGAAGGGCGATATAAACGGCGATGGTTTGATAAATATCTTAGATCTCGTAAGGTGTGTGAACATTATTCTTGGTATACCACCTCCACCTACGTCATATGAGCAGTGGGCAGCTGATGTGAACAACGATGGGCTCGTGAATGTAGTAGATGTAGTGGCAATAGTAAACATCATACTTGGCACAGGTAAACCCCTTGCTGGTAGACCAGCTCCAGAAATGGGGCAGGCAGTGGTGAGCATTGGCGAGACATCTGGTTACCAAGGTGAGTGGATTACCGTTCCTATTGAGGTAAGTAACTCTGTTCCAGTAGCTGGAGTACAGGTATCCTTAGAATACGATCCCAAATTGCTGACCGCAGGTAATGCACAGACTACTGAGCGAAGCCAAGGGTTCGAAGTAGCATATAATGCAAGCTCCGGAGACATCGTAGCTCTGATTTACAGCCTATCAGGTGATGTTATCAAAGCTGGTCATGGTTCAGTCATCACTATACCAGTTAAAGTAAAATCTAACGCTAACGATGTCTCATTACGACTTAAACAGGTCGTGTTAGCATCAAAGGATGCTAACTCAATTCCAATGGTGGTAGAGGACGAAACGATAGTGATCTCTATCCCACCCAAGACTCACGTACTCTTGCAGAACTATCCTAATCCTTGCTATTCTGAAACTAAGATAGCATATCAGCTGCCAAAGTCAAGTAAGGTCACCCTGAATATCTATAACAGCACTGGTCAACTGGTTAAGACACTGGTGGACGAGGATCAGCAACCCGGTTACCATAAGGCTCAATGGAATGGCAAAGACAAGCACGGCAAATTGGTAGCGTCTGGAATCTACTTCTATCGTATGGAGGCTGGTGAGTTTACTTCAACAAAGAAGCTTGTTAGGTTGAAGTAAGGAAAGCTAACAGGAGGTAGGCGAATGCCTGCCTCCTGTTTTGTAACTTAAGAGGAGGGTTTAAAAACGAAGAAGATTGCATTATTAGGGGTCATCCTCTCAATATGCATGCTGCCTACCATCCTTTACGCAAAAGCTACTCCAAATCTTACAGATACTGCTACTGTAAGTGTTGCCGATGGTTCGGGTGCGCCTGACAGCACTGGTAATCCTGTGGATATCGAGTTAGATAATACTATGGCAGTTGGAGGTGTACAGTTCACCTTGACATTCGATGACAGTTTGCTTTCCACGGATTGTGATGTTACTACTACAACACCTCGCAGTTCGCATATGGACATGGCCTGTAACGATTGGGCTGATTCAATAAAGGTGTTGATATTCAGCATGACCGGTGATTCGATCCTTCCCGGGACAGGACCGATAGTTAAAGTTCTCTTCGATGTAAGCGGTACTGCAGTTATTGGTGACAGTACACTACTGCACCTGAAAGATGTTTTTCTATCCAATTCTCTGGCAAATCCAATACCTGTAATTACTGAGGATGGTTGGTTTTATTTTGTTGAACCAGGAGTAGTAGAGGACGAAACGAGAGTGATCTCTATTCCACCCAAGATTTACGCACTCTTGCAGAACTATCCTAATCCTTGCTATTCTGAAACTGAGGTAGCATATCAGCTGCCAAAGTCAAGTAAGGTCATCCTGAATATCTATAACAGCACTGGTCAGCTGGTTAAGACACTGGTGGACGAGGATCAGCAACCCGGTTACCACAAGGTTCAATGGAATGGCAAAGACAAGCACGGCAAATTGCTAGCGTCTGGAATCTACTTCTATCGTATGGAGGCTGATGAGTTTACTTCAACAAAGAAGCTTGTTAGGTTGAAGTAAGGAAAGCTAACAGGAGGTAGGCGAATGCCTGCCTCCTGTTTTGTAACTTAAGAGGAGGGTTTAAAAATAAAAAAGATTGCATTATTAGGGGTCATCCTTTCAATATGCGTGCTGCCTACCATCCTTTAGAAGACCTGATCGGGGTCACCTATAAAAAAGTTGCTACTCCACCTCCGGTTATAGATATTATAATGTCTTAATAATTTGTCAAGTTTTTACCTCCTTGTTCTTTGAAATATAAAACTGTCCAACAGAATCTCTTTGGACCATTTGTCAGTCACCTATCCGTGCTCGAAGCACAGTATATTGTTGGACACCAGCCGCGCAATCAGACCGAGAACCTCAAGGGTTATGACCCCATGGCGCTAACTGGAGGCCGATTCGATACAGGGCGCTCTTGAAACGACTTGTTATACTTGAGCATATAATATATTGCCCTTAACATGCTCCTTGCTACAGCAACTCTGGCAACTGCTTTTCCACGTTTACGAGAGACGCGATCGTATAATGCCTTTCTAGTTCTGGAGTTCTGGTCTGGAGTTCTGGGGACACAACACTTATTTTTCTCATTCGGATCTCTTAATTTCTTCGGCGCGGGTTTTTGCGGCCTTAAAGCGGTCAGTTTCCTCTGTGCCATATTACCATCATACCTAAAACAGGATAAATATCGATAGTTATGTATTGTGTCCCCTGAATTTTTTA
>Ga0209978_10001208_pt1 | contig 10661 bp, 10 predicted proteins | sample BentaG_FD_182805 | JGI IMG/M metagenome (GOLD analysis project Ga0209978, IMG submission 182805) | Deep subsurface microbial communities from South Atlantic Ocean to uncover new lineages of life (NeLLi) - Benguela_00093 metaG (SPAdes)... | ecosystem: Environmental > Aquatic > Marine > Oceanic >...
GCCCGCCATGCAAGCAAGGCGAGGCGGGCGGGCCCACTGATCTAAACTATGTGGGGCATAATCCAAAAAAAAGATACCCATACCCTGCAAGAAGCTTAAAAATCAATAGGTTAGGTTTCACTATGACGTGCCCGTGCCGTTGTTCTCTCAACAGTTGGTTTTTAGGAGCTTGTTTTGATATATCCGAACAATCCCCATAGGAATCTGCTTCTGGCGGCGCCTGAGAGCCTCCGCCGTCAAGGCCTCGCTTTCTGCCTGCATATGATCACATCAACCCCTTGTCCAAGAGACTTACAAAGTCATCATTGTTTTTTCCTATGATAATGTGATCCAAAACCTTTATTCCCACGAGATTGCAAGCCCGGGCTATCTGATTGGTTATGTTGATATCATCTTGTGATGGGTCCGGCTCACCGGAAGGATGGTTGTGAACTAAGATAATGGCAGATGCTGATTTCATCATTGCCTCTTTAATGATTTCCTTTGGGTCCACCACGCTTGCTGTTATGCTTCCACTGCTAATCTCTATGTGATCAATTGGCTTGTTTCTTGAATCTAACAAGATAACATTGAAGAATTCCTTTTTTGCATCCCTCAGATATGGTGCATAATACTCCGAAACATAGAGGATCACATCCTGAACGTTTGTTATTTTTCTCTTTTTTTCCGCCTTCTCTCGATACATCCTTTTCCCTAATTCCAGTGCAGCCTTTATCTGGGCTGCCTTTGCCTCTCCTACACCCTGGATGACGCAGAGTTCTTTGAGAGGGGCACTATCGATACCCCTCAATGATTTGAATTGATTGAGGATATCTCTCGCTAGTTCTTCCGCGCTTGTACCCTCTCTGCCAGTTCTCAGGAGTATTGCCAACAGTTTCGATAGAGCAAGGTTTGAAGGGCCATACTTGAAAAGCATCTCCCGAGGTCTTTCCTCTTTAACCCACAAACGGATAGGTTTGTTTGTACGCTGTTGGTTTAACCGCTCCCTTACGATTTTTCTTACCCTCCTACAATCCTCCCTTGTTTTTAGATTTAGTCGATTGATAATCTCTTCTGCCTCTTTATCAGATAGGTCGGTACGAGAGGGTCTCTTAAAGAATATCTTCCCCTTTGCACTGAACATGGGGTACATTCCTTTGGTGACCAAAAGATCAATTGTGTTGGATGAATGCTCCTGGCTCCCGCCTTTCTGTGTATCTTTGCCCATATTCACACCTTCGCCAGACTTGTCCTCCCTTCCATCTGCTTATCCCTACAAACTCCTACTACATTCAAGAATTGTCAGCAAGTCGAATCTTTCCCCAGATTTCGGAGACCATTCTCTAAAGCCATAGACTGACCAGGGAACCGTGACCATCACCCTTCATATCACTAATCCCAGGAATACAAGGTCACGCCATGGTGAAGCCTAGCCCATTGATTTTTAAGGTACTTGCAGGGTATGGGTATCTTTTTTTTGGTTATGCCCTGTGACATGCCCCCTTACTGGGTCGATTCAAAATGGTTTATTGCCTCCTAAGCCTTAGAATCATAGGCTCCATCTATATAAACCATTTTGAAACGCCTGCCCGCCATGCAAGCAAGGCGAGGCGGGCGGGCCCACTGATCTAAACTATGTGGGGCATAATCCAAAAAAAAGACACCCATGCCCTGGACTTTGACGTTACCCTGACCAGGAATAGGACATTCTTGACCCGCTCCTTCTTTTTCCCTATACTCTCACTATTCAAACCGTTTTGGTATCGTTCAAAAGTGTCGGCATGAACCATAGTAATTAGTCGCCCACGTTCGAAAGGAGGTCATGGCTGTTTTTGAGAGGCCTGCCCGCCATCGCTCTCGCTCAGGCCCTGCCCGACGGACGGCAGGCGGGGAGGCGGGCGGGCGATATCTCCTAATTCCGCTTATATTTCAGCGGAACACCTTGAGAAAATTGGCATGACTGGATAGAGGTAAGTATGTACACGTTCTTTAACCAATATACCATTGAGTAAACACTTTTAAACGATACTACCGTTTTCATACAGTGAAAACCTTCAAACACAGGGGAAGACATGGGGAATTCGACAAGTAAACATCGTTTTTTTGACCGTAGCCGTGAGACCATGGATTGGGAAAAGCGAACGGTAGACCTGGAGAGAAAATTCCTCAAAACCGTTCAGCATGCTCACCAGCACTCAAATGCATATAGGGAAATATTCACCTCTGCTGGCATAGATCCCTCTGATATTCGCGGCTTGGAAGACCTCGAGAAGCTGCCCGTTCTGCGCATGAGCGATGTGGTAGAGCGCCAGAAACAGGATCTACCTTTCGGTGGATTTGAGACCATCGATCCTGGCAGGTTGAGAAGAATCTACATCAACCCTGGTCTCATTTGGCAACCTGGAGAATGGGATTATAAGGATACTTCATGGGCGGAGGGCCTCTGTGGGATAGGCTTCAAACAGGGAGACCGCATCATCAACACCTTTAATTACCACATGTGGCCTCTTGCCTTCATGCTGGATGAGTCAGTGAAAATGATTGGCGGAACAGTGATCCCAACGGGTGTGGGCAACACATTGATGCAGGTAAAGATCATGCAAAAGTTAAAGGTCAATGGCTTCATGGGTACCCCCAGCTTTATCATGACCTTGGCCCAACGTGCCGAGGCCATGGGCCTGGATCTGAAGAAGGATATCTTTCTTGATACTGCCCTTGTAGGAGCAGAGATGCTCTCTGAATCACTCCGCTCCCGCATTGAGGATAAGTTGAAAATGACCGTTCGCCAGGGATACGGTACCGTGTTTCTGGGCTGCATCGGTTATGAATGTTACCACAGAACCGGCTTACACGTGCCTGACAATATTGTGGTTGAAGTGATAGATCCAAGCACCGGCAAACAGGTGGAAGCCGGAACCACAGGAGAAATCGTGGCCACCAATTTCAACACCTCCTTTCCCATGATTCGCATGGCCACCGGTGATCTTTCCATGTTGGCCCAGGAATCCTGTCCCTGCGGGAGAACCGGACCGATGTTAAAGAAAATTCTCGGAAGAATCGATCAGGCTACCAAGGTAAGAGGGACATTCATCCACCCCTGGCAGGCAGATGAGGTCATTTCCCGATATCGTGAGGTATTCAAGTATCAAGTGGTCATTACCCGTGAAAACCACAAAGATATCATGACCTTTCTAGTGGAATTGAAAGAGGAGATGTCCCGCCCGGAGATTCTTAGAGGCCAAATTGAACGGGACATAAGGGATATACTGACCATTAAGGGTGTGGTTCAGATCGTCACCCGGGGAACCATCCCCGATCTGCACAAGAAGATTGAAGACAAAAGGACCTGGGATTAATCATAAAGGCTGGGAGCGGTATCTATGGACAAGATGGAAATCGGTGGAATCATGCAAAGCGATGGACGGGCGCTGCTAAAAATCATGTCAGTGCCCGACCATGCCAGCGTTGCCGGCACCGTTTTTAAGGCAATGGGAGAAAATGGCATAAACATCGAGCTTCTGGTTCAGAGTTTCGATCTCGACGACTGCGGGAATTTCGCCGTGGTCATCGATCAAAAAGATCTAGATCAGGCCCTGCAAGTTCTGGAAGAGTTAAAACCAACTATCGATGCCAAGGCCATCTCGTATACCCCGGATGTGGCGGTGATCACAGTCTTTGCGCCTCACTTACGTGAAAAGCCCTACATACACGGTCTGATGTTCTCCTCAATAGCCTCGGTGGGGATTAACTGCTTAACCATCAGCACTTCACTCTCCAGTGTGTCGTGTGCGGTTGAAGGCCAGCATTTGACTACCACTATCCAGGCCCTGACAGAGGCCTTTTACGTCCCTGGTCAGGTTAAGGAGCGGCCAAAAGATTATTAATGCCCGATAGGCCGCGCTTACCCAATTTCGACATGTCAGTCTCGCCTTGAGGAAAGGCAACGTGTGGATTCCACCAAGAGTGCTCTCATTGACCCCTTAGGGGATGCAGTATTGAGGTTTTGATTTCTTTACAGAGGCATGGTACCTTTTGAAACGCTGATGTTTGAGGCGGATATTTGTGCCTTCAAGGGAGAAGAAGCAAATCTGAAATAAGGATATAATGTGGAACTCATTGACCAAACCTATCAGTTCTTACCACAAAAACTCTCTATTAAGTCACGGAGGATGAAATGTATATAGTCCACGTTTTTGTTCGTGTAAACCCTGCCCAGATTGAAGCCTTCAAGATCGCTACTCTTGAAAACGCCCGAAACAGCAAACAGGAATCAGGCATTGCCCGCTTTGATGTCATCCAACAGCAAGATGACCCGACTCGCTTTGTACTTGTCGAGGTCTATCGAACACCCGACGACCCAGCACAGCACAAAGAAACAGCGCATTATCAGAAATGGAGAGATACTGTGGCCAACATGATGGCTGAACCACGCACCAGTATTACCTATACAAATGTATTTCCTGACGAGCAGGGTTGGGATTAGGTATACCTTTTCGCATTGAGTCCGTTAGAATGCTCGAGCTCTTAAGAAAGGCCACATGGCGTCCGTAATTCTGATAAATTTTTCATCCCCTGGCGAAACATCGTTATCACGTCCTAACAATCAAAGAGGAGGTCATGCGATTTGAGTTTGCCACCGCCACACGAATCATTTTTGGCCAAGGCACAATACAGGAAGTTGCACCACTTGCTGCAAAGATGGGACACCGTGCTTTCGTCATTACTGGCCATAGCGTTGACCGGGCCATACCGCTCTTGGACCAGTTGAAAAGACAAGGGATAGAATCCGTCACCTTTACCATTCCTAGTGAGCCGACTACGACCATGGCGTTTACAGGGGCACAAAAAGCCCGTGAGGCCAAGGCCGATTTAGTTATTGGAATTGGTGGCGGAAGCGTCCTCGATACCGGTAAAGTGGTTGCCGCACTTTTGACCAACAGTGGAGAGATCGCGGACTATCTGGAGGTTATCGGTGGTGGTCAAGAACTGGCCAACAATCCTGCACCCTACATTGCGATTCCAACTACGGCGGGCACCGGTACTGAGGTTACCCGCAACGCAGTACTGATCTCGCCTGAACATCATGTCAAGATAAGCATGCGCAGCCCATTGATGCTGCCTCGTGTGGCTGTGGTTGATCCCGCATTAACCTTGTCCATGCCGCCAGCAGTAACCGCCAGCACAGGCTTGGATGCGATCACCCAACTCATGGAAGCTTATGTTTCTAACAGGGCAAATCCACTGACAGATGGAATATGCCAAGAGGGTTTGAAACGGGCGGCCCGTTCCTTACCACGAGCTTATGAAGATGCGAGCAACACAGCTGCGCGTGAGGACATGTCCTTGGCAAGTCTCTTGGGCGGATTAGCCCTCGCAAACGCGGGATTGGGCGCGGTACATGGTTTTGCCGCCCCTTTGGGTGGCATGTTTTCCGCTCCACACGGCACCATATGCGCTCGACTAACAGCACATGTTATGGAAGCCAATGTGGAAGCATTGCAGATCCGTGCGCCCACCTCCCCTGCATTGGTCCGGTATGACGAGGTGGCACAGATTCTGACGGGCAGTGCCACGGCGAGAGCAGCAGATGGCATCCTATGGATGCAAGACCTGTGCGTGGCATTGAAGGTCCCGCCGCTGGCGGAGTTTGGATTGAAAGAAGCAGACCTCCCAAATGTAGTAGCCAGGTCTAAAAGGGCAAGCAGTATGAAAGGGAACCCTATTGAACTGACAGATCGGGAATTAACGGAAATCTTGAAAAAAGCCTTATAAACCTGACAAAGAGAGTGGGAGGTCACGCCCTGTTTGCTCTTTGTGCAGGTTGAAGGTGGGACAAAGAAAGGGCAAAAAGTACCGTGGCATAGATTCAAACATCCACTGTGATGCATTCGCAAAAAGTCGCTTTTGCTCACTCTCGTTCACAAAACACTTTTTACGAGTTTGTCAAGTTTAGATCTCATGGACTTATCATACAATCGCTCCTATTTTTTTGACACCGGAATTCGTTTTGAATGCCAGCGTTGTGGAGCCTGTTGCACGGGGAGCCCGGGAACAATCTATGTTGACAGGTCTGAGATGTCACGCATAGCAGAATTCCTGCGGATCCCTGTACCTCTTTTCCGAGAGCAATACCTATACCCATTTAGAGACAGCTACAGTATTCGAGAAGACTCAGAAGGTCGGTGTTTCTTTTATGACAACGGGTGTGATATTTATCCATTACGCCCTAACCAGTGCAGATCATTTCCCTTCTGGGTTGAAAACTTACGTTCCGAAGCAGAGTGGCAAAAGGTTTCCATAGAATGTCCGGGTATCGGGCGTGGACAACTTTTTACTAAGGAGCAAATACTAGAAATCGTCCAATCTACATTTACCCGATTTGGATCAATGTGCTGATGGTCTTGAGGGAAAAGCCAAAGTTCCTCAAACTCAGACATATAGACACGTCTTGTATTTTGGCCATTTATCAATAAAGTTCAGACCTGGCTGCGACCTTATGATAGAACCTAGCCCAGAAACCAGACCGATACCGAGTCTTGCACCGGGTGCGTTAACGGAAAAGACACTGACGCACGGCTTGAAATTCTTATCTGACCGCGATTCGGACCTAGCCCAAATCCTGGTCCAGGTAGGGTCACCGCCGATGTGGGCACTTGAGCCAGGATTCCCTACCCTCGTGCGCCTTATCCTTGAACAGCAGGTTTCGCTTGCATCGGCCAAGGCGGCCTATAAGCGTCTGCTCTATGCCGTCTCTCCGCTCACTCCAGATCGGTTCCTTCAACTAGACCACGTCACACTCAAGAGCATTGGCTTTAGCCGTCAGAAAACCGCATATGGGCGCTACCTTGCTCAGTCAATCGTTGAGGGGCAACTCAATCTGGCTGCACTCAGCGCAATGGACGACGCGACCGTGCGTTCCGAGCTCATGAAAATTAAAGGTATCGGTCCCTGGACTGTGGATATCTATTTATTGAGAGCGCTCCGCCGGCCGGATATATGGCCGCGTGGGGACCTCGCCTTGGCCGTTGCAACGCAAATGGTCAAAGGACTGGCTTTGCGCCCAACGCCCGAGGAACTTGACGGCATCAGTGCCGGATGGCAACCGTGGAGGGCAGTCGCCGCGCGCCTGCTATGGCATTATTATCTTAGTAGCCACGGGAGAGGAAATGCACAAGGACTGAGGTGAGCAATGCAAAAACGATGTGACTGGGCCGGCGACAATGAACTACTAATCAAGTACCACGATGAGGAATGGGGTGTGCCAATTCATGATGACCACCGTTTATTTGAATTCTTAATCCTAGAAGGTTTGCAGGCAGGGCTGAGCTGGCTGACCATACTTCGAAAGCGTGAAAACTATAGGACAGCACTTGACCACTTTGACCCTCAAAGGATTGCGGAATATGACGAACCGAAGATACTGGCACTGCTACAAAATCCAGGAATCCTCCGCAATAAAAAGAAGATTGAGGCCGCAATTATTAATGCGAAATCATTTCTAAAAGTTCAGCAGGAGTTAGGAAGTTTTGACGCATACATCTGGCAATTTGTGGAAGGAGCGCCGATTCATAATAAATGGAAGTCTGTCGGCGAAATTCCATCCCACACCGGTGAGTCAATTTTGATGAGTAAAGATCTCAAGGAGAGAGGATTCAAGTTTGTCGGTCCGACAATCTGTTATGCCTTCATGCAAGCGGTTGGTATGGTGAATGACCACATCACAGAATGTTTTCGGCATAAGGAGGTATCTCGCCATGAATTGAGATGCAAATAACCTTAGATAATTATTGCGGGATCTGGGCGTACAATATATGAAATACTCTAAGCCCATCGTTCCATTACTCCCTGGACCAGTCCTGGCTTTCGTGACCTCGGTTCCAGCCGCTCTGGTTCTCAAATATTTCAGGAGCAGGTGCATATTTCAGCCACCTCGCGCCAGGGCAGGCCATTATTCCAATACTCCAATTCCGTAGCGAAGCGGAGCTGACTTCAACACAAAACCACTTGATATTATGCGTCTTTCACTGATTGGTATGGCAGGATCAGGTAAGTCTTACTGGTCTCGTAAACTCGCTGAATATGGCTTCCGTCGGTTCTGTTGCGATGATATGATTGAAGCGAAGCTTGCTCCGGAGCTGACAAAACCAGATGGAACCATGATGAAAGTGGCCGAATGGATGGGGTTCCCTTATGGGCCTCATTATCAGGAATGTGAATCTCAATACCTGACCTATGAAGCAGAAGCACTCACTGAAATCCTTGACTACCTTGAGAATCGGGAAAACAATCCTGAAGAGAACATCGTTGTCGATACAACCGGAAGTGTCATTTACATTGGAGAAGAAATCCTCGGAAGGCTTCAACGATACACAACCATCGTTTACCTGGCGACCCCACCTGAGGTTCAGGAGCAATTGCTGAATGCATATATATCCAATCCGCATCCTATGCTGTGGAGAGGCGCTTTCAGCAGGGAGCCAAACGAAACCAACGAGGAGGCGATAGCACGCTGCTACCCAAGACTCTTTTTTGCTCGAAAACGCTTGTATCAGCGGTATGCAGATGTGACGATCGATTATTATAGACGCAGGGAACAAGGCTTCGGAGTAAATGACTTTTTACGAGCTGTGAAAAGAAAAAAATCCCAATAAATCAGATCGGGGAGACAGCCTATCTGTAAATCCTGTCCTTACAAATGTCAAATACCGCTGAGCAAAGACAGTCGGTCCGGCTGATCTTATAAAAGGGCTTGTTACATACTCAGCTCTAACGTTGGGAGACTTGTCAATTTAATCTGTCACGAAGTCAGGAGGAATACCTATGAACAAACTAAAGGAAATCTCCACCAGAAGAGAGGCTGCTCATAACAAACTATTGTCTTTGAAGTCCAAAGTATATCAAGCGTTCCTTCAAATGGAGGAGGCTGCCTTCTCTGACGGTGCTTTGCCCAAGAAGAATAAAGAACTCATTGCTATTGGGATCTCAGTTGTAATAGATTGCGAATCCTGCATGCAGTGGCATATCGAGCAAGCTGCCAAAGCCGGAGCATCCATGCAGGAAGTCTTGGAAGGAGTTGAGGTGGGAATGGAAATGGGAGGCGGCCCTGCCACCGTCTCTGCGAGATTCGCCCTCGAGGTGATGGAAAAGGTCTTTAAACAATAGGAGGAAAGGCTAATGGACATTGGTACCGTTGCCTGCATCGGAGCCGGGCTCATAGGACAAAACTGGACAACCCTCTTTTCTTCAAAGGGTCTCGAAGTGACTCTCCATGATGTCACACAAGACATCCTTCACAACTCAATCACCAACATAGCCTCCAGCCTGATATTTATGGAAGAAAACAACCTCCTGAGAGCAGGTGAAGCTGACGCTGCGCTTAAGCGGATAAGGCCGACCACAGATCTTGCCGAGGCTGTAGCTCACGCGGACTACGTTCAAGAGTCCGTTCCTGATAATTATGAGATTAAGAAACACGTTTTCCAAGAATTGGACGCACAAGCCCCGCATCACACGATTTTGGCGAGTAGCGCTTCGGGCCTGCTCATGACCGAAATTCAGAAGGTCACAACCAGACCCGAACGCTGTGTGCTGGCCCACCCTGTGCTCCCCGCTCACCTTATCCCTCTTGTTGAGATCGTGGGAGGTGAACACACCTCTCCCAGCACGGTTAAGGCAACCCGAGATTTCATGAAAAGCATCGGAAAAACCCCTGTTGCACTTAACCGGGAGATCCCTGGCTACATTGTGAACCGGTTACAGGCGGCTCTTTTGCGTGAAGCAATTGATCTCGTTCACAAAGGTATAGCCAGTGCCTCGGATGTGGATACTGCCTTCTGCATGGGAATAGGCCTTCGGGATCCCCTCATCGGCCCTTTCCTCCGCATACATTTAGCAGGAAGTGGTGTAGAGCGCTTTATCGAGAATTTCTCCCGATCGTACCAGTATCGGTGGGAGACGATGGAGACGTGGACCAGCATTCCCCCCTCAGCAGCCAAATCGATTATAAAGGGTGTTAATGAAATGGAGTTTGTCCGCACAAAGACCATTGAGGATATTAAGAGCTGGAGAGACGAGATGCTGATTAAGATCCTCAACGTTGTGCGTGGCGAATAGCATCGTGCTGACTTCCAGAGCAGGTTTAGAGATATCCAGATGGAAGAAGTAAATAATCCCCGCCCAAAGCAAAGGGCTTTGAGGAAGCACCCCATAGGAGTGTGTGGGACGCTTCTCCGTAAAACCTAAAATTCGAAGCACGAAATACAAAATCCGAAATGGTTCGACTGGCTCACCATCCTGAGCGAAGTCGAAGGACAATATCGAATGACCAAAATCCAAATGACCCAAACTGCGTTGTGCGGCACTCGTTTTCGAGATTCCAGTGTAGAGGGTTTGTTTCTGTCATTTGTACATTCGAGATTTGAATTTGTTTCGGCCTGCCCTGGCGCGACATGATTGGAATATCCTACTGCTTCAACAATGACTCAGAATGGCAATCGGAAAAAATACATTCATGGACAACAGGTCTGGGCCAGGGATTTCGACATTCGGCCTGCCCTGGCGCGACTTGCCTCGAAAACTATGTTGCCGCTGTAATACTTCAGAAGTGGAAGCAATAGAACTCGGTCCTTGCATGCCAGGTCTGGGCCAGGGATTTCGGATTTCACCGTTTGGGACAGCCGTTC
>Ga0209978_10001210_pt1 | contig 10657 bp, 11 predicted proteins | sample BentaG_FD_182805 | JGI IMG/M metagenome (GOLD analysis project Ga0209978, IMG submission 182805) | Deep subsurface microbial communities from South Atlantic Ocean to uncover new lineages of life (NeLLi) - Benguela_00093 metaG (SPAdes)... | ecosystem: Environmental > Aquatic > Marine > Oceanic >...
AAAGCAAAAATTAAAATTACCACCAGCTTCACTTGACTCATAACCACCTCCCATCAAAAATTTACACAATTTGTGTCATTGTGATTAATTCCTTTCCATTTTTATTGTAGGCACAAATTCAATTTGTGCAAAATTCCATTGTAGGCACAGATTCAATCTGTGCAAATCTTTTTATGTTAGTAATCTCCCAAACAAAGACCACGTAAACGCCTCTTCTATCTCAACCGGCAATAGTTTCCCGATAGACTCACCAGATCCTGAAAAGAAAACAGTCTTATTACTCCGCGTCCTTCCCACTAACTTCTTCTCTCTCGGAGCCAACCTCTCCGCCATAACCTCTTCCACTTTTCCCAAAAGTCTTCGATTCTTTTCCACTGCCATCTTCTCACAGAGTTCATTAAGGTTAGCTAAACGCTTCTTTTTTATTTCCAGAGGAACATCATCTTTCTCTTTAGCCGCGTGAGTTCCTGGACGAGGCGAATATTTGAAAGTAAAAGCAGCATCGAATTCAACACCCTGGACCAACATTAAAGTATCGTCAAAATCTTCTTGCTTCTCTCCAGGAAAACCAACCATAAGGTCAGTAGTAATACTTATTCTGGGAATCTCTCTTCTTATCTTTTCAATTAACTCTAAATATTGTTCCCTGGTATATCCCCTGTTCATTCCATCCAATATTCTATTTGAACCAGATTGTGCAGGAAGATGGAAATGCTCACAGATTTTGCCTGAGTCTCTTATAGTATTGATCAATTTCTCAGAAACATCCTTCGGATGGGAAGTCGTAAAGCGAATTCGCTCCAATCCGTCTACTTTTTCTATCTCCGTCAAAAGGTCAGCGAAGTCCGAACTATTAAAGCTATAAGAATTTACATTCTGTCCCAGAAGTGTAATCTCCTTACATCCTTTAGCCACTTTCTGTTCTACTTCTGAAATTATAGTACCAACAGGTCTCGACCTCTCCCTGCCTCTAACAAAAGGAACAATACAATAGGAACAGAAATTGTCGCAACCCCGCATAATTGTAACGAGCCCCGTTAATTCAGAACTTTTGGCGCATCCATAAGATGAAGAACTCCAGAATCCTTTTGCTAATCTCGGCAGGTCTCCTTTTACTTCAGTAGCAAGAAACCTTTCTTTCGGCTTCTGAAAAGCCTTTTTAATCAACTTCGGCAATTCCAATATATTATCTGTTCCCAGAACGATATTCACAAAGGGAGTCTTTTCAAATATTTTACTCTTCAATTTCTGTGCCACACACCCTGCTAGGACAAAAACTGTAGATGGATTTTCCTCTCTAACTTTTTTCAAGGCTGCCAAGTAACCGAGCGCCCTGTCTTCAGCATGCTGCCTGACAGAACAAGTATTGAGAATTATAACATCAGCCCCTTCAGGAGAATCTATCTTCTTGCACCCCTCCCTTTCCAGAAGCCTCTCCATAACTTCCGAATCCGCATCATTCATCTGACACCCAAAAGTTCTGATAAAAACCCTCTTAGTATCCATTGTTATCGTAAAACTAAATCAAATTTTTTAGCCCAGAACGTTCAACAGGATAATTAAAATAATTTATGGGTTATTCATCTCCTCAATATACTGACTTGGAATTGCGTTAATAAATTCTGACTTCCCATTAACTGATATTTTTGTAATATCTCTGTCCCTCACTTCGGAATGTAATAAATACAATTCCTTTTTAGCTCTCGTCATTGAAACGTATAACACTCTACTATCTTCCTGTTTTTCAGCTTCGTTTGCGTCGTTACGGGGTAAAATGTTATTTTCTAATCCAACAATGAAAACATAGTCTGCTTGAAGTCCCTTGGCCTTTTTCATTGTCAAAATTCTCACACTAGGTTCTCTAGCTCCTATTGTAATATTTTCTATTTCATCAACAACAGAATTTATTTCATCCGAAAATTTAGCTATATCTTTCCATATTTTCAGTTCATTAATTATGGTGGAAATAAAATCGGCAGTAGTACTTTCCCAGCCTTTTCTTAATGTTATAATTACATTAAACAGTTTTTTAAACGGTTCTTCATCTTTTAATGTTTTCATTTTTACATATAGAGTTTTTCCTTTATTAATTTCTTTCCAAAAACTGCTTATTTGTTTAAGTGCATTTTCTCTTTTATTTCTGGTTTCTTCGTTTCCAACAAATTCTGTCTGTTTAGCCGGTATATCTGAAAGTCCCCTGTTTATTATTTCTTCTATAAGTACCCGAAGGTTAAAGTTATCAGTGGGGTTTTTTAACCAGTTCAATAGGATGTTAATTAAAGATAAGTCGGTTTCCTCTATATCATAATCACAAGAAAATTCAATAAATTTCTTTCTCAATTGACGTCTTATCGGTTCAGCATAGTCAGAAGTTGGAATTAATACTAAGATATCAAATGATGACCCTATTTCTTTTATTTTCCTTGCTATAAAATCTGCCTCAAGATTATTGTGTTTAAAATTGCAAACTTTGATAAGAGCAGTTGATGACTCAGCAAATTCGAATTTATTTACCAAACTGGTATTCCGACCATGGTACTTCTCAACCATATGAAAAGCACCCCTAAATATGTTCGGAGGACATCTATAACATTTCATTAATCCCTTAACTTCTGCGTTAGGAGTATAATCCCTACCAAAATTTCTTATATATTCTGGACTTCCGCCTCTAAAGCTATATATACTTTGATAGTCGTCGCCTACGACAAACAGGTTCTCAGTTTTTCCTTTACTTAATAATTTAATTAATTCCCATTGGGCATAATTAATGTCTTGATATTCGTCAACCAATAAAAATCTTGCCTTACGCTGTTCGTTTTCCAAAATATCTTCATTATCTTTGAGAAGTTTGCAAGCAAGTAGGAGTTGGTCATCGTGGTCGATATGATTAAATTTCCTCAACAAATTTATGTATTCCGAACATATTTTACATTTCACACTATCTGTTTTGACACATTTACCTTCTTGTCTACATACGAATGTTTCCTTTGCATCTTTTCTTTTTGCATCAACAATTTGGGCACAGTCCATCATAAGTACTTTCTTTAGATACACTGAAGAGAGGACTTCAAAATCCCTTTTTACTCCTGCTTTTGAAGAATTCTCTTTTATAATTCTGTTACCAAGGTTTATGCATAGTACATATAACTGGCGGCTGTAATTCTTGTTCAATGTAAACGTGAATATCTCTTTTTAAACTAATTCTTTTCCTCATATTAGTAGCCGCTTCATTGGTAAATGTAATAACTGTTATTTTATCTGGGGCGACCTTCTCGTCCTTTACTAGGTGTTTCATTTTGTATGCTAAGGCATCGGTCTTTCCCATACCTGGGCCTGCTAGTATCAAAAGCGGTTTATTTATCTGTACTAATTTATCTAGTATATCCATATCACATATTATCTCACTTAATATCTATTACATACATCAAAAAAACATCAAAATCGCCGAAAAAAAGATCTTTTCTTTTGAACTTTTTGCCCCCTTTAATTCTTTTTATTTTCACGAGGAGCGGAAATTAAAATGTTTTCAAAGACCCAAAATCGCCCGAAAAATTTTAAGTCCTCAAAACGCTTTTATATCAAGACTTTCGGCTGAACTTTGGTTTCGACTTTACAATGTGCTTTAATCGTTCTTTAAAATTCAATGAACCTTTATAATTCGGCTTTGCGTGTTTTGCGGATTTGCCGACGGCCAAATCCGCGGAAACACTTTGCGTTCTCACCCTCACAAAATTTTTTTAAAATTGGCGAAGTTTATCCTAAACTAAGTCGAAGGGCAAAAATTTTTTATAATATATGTGCATAAGTAATTAATGAAACCACGTCATAACTTTGCTAATGCTCCACATAACCATCTTTGTTTTTAAACCTTTGAAATTAAATCCATATCCTATACTAAAAATTCCAAAAAATATCGCTAGTATAATGAAAATAATCTTCCATGGAGACTTAATCCAAGCAAAGAATGGAAAAACAACTGAAGCAATAAGCAAAATAATGGAAAGAATAAAGACAAAATTGAAAAGAACATCAACAATTCTTCGAATATTCAATTCCAGTCTAGAATCTCTCTCTCTGATTGAATGCTCATAGACAGAAATTTGACTCTCCAATTGTTGTCTTTTTTCCTTTTCGCGTTTTAATTGTTGCTCTGGAATATAAGCTGAATCGGATTTAATTTTCTGAAGAATATCTTCTATTCTTTCTGCACTTATCGATTCTGAGTCTCCTAATGTTTTTTGCATAAGCATGTCTTGAATAAAATAAGAACGACTAACAGCAAGAAACTCGTCATCATCAATTCTTCCGGATTCTTTTAATTTGGTAGCCTCAAGGATAAGTTTTTTAACAAATAAGGCATCAGGCTGTAAAGAGGCTAAACAATCAGCTATAAATTTTTTCTCATTGAGTGAAGCCCATTTAACCGGAGATTGCATCCATATTAATGTTCCAATAAAAGTATCAGTAACACAAACTGGAATATGGAATTGCTGTTGGGCAAGCTCTCTTTCGAAACTCATACAAACGGCCGCCAGGGTTCCATTAGTTGTAACAAAAAATACTCCAGCTTGTTTTATTGTTTGAGGAATTCTACCTCTGCGTAAATGAAAAATCGAAGAAATAGATTTGATGTCACGGTTTATTGTAGCCTGTTTTTCAGTTTCATCAAAATATAAACTCCGTGAATAAACATCAATGATATGCTCTCTTAATGTGTTCTCATCAATTTGAAATTCAGGTGTTAATGTGAAATTTGGAGAGTCTTTAATCGAAATATTATACTCGTCTAACCTAGTCTCGATATTAACTATATATTGATGAATATCACTTTCATTTTTGCTATTGGCAATAAAATATTGCAAAACACTACTTGCTTTAGTTGGATCATACTCAGAATGGCTGATCCACTTTAAACAACTTCGAAATATGCCCATAATTTCATCAAATGTATGCCTAAATATAAACAATTTCGCGTTTTGCTCATTGATGCTCAAGGCCAAATCAGTATACACTCCTCTATAAAGCTCGCCTTCGATGCCTAAAAAACGTAATATAAAACGGGTGTCTAAATAAAGCTCCAAATTTCGCAATTTACCTTTAAATTTAGCAAAATTCTCAGCATAAAGTATAGTATTCGCCAATACATAGCCAACACATACCTCAATAATCGAATTAAAAACTTGTGGTTGAATATTATGTGTCTCGTTAATAAAATCTGCTAATAAATATTTCATTTGTCGTGACGCTTTAATTGTTGGCAAAAGTGATTTGTCTTGCGATGCGAATAACAAATCTAAATCATGATTACGCAAAAACGATATTAACCCTATTTGTGCTTCCTCTTGAGTTATCGAAATTGAATATTTGTCTTGACAAAATGTAACAAAACGACCTAAAACTTCATTTAATTCTGCTTCTTTTTTAAGAGCAATATCTGAAAAATCATATTTTAAAATTTTTTCGTGATCAGGTGTCAACTTTGAATAGCTCCGTTTAACAATACCTCTCTTCCGAGTTCGTTCAAGAATAGTCAACATAGGGTGATAAGGTATAATCAAACCAAATTCTTCTTTAAAATCATTTATAAAAGGTTTTAAATTAGTGCAATCTATATCTGAATACCTTTTTTTCTTCATTAATGTGGCGACAAAAGGAACAAAATTCTCAATATAATCCTTTTTATATCTCGTAAAAGCAGTTTTGACTATCGCTAAACTTGCTATCGCTCTATTCATGAATCCTCCTCAGATCCTTTGTTTTTTTAACAAACCTACTATAAGAAAACTATTTTTCAAACACAAATAAATGCTCGTGCATTATGAGAAAGAAATTATACTCTTTTGATTTTTTAGTCCAAAATGGCGTTGTTTTGCAATTCCATTGATGTTTAATTATATCTTCTTTAAGATTAAATCCTGCGTCTATAAAATTTTGCATTATTCTGTATGCTATAGGAGTAAAATATTTTTTTCTTCTTGTGTCTCCGATCAGTATTCCACAATATTTTTTGGATTTTAAAACTCTAAAACATTCTGAGGCTACTTTTTTCATTTCGTCACAAAATTTATCAATGCTATGAATATTAGACAAGTCTCCCTCAATTTTGCCCTCACTATATTTAATAATATCTGCATAAGGTGGATGCGTAGCAATTAAATCTACAGAATTATCTTTTATCCCTTTTAAACTTCGTGCATCTCCAACTTTAACTTCAATATTAATTTTAGGAACATTGCCATTCAACTTAAACTTTAGATTTTGTTTTGCTAACTCAACTATTTTAGGATTTATGTCAAAACCAATAGCATTTCTTCCAGTAAGTTTACACTCAATCAAGGTTGTGCCACATCCACACATCTGATCTAAAATTAGATCTTTTGGTTTTGAATAACGAAGAATTAAATTTCGTGGAATTTGAGGGGCCCAATTCCCACGGAATGATGGTTGATGCGTAGCCCAGTTGCCCCTCTTTGGAAAAGACCAAACAGTAGTAGTTTCAAGTTCAAAATTATTTGGCTGAAGATTTTTTCCTTTAGTCTCCATTATTAACTCTGTATTCCTCCACCACCACCTTCATTTGTTACACCACTACGCCATCCAGTTTGTCCGAATATAGATATAGACATAGGATGTTTGAGTATTTTTCTCTCGTTTTTACAAACTTCTTCAAATATACAAAAATTATTTTTATTAAAAATTAATCTATCCTGAGAAATTTGACTTTCTATCCATTTATCTTTGGCTGGATTTGATGGAGGACACTTTCGTAATCTGGCAGATGGCTTACAGGCTAATTTACCCATTCTATAAATTAGATAGTCTATGGATGCGGGTGTTGGCGGTCTGTGATTATTTGGAATCGCTTCCCAAGTTTTCCAAACTTCTCGCCAAGCCTTAACATTCCAATGGTCAACTAAACTGTACTGATAGCAATAAACATCGAGATAACTTGTTAGTAGGGGTATCCTAAATTTTAAAATACCTGTCCGTAAGGCTATTCTCATTGTATTTTTATCACTCATGACATTTATTTGCTCTATATTATTTTTGTATTTCCAAACCTTTAAATCTGCCATGTCACGTAGAAACATATCAGCCTTTTTCTGCGAAAAGCCATATTTTTCTACACGGGCTAAGGAATTTTTTATCTCTAAAACATCGCCATTATGGACTTTATTTATATTGAAAGCGTTTCCTTTGTATTTTTCTTTTAATAATTTAGCTGCTTCTTTCATCCATGGTTTCCTTTTATCGCGTTGGGAATCGGCTCCTATCCTATTTAGAAAATTATCAATAATTAATTCGTTACGCAGAATTTTATCGGGATTAAAGAAATCAGCTTGAAGTTTATATAACTCGAACGGATTTACTTTAGCGTTTATATCAATTTTGAAATCTTGAATAGCTGTGAAAAAACGAACATTGGCAATTTTCTCTTTATCTAAATCTAGAGTATTTAGCTGTACTCTTATTTTGTTTTTCGCGTAAACTTTCTCAAGCATATTTGCCACTTTAAGTACTTCATTTTTCCCTATTGTAGGGCATAGTATCTTCTCATGGTTCTGCTCCCAATATTTATGAAATTCTGAAATATACTTATCTTCCAACTTAGCATGTTTTTGATAAAGAAACTTATTGATTTCATCCAAAACATAAGCGGTTAATTTATATTCGTCTTTAATTTTTTTCTTTATATCATTGAAGGAAAGACCAATATCTAAATGCGATAATAACTTATTAAGAAAGTTTAAAAATTCTGACATGTTATCTCCTTTTAATAATTTAAAATAACTAACTCGGTAATTTCACCTCTTCCTGATGCCTTGCAATTTATAGCTCTCTTTGCTAAAACTGTTTTGGTTGTAAATCCTTTGTATAGATTTCTAATAAATTTTGTATCCGAATTGCTCAACATAACTTTTGACCCTCGTTTATCCAGCTCTTTAAAAACTTTACAAAGCTTCTCCTGATCTTCTTCATCAAAAGAATCCTTTGTATAACTCGTGAAACTGGAAGTCTTGCTTAAAGGTTGGTAAGGAGGATCGAAATAAATAAAATCCCCTCTTTTTGTAAATTCTAAACATTTTTTAAAATCACTACATATAACTTCTACATTTTTTAAAGCCAAATTTACTGATCTAAGTTTCTCAGTATTGCATATCAAAGGATTTTTATATCTACCAAAAGGAACGTTAAATTTACCTTTGCTATTAACTCTATACAGCCCATTAAAACATGTTTTGTTTAAATAAATTGTTCTTGCTGCTCTTTCAAATTTATTTTGTGGTTCTTCTGTTCTAATTTGATAATATGCATTTTCATCATTCATATATTCAGAGTTACTCAAAATTCTTATTAATTTGTTAACATTTTTCTTGATAACTGAATAGCAATTTATAAGTTCTTCATTTGAATCAATTAATATTACTTCCTTTCCATTGCTTAATCTCCCTGTATTGTAGAGATGGAAAAAGACAGCTCCTCCTCCAACAAAAGGCTCCAAATAATTATTAAACTTTGAAGGGAAAAAAGGCTCATATTGTTTTAAAAGTTGTCCTTTCCCGCCTGCCCATTTCAAGAATGGTTCTGCTTTAAGAGGGGTAACTATCTTTTTATTATTCTCCAGTAATGTTGAAGTTCTCATTTGTTATTTATTTTCCTTCCTATTAGATCATCTAAACTTATTCCAAATGCATCCGCAATTTTAAGAAGTGTTTTTAAATTAGGGTATTGAATGACTCCTTGCTCTATCTTGGTAATGACGTTGAAATATAAACCAGTATTTTGAGCTAATTCCTGTTGAGTCCAATCTTTCTTTTTTCGGAGTGTTTTTATCTTCTCTGGAAGGTGATTACTTTCTTTCATTTTTTTATTATTGAAATAATACTATTTTTATACCAATGTTCTAACATTAATCTACTTGCTAATCAAGAAAAATATACAAATTCTTTCTTTTTCCACAAAATAGGGGGAGCAGGCACACCAAGGGCGCTGTGTAAGACACCGAAGGTGGCTGAAACCGCCCGACTGCGACTGCTGGGTGGACGGGGGTAATTCGGCTTAGCCCCCCGAATGTATTTTTTAAATATTTTTGCATTAGGCGGGGTGCAGGCGAACCAGAGCAAAACCACCTTTTAAAAATTTTTGTCCTTCCACTTAGTTTAGGATAAACTTCGCCAATTTTAAAAAAAATTTGTGAGGGTGAGAACGCAAAGTGTTTCTGCGGATTTGGGCCTCGGCAAATCCGCAAAACACGCAAAGCCGAATTATAAAGGTTCATTGAATTTTAAATAACGAGTAAAGCACGTTGTAAAGTCGAAGCCAAAGTTCAGCCCAAAGTCCTGGTAAAAACTTTTTTACTCATGCTCAGAAATTCTAAACCTAAACTAAATTAGATTTGTCTTGTCTTGCATCTTCAAGAAGTTTCTTTAGGACCGAGACTTAATAGAATATCCGCTAATACTATCGTCTGATAGATTGTAAAAGCTTCAAATTCTTCTCTTTTAGCAAAAGATTCGAGATTATTCTCTCTTTACTCCATGAGAATATCTTTCTTTGGTTTGGTCTTCAGTGTTAGCTTTAATATAAACAGCTGTTTTCATAACCTAAAAACCTCAACAAAACAACTAAACATTAACAAAAATACACCTAAAATATAAAGCCATCGATACCATAATTTATTAATTTTTTCAGGCAAAGTATCACCCGATAAAGTTTGAATTTCCCATCCTAATCTACCTAAGACAGCCCAAAAAATTAAAGACGCAGAAAAAAATCTAATAGTTATTAATAAATTGGGTGAAATGCGAATCTTAAAATACCTCACTAAAATAGAACTTAAGATAATTGAAATAGAAATAGTATAAAAAAGATATAAAAAAGATTTACTTATTGATTTTCGTAACAGCATTGTTCTTTCCTTTTCACCTTTTCTGAATTCATCTCTCTTCTCTAAAGGTAAAACTTTGTCTGGATACGTCTCCGCTAATTGCTTATTGCTTTCAAATTCACGCTTTATTGATTCACCGGTTGCTATTTCAATAAATTTCGATGGTTTGAATATAAAATAGAGAATCTGGCTTAGTTGCCACCCAAAACCTTTATTTACATACCGAATTTTTGCCATCTATTTTCTCCTTTAACACGGCAGCGAAGGTGCCGAAAAAACATCAAAATCGGCAAAATCCTGATGAAATAATCGAGATGAATTTTTCGCTCCTTTTGATTCGGGTTTTATAGTTCCATAACATCTGACATCTGAAGGTTCGGATATAGACTTTTGGAGGTGATTTTTCATAACTCCTTTTAAATCGGACGGCATTTTTATTTTTGTCACATAAAGCTTATGTATCCGGCTTTTTTGGATTTTAGGGCTTTTCTGTACATGATGTTTGCTATGGCTATGTCTTGGATGGCGAGGCCGGTGGAATCAAAGATTGTAATTTCTTCCTTTTTAGTCCTTCCGTCCTTTGGCTACCTTCTGGCAATATCATATGAAATTCGGAAGTAAAGTCGATTTCAACTCTTACATCTTGCATCTGGCACTCAAGTAAATGTCCTCCCGTCTTTTTATCTTTAGTGATAAAATGAAAGTGATATCCTGGAACATTGATTCCTTCTATATAAGCCGGGCAGCGAAATCCTACTATAGTCCCTT
>Ga0209978_10001211_pt1 | contig 10656 bp, 6 predicted proteins | sample BentaG_FD_182805 | JGI IMG/M metagenome (GOLD analysis project Ga0209978, IMG submission 182805) | Deep subsurface microbial communities from South Atlantic Ocean to uncover new lineages of life (NeLLi) - Benguela_00093 metaG (SPAdes)... | ecosystem: Environmental > Aquatic > Marine > Oceanic >...
TTACTATTATCACTGGCCTTTGGGCTTGAATATAAAGGTGTATTACCTCAATGATTTTTGAAGGCTTTATCCAAAATGCGCCGGCCATCTTTTCCAGGGAATAACTTCTCATTCCTCTGGCAAAATCTTTATAGCCAGTAGTTCGAGATTGGACAAAATCACGATTGACAAGGTCATGAGTTATGATGTAGTTTGCCATCGCTCTAAGTAGAGTCAAACTTGTTTTAGGATTAACCTTCAAGTTGACTTTTGCTAAAGAGTCCATCCTCGTTGCTCGTGAATTAATTGTGACCAGTTTACTTCCTTTTCCCACTGCCTCTCTAATTTTCAAAGCAATTATTGGATAGTCCTCTGCGATGTCACACCCGAAAATGATGATGAAATCGCTGGTTAGAATATTACTATAGGAGCAAGTGGAAGCATCTTTGCCAAAGCTCTTCATCATGCTCTCATTCACTATGCAACTGGCTAAGCTGCCTATGTTATTAGTTTCTAAGGCAACTCGGGCTAACTTTTGAACTAGATAATTCTCCTCGTTAGTCAGTTGGGGAGAAGATAAGACTGCTAGTTTATCCCCTCCACTTCGATCCCTGATTTGCCTCAACCCTTTACCTGCCAAGGCTATTGCCTCGTCCCAACTGGCTTCAACCAGATTACCATCTCGCTTAATAAGAGGTTTTCTGAGCCGCCTCAAATCATAAGTAGAGCAGGGGTTAAAGGCACCCTTCTGGCAAAGGTTACCATTATTTACCACGCTATTAACCGGGGAGGTGACTTTTACTACTCTATCTCCGACAACATTTAATTCTATGGTGCAGCCAATACCACAGTAAGGGCAGATAGTAGGCACAGCCTCAAGTTCCCAGGGGCCTGGTTTAGGCAAGTGAATTTTAGGTGTTAAAGCTCCCGTGGGACAAGTAGAAATGCACTGACCACAAGATTCACATAGTGTCTCAGCTAAGGGCATGCCAAGTGCTGGCTTAATCACAGTGTCAAAGCTGCGGCTAGTAAAGCCTAAAGCAGCAATACCTTGGACTTCATTGCATATTCTGACACAACGACCACACAATATGCACTTATTTGGGTCTCTTAGAATATGCGGGTGTTCATCTTTTCTTATGGGTAAGTGCTGCTTACGGCCAGCATAGTGATTGTCATTTACCTTATACTCAGTAGCCAACTGTCGTAACTTGCATTCAAATACATCCTGGCAGCCGCAAGACAGACAGCGCTCAGCCTCTGCCTTTGCCATTTCCTCAGTGAACCCAAGCTCAATCTCGTTAAAGCTCCTTTTCCGCACCTTTGGAGCTAGAGTAAGTATTCGCGTCCTTGGGACACGAGCTACATCGGCGTATTCACTAACATCAATCTCATCCAATTCACCTTTAGTGCAATTGTAAGCTCTCTCCACTAGTGTGATCGGCTGGCCATTAAGATACTGATTTATAGAGGTTGCTACCGTTCGCCCATCGGCTATTGCCTCCACCACGGTAGCTGGTCCTGAGATGCAGTCACCACCAGCAAATACTCCTTCCAAGGAGGTTTCCATTGTTTCTTCATTAACTTTGATATACCCCCTACGGTTGAGCTCAATTTGACCATTCTGGGGTATGCCAAAAGCATCAAGGGTTTGACCAATAGCAGCAATTACCGTATCTACTTTCATAGTAAATTCTGACCCAGCTATTGGTTCTGGTCTTCGCCTACCTGAGCTATCAGGCTCTCCCAAAGCCATCTTGATGCACTCCATAGAGTCAACTTTGCCACTTCGGGCTCTGAGTTTCACCGGTGCTGCCAAGAAACGTAATTTTATCCCTTCCTGTTTGGCCTGCTCTATTTCCTCATCGTTAGCTGGCATCTCATCTCTTGACCGCCGATAGACAATGGTTACTTCTCCCGCACCAAGTCTTAGGGCAGTTCGAGCAGCATCTAGTGCCGTATTGCCGCCGCCGATAACCGCTACTCTTTGCCCGAGACTTACCTCTTTGTTAAAAGCTACGTCTCGCAAGAATCCTATACCAGAGAGAACACCAGGTAAGTCCTCTCCTTCAACCCTTATCCTTTGGCTTGCCTGAGCGCCAAGAGCAACAAAAATGGCGTCATAGCCATCACCTTTCAGGCTCTCAATGGTGAAGTTATTACCTAAGGAGGCATTACAACGAATTTGACTACAGAGGGCAGCGATGATAGCTATTTCTTTGTCTAAAGCTGCTTTGGGCAGCCGATATTCAGGAATGCCATATCTCAACATCCCACCAAGCTGGGGATTAGCCTCGAAAATGGCTAGCTTATGTCCCTCAAGGGCGAGATAATAAGCTGCTGATAAGCCTGCTGGCCCTCCTCCTACAATAGCTATCTTATGCCCACTGGGTGGCTTAGGCTTAGGAGTGTAGTAATTACCACTGTTCTGGTCATAATCAGCTACGAACCTCTTTAGGGCGTTTATGGCTACTGGCTCGTCCACTATATTCCTGCGGCATTTGGTTTCGCAGAAGCGAGGACATACTCGACCGCAGACCAGTGGCAGAGGGTTAGATTCTTTAATCAGTTTCAATGCTTCGGTGTATTGACCATTGGCAATGAGGCCAATATAGCCCTGAATATCTATCCCAGCAGGGCACGCTAGCTTACAGGGAGCGACACAGTCGCCATAGTGAGAGGAAAGGAGCAATTCTAAATCCATTCGCTGAATTTTGATAAGGTCGTCTGTTTTTGTCCTCACCACCATGCCTTCTGCTACTGGAGTGGCACATGCCGGCATGGGTTCTCGAACTCCCTCCACCTCTACTAAGCAGATACGGCAAGCAGCATAAGGTTTTAAACGGGGGTCATGGCATAAAGTTGGTATCTCAACCCCATTCTGTTGAGCTGCTTCCAGAATGGTACTTCCTGTTTCTGCCTCGACTCTCTTCCCGTCCAGTGTAAACACGGTATTACTCATTTTCCCTACCTGACTGGACAGATATGGCGCCAAGGCGGCACACACTCATACATAGTCCACAGTGAATACACTTCTCCTTGTCAATAATGTAAGGCTTTTTCCTTTCCCCAGTGATAACCCCCGCTGGGCAGTATCTAGCACAGAGCCCACACCCGGGGCACTTTTCAGGTATAACCTCATAGGTAATCAAGGCTTGGCACTTCTTAGCTGGGCACTTCTTCTCGTAAATATGAGCCTCATATTCACTGCGAAAGTACCTAATTGTAGTCAACACGGGATTAGGGGCAGTTTGCCCCAACCCACACAGCGAGGCTCTCTTTATGCTTTCGGCTAATTCTTCAAGGAGCTCTAGGTCTCCCTCCTTGCCCTCACCATTAGAAATTCTCTCCAGGATTTCCAGCATACGTAGGGTTCCTATCCGACAAAAGGGACATTTGCCACAGGATTCATTTTGAGTAAAATTAAGGAAAAACTTGGTCACATCTACCACGCAGGCAGTCTCGTCCATCACTATCAATCCACCTGAGCCCATAATGGCACCAGTTTTAGTCACCGACTCATAATCTACTGGAGTATCAGCTAGGCTGGCTGGAATGATACCACCAGATGGTCCCCCAATCTGAATTGCTTTAAATTCCAGCCCGCTTGAAGTTCCACCACCAATATCAAAGACAATCTCCTTTAGGGTTATGCCCATGGGAACTTCCACCAGCCCGCCTCGGGCTATCTTCCCCGCTAGAGCAAAGACCTTGGTTCCCTTGCTTTTCTCAGTACCATACTTGTTATAGACATCAGCACCATGGAGTATAATCCAAGATACGTTGGCGAATGTCTCCACATTATTGATATTGGTAGGCTTGTCCCATAGGCCAGCCTGGGCGGGAAATGGGGGGCGGAATCTAGGCATTCCCCGCCGCCCCTCTATGGACATTATTAGTGCTGTTTCCTCCCCGCACACAAAAGCACCCGCCCCTTGCCTAATCCTTATATTGAAATTAAAACTGTAGCCCAAGATAGTTTCGCCTATAAAGCCTCTCTCTCTGGCCTGAGCCAAGGCTATCTCTAGCCGCCGAATTGCCAGTGGATACTCTGCTCTAACATAAATATAGCCTTCCGAGGCACCAATTGCATAGCCAGCTATCAGCATTCCTTCAAGAACACTGTGAGGGTCACTTTCCAGAACACTTCTATCCATGAAGGCACCAGGGTCTCCTTCATCAGCGTTACATATTATATACTTTTGACTACCAGGGGACTTCCTGGCAAAGTTCCATTTGACCCCGGTAGGGAAACCAGCCCCACCCCTTCCCCTCAAACCGGATTTAGTGACTTCATCGATTACCTCTTGGGGTGACATGCTGGATAACACCTTCTCTATAGCCTTATAGCCACCTGCAGCCAGATAGTCGTCAATAGACTCGGGGTCGATTACACCACAGTTTCGGAGCACGATCCTCCTTTGTTTAGCCAAAAAGCTACCTATTTCCTCATCTGGTATAACCCATTCGGTGGCAGGCTGACCACCGATAAGGTGCTCCTCGACCATGCGGTTAACCTTCTCGGGGGTGATATGCCTATAAAACACATGCCCACCATCTGGTGAGGAAACCTCAACTAACACCTCGTTATAACACATACCTATGCATCCGGTTTGCTTCAACTCCGCTTTCACCCCACTTTGGGAGAGCTTAGTGCTCAAAGCATCATAGACCTCGCGCCCGCCAGCAGCCACACCACAGGAGGCAAGCCCTACCCTTATAACCCAACCCCTATTTTTCTTGTCTCTTTCTGGAAACATCAATGACTCCTGTTCGTCTTCTAGCTCCTCTAGCAAGCTTTTTCTGATAAAGCGGCCACCTCTGACTCCTTAATCTGGCCCAGCAACTTGCGAATAGCCTCAGGAGTAAGCCGTCCATGGACTTTTCCATTAACCATTACGCAAGGTGCCAAGCTGCAACAACCAAGGCAGGCTACCCGCTCCACAGTAAACAGCCCGTCTTGACTTGTCTCACCCTCTTTGGCACTCACTACCTGCTCTAACGCCTGTGATATCCTTTCCGCCCCAATCAGGTGACATGCGGTCCCATGACAAACCTTGATTAGATTCTTACCTAGAGGCTGGAGCCGAAACTGAGCATAGAAAGTAACTATCCCAAAAAGCTCGCTAACAGGAAAGCCCGTGTTCTCTGTTATGCGCTGGATAGCTACTGGGGGAATATAGCCATAAGCATCTTGAATTTCTTGGAGGACTGGTATTACAGCACCGGGCTCCACATTGTGCTTATGGACTATGGCATCAATTGCAGCAAGACTGGGTTTCTCCCTAGCTCTAGCTTGAATAACCATGCTAACTCCTCTTGCCAAAACTCAGTTCCCTTCAAAGCTTTGTAGATTTAAGTAGAGCGTAGGGTCACATACCACCATGTCTTAATGTCTTGAGAAGTTCTCTCTTCGAAGCTCGGTGGCGCTCAAACAGGCTGATAACCTTTATGATCTCTACGGCCTTAACCCCGTTCTTGCTGCTGACCTTGTTGGCTATGGCTTCGACTGTCACCGGCGCATCCACCATGACTACCATGTCATGTAAGCCGATGACAGGCTCAACGAAATCTACCTCCGGCATCTCTTCCAGTTCTCTTAGCACTTCAATAAATTCTTGTTGCTCCATCTCATCCACGACATCTACTAGGAGATATGCTCTCAGACCCATTTTTCTCCTTCCTTTCCTTTTTTGCCCTCTTTAATCAGCTATCTTTAAAAGTGATACGCTACCTTGACAACCCCTCATTATTTCTCTTCTTAATTTAAGTCAAGTGTGTTACCTGCTTACTCGCGCTCCAAACTACCTCTTTGTTGATTCGTGGAAAGCTCTTAAGAAGGAGAACCGCCTGCCAAGCATTTCAACTACCCTTTTCCCACAGCTTTCATAGAGGTAAGGCGGTATCTCCTCCGGTCCATCTCGGCTGAAGTGGATAATCAAATAGGTCAAAACAAATATATTATAAAAGATTAGAATAGTAATCACAAACTAGCAAAGGATACATGCGTAAAAGATCATTATTCTGTATTGTACAGGCGGGAGAATTGATACTCCATCCTGCAGTGGCTCGTATTTTAATATTTTTAGTATTCATTAAAAGAAAAGGCTGCTTCTCTTTCTAAAGAAATAGCCTATCGCCAAACCAAACACCAGACCGCCGAGGTGAGCTTGCCACGCCACATTGGGGAAAAAGGAAATTAGTAAGAAGCCGGCAACGACTGCTATCCAAAGGGGGAGAGGGATCGGTATAGGAAACACCAGAACTCTCAGCCGTGGTCTCATCACTGTCAGTACTCCTCCCACAGCAAAAACGGCTCCTGAGGCGCCAATAACTATAGACAGTGGTGGTGCCAAGAATATGTAGAAGATATTCCCCAGTATCCCCCCTATGAAGTAAACGATGAGAAATTTCTTCTCTCCAACCAATGCGCATACGTATCTACCCAAGAAGTAGAGAGTAATCATATTGGCTAGGATGTGCCCTATACTGCCATGGAGGAAGAGGCTGGTTACTATAGTCCAAGGTCTCGCTGGTACGCCTGCTGGTATTAATCCGAGAAATAACATAAGTTCAGGCACTATGCAGGCAGTTATAAATAGTAGCAGGTTTAGCCCTATTATGACCAATATAGAGATTGGATTGAATCTACGATAGTTCCTATATGTCATTTTATCCAAAGTTATATATGAGCAAAGACTCGGACCCTGTCTGAGAGGTTTTTCTACTCATATAGTAACTTCTAATACTAAATATAGCAATAGAAGATAGTTCCCAAAGCAGCCTCCCAGTGAATTTCTTGACTCTAAAATCTGGACGTCGTATAATCCACTCTGAAAGTAAGCAAGCGGTTAATCTAATAGTCTGACAAGCGAATACTAGTTTGTCTCAAGCTAACCTTCCAAGTAGGTTATAGGGAGCTTGAGTCTTATCTATTGCTCCGGGGGCTCGTAGCTCAGCGGCAGAGCGGTCGGCTCATAACCGATTGGTCGCAGGTTCGAATCCTGCCGAGCCCACCAGAAAAATGTAATTACAAATGTCTTGCTATTTTCGCCATCTAAAGGATATCTTTACTGAGGCCGGGGTTGAGGTTACTTCCAGTAATCACAGGCAAATAGATTAGGCCATTCATCAAATAATCGGTGTTAACTATAAGGATTGCCCAGCTACTTGGAGAAATCTCAAGCAGCAAGTAATAGGGGATGAGCAGAAACGGCGGGAATTTATTGTTAAGCTAAAACAAATACCGTGAAGTGAGAGGTAATCTGGCTAATAGCTTAAGTAGAACTGATTATCGGTCAGTTCTACTTTTCACTTTAGGTGTAGTAGGGGAGTAGTGAGGCAAGATAGGTGTAAAATAGCATTTAGCTGACATAACATATATAGTGCGAACCAAATAACGCTATATAAATTATTTTATATAATAGTAGAGCTGAAACACCGTATAGAGAAATACAAACGCTCTGTCTAAACTTGGTTACTTACTTTAAAGCTCTTCGCAATGCCTTCAATTCTCTTTCAACTTCAGATATTTTTATATCACACTCCGATAGCTCTTTGCCTACCCTGGCACCTATCAATTGCGTCGATACTATCGCCAGTAATGATACTCTGTGCTCAATTTCCATAAGGCTTTCGTGATTAACTTCTTCTGATTCAGTTTCTTTAATAATGTCTCCGGAACCGCTGTAAACATATTCGTATAATTTATTACTTGCCGCGAATAGTTTTTCCCAATCAGTCTTCTTAGCCGTAATCTGCTCCAGTATTTCTTTGTATTCCTCTTGTATTTGCATGCTAGGAGTTTTAAAACCTAGTGGCTTTTTTCCACATCCTCTCCCTAAACTGTTACTTTCAAAGAGTATTATAACATGCTTGTGCAAAGAAACAACAAGCAACCTAATTTTATCTTGAGGGTGTTATGTTAAGTTATCACCTATTCCTTTTTCGAGGAGGTGTTTAAGAGGAGCGAAGCCCCTCTTTCTATTCCTCCCCCTCCCTTATCAAGGGAGGGGGATAAAGGGGGTGGGTTGTCCAATAAAAACTTAAAATAAGTGGCAAAAATATGGGACTGATTTTCCTTTGCTGTCTCCAAAGGCAGTTTACCATTAAAAAGAATTTTTAGGGGTCTAGATTTTGATTACAGAGCGTCATTTTTGTAGAGGGTTCTGGTTAGGCTGGTTGAGCAGTTTTACTGAGGATGCGGCTGATTAGTTGTAAAAGTTTAGTTAATCCCCATCTTTTGGCTGCTGAGATAAATACTGTATTTTTATTTATTATCTTAGTCTGGCTGGAAAGATAGCTTATGGTTGTTTCCTCATCCCAAGTCTTATTGTTGTCTACTAACAAATCAATTTTATTCAGTGCCGTAATTCTGGGCTTATCCAGAAGGTTAAGGCCGGTAAGAACATACTCTACTGTGTGACATTGCTCTGGGGCGTTATGTGAGGTTAAATCAACTATATGAAGGAGCAGGCTGGCTTCAGCTAACTCCTCAAGGGTTGCCCTGAATGCAGTTACAATAGTAGGAGGCAACTTCCGGATAAAACCAACGGTGTCGGTAACCAAGATCGGGCTTTTGTCAGGGAGGGTTAAACGCCTAGTGGTTGGGTCTAGGGTAGCAAAAAGCTTGTCTTCTACAAATACATCAGCCTGACTGAGAGCATTAAGTAGGGTGCTCTTACCGGCATTAGTGTAGCCAACTAAGGCTACTATAGGAATATCACTTTTCCTGCGCTGTTGACGATACAACAAGCGGTGTTTCCTTACCTCTTCAATTTTTGCCTTTAGACGATGTATTTTCTGGCGGATGAGGCGTTTATCAGTCTCAAGTTGTAATTCGCCAGGACCTCTGGTACCAATGCCACCACCAAGTCTTTCTAAGTGGCTCCATTGCCCGGCAAGACGAGGCAGAAGGTATTGATGCTGAGCCAGTTCTACCTGCAATTGACCTTCGTGGGTTCGAGCACGCTTGGCGAAAATATCTAGGATTAAGGTAGCACGGTCAATTATCTTTACCTGAAGAACATCCTCTAGGTTTCTTTGTTGCAGTGGTGAGAGCTCATCATCGAAAATGGCTACATTGTAATTGGTGCTATCTTTTAGCGACAGCAGTTCGTCCAGCTTGCCTTTGCCTAGATAATGTGTTTTTGAGGGTGTGGGCAGTCGCTGGGTGAGTTTGCCCACCACATTGACTCCAGCCGTGCCGGCTAGTTGAGTCAGCTCCTCTAAAGAGGCCTCCACCGGCCACCTATCGGCGCTTCCTTTGACAACTACCGCTACCAGGAATGCTCGTTCCGGAGATGTCTGAGTAACAATGGTGCCTCTGGTAATAATAGCCCCCTTTGTTTTGGCAAACAACTCCTATGTAATTGGCTATGGAATTTGCCACTTATTTTTAGGGAAACAATTCGTAGCTGGTTAGATAGGAATTGTTTCCAATGTTATGTCAAGTTATTTTCTTAATTGCTGGTCTGGTTCTAGTATTGCGCCACTGTGCCAACCGCGATAAACCTTTTACCAATCCGGCATCGGGGATGGTTAGAGACAGCCGCACATAGCCATCGCCACTTTTGCCGTAACCTATTCCGGGGGTAACTACTACCCCGACCTTCTCCAATAACTCGTCAGCGAAGCTCGCCGAGGTATAGCCTTCAGGAACCTTTGCCCAGACATATAGTGCTGCCTTTGGAGATTTAGCCTGGAGGCCGATATTGTTTAACATATCAATAACCAGGTCACGGCGTCTCTGGTAGATGGCATTGTGCTGCTGAATGCAGTCCTGAGAAGCGGCTAGAGCTTCAATGGCAGCATACTGGATAGCCTGCGGAATTCCTGAATCCAAATTGGACTTAACCCTCTTCAGGGCAGACACCATTTCAGCGTTACCTACCACCATTCCTATACGCCACCCGGTCATATTATAGCTCTTGGACAGGGAGTGAAACTCTACGGCTACTTGCTTAGCTCCTTCCGCCTGCATAAAGCTAACCGGTTGATAGTCATCAAAGGCAACCTCGGTATATGGTGCATCATGACAGATAGCCAAGTCGTGCTGCTGAGCGAATTTGACTGCCTGGTTGAAGAAATCAAGGTCGGCTACGGCGCCGGTAGGGTTATTAGGATAGTTGAGCCACAAAAGCTTAGCCTTTTTCAGGGCATGGAACGGGATAGCATTCAAATCAGGGAGGAAGTTATTTTTTTCAGTAAGCGGCATATAGTAAGGTGTGCCGCCGGCCAGGATGGTGCCCATTGAGTAAGGCGGATAGGCTGGGTCGGGGACGAGAGCAATATCACCAGGGTCAATAAAACACAGGGCAATATGGGCAAGACCCTCCTTTGAACCAATAAGGGGTAATACCTCATTATCGGCATCAAGAGAAACATCAAATCGTTTTTTATACCATTCAGCTATGGCTTTACGCAGTTGGGGTAAGCCGGCAGCCTGGGGGTAGCGATGATTAGCCGGGTCATGAGCTGCCTGACACAGCCGGTCAATTATGTGGGGCGGGGTAGGAATATCAGGGTCGCCTATGCCAAAGCTGATTACATCCTCACCCTTAGCCTTCTTCTCGGCAATCTTCCGGCTAATTTCAACAAAGAGATAAGGTGGTAGGTTTTCTATTCGTTTTGCCATTTTCATTTCAGCTATACCTCACTGGGAGATTGTTTATTAAC
>Ga0209978_10001212_pt1 | contig 10656 bp, 10 predicted proteins | sample BentaG_FD_182805 | JGI IMG/M metagenome (GOLD analysis project Ga0209978, IMG submission 182805) | Deep subsurface microbial communities from South Atlantic Ocean to uncover new lineages of life (NeLLi) - Benguela_00093 metaG (SPAdes)... | ecosystem: Environmental > Aquatic > Marine > Oceanic >...
TTTTTCACCCTCAAGGATAACTGTTGCTACGGCATATTCTGCCAGGTGAGAGATGGAAACATGGGCTTCGACAAAAGAAAATTTTTCTTTTGATTTTATCTCTAACTGAGGCTTTCCAGAAGGAAGATTAATAAGCTCAACGTCTTTCCAGCTTATCCTTCTTCCTATTGCTTTAAAAAAGGCTTCTTTGGCAGCAAAGCGGGCTGCTAAATGCTGGTATTTGTTTCTTTTTATTAGACAATAACTTATTTCCTGGGTGGTAAAGATTCTTTGTAAAAAGCTAGGATTTTTTCCCGCTAATTTCTTGACACGTTCCACTTCGATAATATCGATACCGATTCCTTTTACCATGCTGATCTCCCAATTTTTATGTATCTTGTACGTCGAATATTGTATTTCATATCATATAAAATATGTTGATTTAGTTTTCATGTTTTGGCCTTAACATTTTTCTTTCCACGATTTATCAAACTCTTACAATTCCTTTTTTCTATTCAGCCGGTGGGCTTGATGAATCAAGCCCCTACAATCTTATTCTGATATGCTTTGATGAATCAAGCCCCTACAGCGCGCAAAACCTTTTTCCTTTTCTGGTCTCTAGTCTTCCTCTTCTGTTTTGTTTTCCGTAATTTATTAAATGAGGGTTTGATGAATCAAATCCCTACAAGCTTATTCGGTAGGCTTGATAAATCAAGCCCCTACATTAAAAAAGGTGGGCTTGATAAATCAAGCCCCTGCAATTTATTTTAATTCATTGAGAAGGATGTTGGCAACTTTCCTTCCGATTATCTTTTCTAAATCCTCAAGCGCAGCCTTTTTAATCTCTTTTAAGTCCTTATACTTAGTAAGCAGAGCGGCTTTCCTCTTTTTGCCTAAACCTGGAATTCTATCAAGCCGGGATTCGAAGCTTCTCTTTTCTCTTCTCAGACGGTGAAAGGAAAGAGCGAAACGGTGAGCTTCGTCTCTTATATTCTGGAAAAGTTTTAAGGCAGGAGAAGTTCTCTCTAACCTTATACCTTTTTTCCGGGACGGCGTGAAGATGATTTCTTCCTTTTTTGCTAAAGAAACTATCGGAAGACGGCCTAAACCCAGATCCTTGAGAACTCCTCTGGCAGCATTAAGCTGACCCTTCCCTCCATCCACCAGAATCATATCCGGGAGAGCTTTCTTTTCTTCAAGACGTCTTGTGTACCTTCTTCGGATGACTTCTTGAAGGCTGGCGACATCATTCGGTCCTGCCACGGTCTTGATCTTGTATTTCCTGTAATCTTTTTTCTTGGGTCGTCCATTCTTGAAAACAACCAGAGAGCCTACGGATTCTTCTCCTCCAGTATTGGAGATATCAAACCCTTCTATATGCTCAGGAATAGTTTTTAAGTTAAAAATTTTTTTTGCCTCTCTCAGTGACGGAAGTACTTCCGATTTTTCCTGCAGCAGAATTTCAGCATTCCTGTTGGCCAGGTCGACTAACTTTTTATTCTTTCCTTTGAGAGGGATGATGATTTCAATTTTTTCTCCCTTCAGATTTGAGAACATTTTAGAAATTTCGAATTTTTTATCTGGGGTAAAGGGTAAAAGAATTCTGTCGGGTATACTCTTGCGGTTTTTATAAAATTTTTTTAAATAATTGGAGAGAATTTCTTTGTCAGAAATCTCCCGTTTCTCTTGAAAAAATGTGTCCTCTGATTCAATAACTTTACCTTTTCTCATGAAGAAAACATAAAAGCCTATATTTTCGTTTTCTCTTAAGAAACCAAAAATATCCTTGTTTTCCATGCGGACTGAAATGAGCTTAGGTTTCTCTTTAACCTCCTCCATAGTGCGGATGAGATCTCTCCAGTGTGCTGCCTGCTCATATTCTTGGCGAACAGCAGCTTCGTGCATTTTCTTTTTTAGAATTTTCAATAATTTTTCTGTTTTTCCTTCAAGGAAGAGGAGAGCATTCTTGACGCTCTCCCTGTAGTCTGATTCTGAAGTGTATCCCACGCATGGGGCTGAACAAAGCCTTAAGTCATATTCGAGGCAAGCTCTTTTCCTTTTTCCTGGAACAGCTTCTTGACAAGTTCTTACACCAAAATATTTGGCGATAAGATAGATTGTCTTTCGAGCTTGATGGGCAGGGCTGAAGGGACCGAAATATTTGGCGCCATCTTCTTCAACTCTTCGGGTGAAGTATGCCGCAGGGAATTTCTCCTGAAGAGTCAATTTCAGGAAAGGGAAGCTTTTGTCGTCTTTGAGCCTGAGATTGAACTTGGGTTGGTATTGGCGGACAAAATTATTCTCAAGGAAAGCAGCTTCTTTTGCAGAATCGGTAAGGATAAAATCAATATCTTTGGTTTCAGAGAGAATATTTTTTATCTTTGTATCAGATGTCGGTAGAAAATAGGATTTTACTCTGTCCCTTAAAGAACGGGCCTTGCCGATGTAAATGACCTCGTTTTTTTTGTCTTTGAAAAAATAAATACCTGGCTTTTTTGGCAGGTTCTCGATTTTTGATTTTAAATCGTTCGTCATTTCATGTTTATTAAAATAAAAAGATGAATTTCGAACTCAATTATAAACCAATTTCTAATTCTCTTTTTTTCAATCTGGTGAGTTCATCCCTCAATCGGGCGGCTTTTTCAAACTCCAGGTTTCTGGCCGCCTCTTTCATCAATTTTTCAAGACTCTCAATTTTTTCTTTTCTCTTTTGAGGTGAAAAATATATATCTTTGTCTTCAGAGATTCGTGAGTAATCAAAGTAATCTCTCTCATAGATGCTGGTTAAGACTTCATCTATTCTTTTTTTGATGGATTGAGGAGTGATATTGTTTTTTTTGTTGTATTCTTGTTGGATTTTCCTCCTTCTGTTTGTCTCAGAGATAGCTTTTTTCATGGAATTTGTCATGACATCTGCATAGAGAATAGTTTTGCCTGCTACATTTCTGGCCGCACGTCCAAAAGTCTGTATCAGGGAGATCGCGGAACGCAGGAATCCTTCTTTATCAGCATCCAGAATGGCAACCAAAGAGACTTCAGGCAAATCGAGCCCTTCCCTCAAGAGATTTATGCCGATCAGGGCATCAAATTTTCCTTTCCTAAGGTCTCTTAGTATGTTAACCCGGTCTAAGGTGTCAATTTCTGAATGAAGATAGCGAACTTGGAATCCAAGCTCATGGTAATAACGGGTGAGATCTTCAGCCATTTTTTTGGTCAAAGTCGTCACCAAAGTTCGCTCGCTCTTTTTGGCTCTCATGGCGATTTCAGCCATCAGATCATCGATTTGGCCTTTAATTGGACGGACATCGATCTCAGGGTCTGTGAGACCAGTAGGCCTTATAATTTGCTCCACCACTTTTTCCCCTGTTTTTTTAAGCTCATAGGGACCTGGAGTGGCCGAGACATAAAGGACTTGGTTCACTCTGCTTTTAAATTCTTCGAAATTAAGAGGTCGATTATCAAGAGCTGATGGCAGGCGAAAACCATGTTCGATAAGTGTCAGCTTCCGCGAGCGATCCCCATGGTACATCCCCCCGATCTGAGGGATGGTGACATGAGATTCATCAATGATGGTCAGGAAATCAGAAGGGAAATAATCGAGAAGCGTATAGGGTGGCTCTCCAGGTTTTCGGAGGCTGAGATAGAGAGAATAATTTTCTATTCCTGGACAGTAGCCAAATTCCCTCAGCATTTCCAAATCAAAGAGAGTCTTTTCCTCAATTCTGTTTGCCTCGATGAATTTGCCCTTCTTGTTGAAGAAGGTAATTCTTTCCTCGAGCTCTTTTTCTATGCTGCGAATAGCATAATCGAGTATATCTGGAGGAGTGGAGAAGAACGTTCTGGGATAGATGAGGATTTTATCAAAAGAATCTAAAGTTTTGCCCAGAAGAGGATCGATGGAGGAGATTTTTATGATTTTGTTTTCATCAAGTTCAATCCGGTAGGCAAAGTCTTCATAGGAAGGAAATATTTCGATAACATCTCCTCTCACTCGGAAAGTTCCTCTTTTAAATTCGGTTTCTTCTCTTTCATACTGAATATCGACAAGGTTTTTGAGGATGTTTTTCCGTGTAACAACCTGCTTTTTACCAAGAGTAAAGCTCATGGAATAGTAAGTCTTGGGTGAGCCAATGCCATAGATACAGGAGACTGAAGCAACAACAATAACGTCTCTTCTCTGGAAAAGAGAGTTTGTTGCGCATAACCTGAGACGGTCTATCTCATCATTAATGGTGGCTTCTTTAGCGATGTAAGTGTTGGTGGCTGGAATATAGGCCTCAGGTTGGTAATAGTCGTAGTAACTGACAAAATATTCTACAGAATTCTCAGGGAAGAAGTGGCGAAATTCCTGGTAAAGCTGAGCGGCCAGGGTCTTATTGTGGGAAATAACAAGAACAGACCTATCGGCTTTTTCGATGATGTTGGCCATGGTAAAAGTTTTCCCCGACCCTGTGACCCCCATTAATACCTGATGTTTGACTTTCTTTTCCAGGCCTTCATAGAGTTCTTGGATGGCTGTTGTTTGATCTCCTTTGGGCTTGAAATCAGAATAGAGCTTAAATTTCTTCATCCGCTCCATTATAGCAAAAATTAAAAGAGTAGGCTCCGACCTCTGTTATAATATTGAAGCCCAAGAATGATTGTTGCGAGATACAGGAAGGAGATGAATTGATAATAATTTCTCAGGCTATTATTGATATTATTAAGAATTGAAGGTCCAAGACTAGTTATTTATTAATGGAAAATAAACAAACGAATTAATAAATTTAAAATCAAGCAAGCTCGAATGTTGTTTTTTCTTTTGTCTCCTCTTTTTCTTTGAGGGGAAGAGTATCGATTTTTTCTTCAGCAGGTGATGTCTCTTTGACATCTTTTTCCATTTTTACGCCACCCTTGAACTTAGCTCCCTCACCAATCGAAATTGTGGGAGCGTTAAGATCTCCTTTCATTTGACCGTCTTTTGAAATAAAGACTTTTCCTGAAGCGTAGATATTTCCTTCTACGGTTCCATTGATGGTAATGTTCTTGACTCGAATATCAGCTTTGACTTTTGCTCCATGCCCCACTAAGACATTATGATTCCCTAATTCTATTTTTCCCTGAAATTGCCCTTCGATCACCAAGTCTTCATCGCCGGATAATTCGCCTTTCAGAAAAAGAGATGGACCTAAGCGTGCTATGTTTCGTGGAATACCTTCTTCTGAAGGATTCTTTTTATTTTTCTCGTTGGGTTTGAATTTTAACATCGCGTCCCCTCAGTTTTCCCCTATCAGTTACATTTGTATTATAAATTCAATCTTTTTATATGTCAACAGATTCATTTTGGCAATAATGAGAAAATTTCCGCTGTATCAGGTCATTGACTTTATATGAAATTATAATTAAAATTTTTAAAAATCTCGGGCATCAAGTAAAGAGTTAAATTCCACTTAGTCCTAAAGTTAATTCGAGAAAGATCTAAAGTATAAGGAGAGTTTAATTGACATTGGCTAAGCATGGAAAATAAAGGACCAATTATAAAAAGGATATGAGAGTAATAGCTATAGTTAATCAAAAAGGCGGTGTCGGAAAAACTACAACGGTTTTGAATCTAGGTGCAGCTTTATCAAAGTTAGGTAAAAGGGTTTTAATGATAGATATGGATCCTCAGGCTCACTTAACGATCTCTTCAGGGATAGATCTAGAAAGCTTAAAATTTTCTATCTATGATGTTTTAATAGGTAAAATTCCAATTAAAAAAATAATAATGGAAATATCTATGAACCTATTTTTAGTGCCTTCGAATTTCAGCTTGTCAATGCTCCAGATAGAGAAATCAAAAGGCTCTGAGTTTTTTTTATTAAAAGAAGCCTTCAAGGGCTTTGGAAGGCTCTATAATTATATATTAATAGATTGCCCCCCTTCTTTTGGAGTATTGACAATTAATGCTCTTTCTTTTGCCAGAGAAATATTTATAGTTTTCCAGACAGAATATTTGGCTTTAAAAACATTGCCTCTTCTTCTTGAGTCGATAAGCAAAGTGAGGAGGAATTTTAATCCTGGGCTAAATATTACAGGAGCAATAGCGTGTTTGTATGATTACAGAAGAAAGATTGATAGAAAAGTAAAGGAAGAAATCAAAGTTTATTTCAGAAATAAAATGTTCAAGACTGCTATCAGAAAAAATGTTGCTTTGGCTGAGAGTCCAATATTTGGCAAACATATATTTAGGTATGCTCCCCGCAGTTTTGGAGCTCAAGACTATTTATCGTTGGCAAAAGAAGTAATTAAGATGGAGAAGAAGGAAAGGATTAGATGAGATAAATGCCTTAATGTGAGGCAAGGAGTTTGAAAAAATGGAACGTGTTTTTTCTTTTCCAAGAATAGGAAAATATACAGAAGTTTTCAAACATTTGTTAGAGAGTTTCGGATTAAATGTTGTGAAGCCGCCTCCCATAACAAATAGGACAATAAAACTTGGAGTAAAAAATTCTGCTGATATGATCTGCTATCCTTTCAAGATAACTTTAGGAAATTTTATTGAAGCAATAGAGCAGGGAGCAAATTGCCTGATTATGTACGATTCAAGAGGAAAGTGTAGGCTCAGGCACTATTGGATTCTTCACGACCTAATATTAAGAACCCTTGGCTATGAATTGAAGATGTATCCTCTCAGCCTCAAAAATTTGTTGAAATTGTTCAAACAGTTTAACCCCAATCTTTCTTACCCGACTATTTTTAAGCAGCTACGTAATGGCTGGAAGAAACTAAAAGAAATTGAAGGCCCTCCACTTTCCACTATTAAGGAGGGAGTAAACATAGGGATTGTCGGTGAGATATACACATGTTTAGAGCCCGCTGTCAATTTCAACATAGAAAAAAAGCTCACAAGTTTAGGAGTTAATGCTTATAACACAGTCCGATTATCTGATTTTATAAAAGTGAGCGCTCGAACTGATTTTTTAGAAAAAAGAATTTATAAGAAGAGAGCAGCAAGATATTTAAACGGGCCTCTTGGAGGGCATGGATTTGAAAATTTATACAATGCATTATATTTGTGTGATAAAGGGTTTGACGGAATAATTCATCTACTGCCCTTGAGCTGTATGCCAGAAACAACAATAGAACCTATATTAAACAAAATATGTTCTGATCACAATGTACCTCTCTTGCGCTTTCTAATAGACGAAACAAACAACGAAGTTAATTTTGACACAAGAATCGAAACATTTGCAGAGTTGATCAAAAGGAGGAAAAAATGAAAAAAGTATATTTAGGAATTGATGTTGGAAGCACCTCAGTGAAGTGTGTCCTACTGGATGAGCAGAAGAAGATAATTGATTCTGTTTATCTGAAGAACAGAGGCATTGTAGAAAGTGTCGTTGATTGCCTGGCTAGGTTAGAGAAAGAAGTTGAAATAGCTGCTTGTGGCATTACGGGAAGCGGTAGAAATTTTACGAATGTACTAGTTGGTGGAGATGTTGTTAAGACAGAAGTACTGGCTCATTCTGTTGCAGCCTTATCATACTATCCAAATGTGAGAACCATATTTGAGATTGGTGGTGAGGATTGCAAGTTGATGTTAGTTGAAGATGGCGTGCTGAATAATTTTAGTATGAACAATATCTGTGCAGGTGGTACAGGTGCAATGATAGAAACAATCGCGAGCAGGATGGGCATAGCCATGGAAGATGTAGGAGATCTGGCATTGCAAAGTAAAAACAAATTGGAACTGCCAGGAAAATGCGGAATCTTTTGTCAGTCTGCTGTTGTGAGCAAGCTAAACACAGGCGTTAATAAGAGTGACATCTTGATGGGAGTGTGCAGGGCGCTTATAAGCAACTATCTTACAATTTGTAAGGGAAACAGATTGGAGCCTCCGTATGTTTTTCAAGGAGCAACAGCGAAGAACAAGGCTTTAGTCAAGGCATTGGAAGAAGAACTGAGTCATCCTGTTATAAAACCTGAACAGTGTGCGTTCATGGGTGCTATAGGGATTGCAATGATGGCTATGGAAGTAGCGCTAGAGAAGACAAAATTTAAAGGATTTGATGCAATAGTCAAGGCAAGCTATAATGTGCGCAGTTTTCAATGTGTTGATTGTGAAAATAGATGCGAAGTTGTTCAGATCTACCAGAGCGAAAAGCTTGCTGGCTGTATAGGCAGCCGGTGTTACAAATGGGATAATATTAATATCTCTTGTCATAGAGATCAGGGGAGTGCATGGGTCCAATAGGTCCATGGACGCGTGGAGCTTAAAATTATTCTGCCATGGCTAAAGAATTAATTAGAAGAGAAAAGACAGGAGTAATAAGAAGATAATACTTTCTTTTTAAATTGATAATTAATTTCATTTTCTATCCATGAAAACCGAAAGGAGGGAAGGATGAAAACAAAAATGCTAATTGACTCCTATACAAAAATCATTCTTACCATTATCGCTGTTTGTCTCGTTTGGATTTGCCTAAAAGATGTTAAATTATTTCCTGTGCTGTATGCCTCCAGCCCTGATATTATTGATGTCCGAATTAAAGCGATTGAAAGAGGAGTTGAACTAAGTTGGGATCCGGTAGTTATAGAGGTTCTTGGTAATTTACCCACAGAAGTGAAGAATGTTACAGCTATACCTGTGGAAGTAAAAAATGCTCTTCTACCAGTGGATGTAAAGAATGTGGATGTAAAAAGTGTTCTGGCGCCCGTAGTAGAAGTTAAAAAGCAGGAGTAAAATAATCTTCAGATAAAAATGGAAGGGCAAAGATAGCGTTTTTGTTCCGTTTCAAATGAATTTGGATACTTCAATGATTCTCTCTTAAAGTACGAACTAAAAGACAAAGAAGCACTTGTTTGGTATTTGGGGCCATAGTCATTGAATGGCTTATACTGGATAAATCAAAAAATTAAATACCAGACGAGAGGCGATTATGAAAATTCTGGATGTTCCTTTTAATGTTACCGACTGGGGTAAGATTACGCCTGTTGAATATAGAGGCGAAACCGGTACTTCTTTCTGGCGTACCTTTGAAAAGGGAAACATTCGGGTGCGTATGGTCGAATATTCGCCCGGCTTTAAGTCTGACCACTGGTGTGGCCGCGGTCACGTTTTGCTGGTTTTGGAAGGTGAACTTGTTATTAAACAAAAAGATGGCAAGGAATTCATCTTAACTTCCGGGACAAGTTTTCAAGTGGCAGATGATGATACCAATCTACATTTAGCTTTTTCCGATAAAGGGGCAAAAGTATTTATCGTGGATTAGGGAAATAAAAATATTAAGTATGGAATAAAGAGAAGCTTATGCATAATAAGGCACTTAAATTCAATCCTAATTTTGCCAAAGCCAAGGAGAAATTAAAGGAGCTTAAAGAGAAAAAGAAGCAAAAAAAAGTAAAAATTTGAGATAGAAAAAAACATGAAAAAATTATTGATAAGAAGTCTAATAGTTTTATCACTTACACTATTCGTAGCCGCAGCCAGCGTTGTCTGGACCCAAGATAAGAAAGACTTCGCAGAGCCCGGAGAAAAAAGACAAAACGAGTTACAGCCCCCGGAGAAGATCATGAATGTCATAGGCTTAAAGCCAGGAATGGTGATCGGCGACATTGGTGCGGGCAGGGGCCGATTTGCTGTTTGGTTTGCGGACAGAGTAGGAGCAAACGGTAAGGTATATGCCAATGATATTGATATAGATGCGCTTATACACCTCGCAAGGCGCTGCAAACAGCATGGTTTTTACAACGTTATTATGCGTCGAGGAACAGTTGTTAATCCTAATATTCCCGATGGCGTGTTGGACATTGCTTTCATTGTCAATGTGCACCACCACCTTGACAAACCTGTAGAATTAATCAAAAACCTCATTCCCACTCTAAAACGCGAGGGCATATTAGTGATTGTTGAAAATGATCCAGAAAAGTCGGGATGGACTTCCCATATGACACTAAAAGAGGTGCTTCTTCAGCAGGTCGACCAGGCTGGTTTTAAGCTGGTTAAAATAGAGACTTTTCTGCCCGAAGATAACATCTATTTTTTTCATCCCAAAAAAAGATAGGGGAAGATAGGGGTCGCATCTCAACATTTGACATTTGTATAAAAATTTTAAAAGAAGTCTTTAATGTCAAATGTTGAGATGCTACTCCATCCTTTTTGTGCAAACAAATTGGCACTATGTCGGCACTGATCTATGTTTATGGATAGGGCTTTGAGAACAGGTAAATGCGTTAGATTTAACTATGCACTCATTGATTATTATTTTATAATCAAATAAAATTGGTGACCTTTTTCCTGCGTTTTTTGATAGTAAAGATTTGACTTTTTTTGCAGAAAGTAATGTTGGTTTGATGAAGATTCTGGTTGTTTTTTTGTGATTTAATATTAACCAGAGGAGGATTAATGGATTCAGGAAATATTCCTGTTTTGAGTGTCAATGAGGATACAATTCCCCAGGCCTATGAGAAGGCCATTAGGGAGGTTTGGGAGAAGGGGGTGAGTGTCCGGACGGAGTACGATCGTCCTGGAGATCCGCCAAGCCGCGATGCAACAGTGATAATCACTGTTCGTAACCCCTTTGGTCAGCCCCGATTTCACCGCTCCTTTGCCGACGGTCTGGGCGGGTTAGCTGAGTACGTTATGGAAGTTGTCCATGGTGCTCACGATTACTGGGTTAAGCCGCTAGAAGAAATTTTAAAGGGGACTAAGAGCAA
>Ga0209978_10001213_pt1 | contig 10653 bp, 6 predicted proteins | sample BentaG_FD_182805 | JGI IMG/M metagenome (GOLD analysis project Ga0209978, IMG submission 182805) | Deep subsurface microbial communities from South Atlantic Ocean to uncover new lineages of life (NeLLi) - Benguela_00093 metaG (SPAdes)... | ecosystem: Environmental > Aquatic > Marine > Oceanic >...
AAAAGAAAAAGAGAAGAGAGAAATTATCCAAATTTATAAAAAAAGCAAAGAGTTTGAAGAAACGATGAAGATAACTTCTCAATTATTATCTAACCTAACCAACAATATAGGAGTTGTATTAGCACCGGTTATTTATAATAATATAGTAAAAAATATTCAGTTTGTATCGGTAGGGAATAATCGTATTTTAACAGTTATAGTTACCGATACGGGGTTAGTCTGCCAAAAAATAATTAGCGTTTCCGGAGAAATAAACACAGATAGATTAAGCTATCTATCTAATTTTATCAATAGTAAATTAGCAGAAAAAGATATAAATATAACAAATTTGAATAATATATTAATGGACGAATTAGATAAAATTATTTCGTTTCAGGAAAAATTTAATTATATACATAATTTTTTAGAAGAATGTTTTGATATTGAATATTCTGAAAATAAAGTTTATTTAGATGGCAGAATTAATATAATGAAACATCCTGAGTTTAAAGAAATAGATAAATTAAATTATATATTATCACTTATCGAAGAAGAAAATATATTAGCTGACACAATAAGAAGATATTTAGGTTTTAGAAAGACGAAAATAATTATCGGCAAAGAAAGTAAACTAAAGGAAATGCAAAATTGTAGTCTGGTAACAAGTGAATATAGCATAAAAGGTAAACCAGCGGGGGCGATAGGGATTTTAGGACCAACCAGAATGGATTATCCCAGAATGGTTTCTATTGCTGAATATATCTCGGATAAATTAAGTGAGATATTATCCGAATTTTAAGATTTTTTCATAATGTTTATTCTCGGGGGAATATTAATGTTTAACAAAAAGGATAAAAAGAAATCGCAGGAAAAAGGAAAATTAATGGATAGTAAAAAATATAAATTAATGATTAAAGAAGAAATAATCCGAAAATTAGTAGAAAAAGAGGAAGTATTAAAAAATGTAGAAGAGGAATTATTAGAAACTAAGGAAATTGTTCAAGAAAAAGATAAATTATCTAAGGAATATCTGGGGCATTTGGAAAGATTGCATGCTGATTTTGAAAATTATAAAAAACGGCAGGAGAGAAAGAAAAAAGAATTTATAGAATTTGCCAACGAAGAACTATTAAATGATTTATTAAGCGTAGTAGATAATCTGGAAAGAGCTTTAGATTCTACTAAAAATGAAAAAAATGCAAAAGCTATAAAAGAAGGGATTAATAATACCTTAAAAGGATTTTATAATATTCTAAAAAAAGAAGGGGTTATGCCCATGAAATCAGTTGGATATAGATTTGACCCTTACAGACATGAGGCAGTAATGAAAACAGAGACAGATAAACATTCCGAAGATATAGTTACGGAAGAATTTCAAAAAGGTTATTATATAAAATCTAAAGTATTGAGACCTGCAATGGTAAAAGTTGCAGTTTCTATAAAAGAAAAGAAGAATACCAATAAAAAATAATATAAAATTAGTCGTTAGTGAATAGTGAATAGTCGTTAGTTTAAAACTCAAAATTATTTTTGTATAAAGTATTGCTTTTAAAATAGCGGTTGGTTTTATTCGAACCGTTTTTCCTGCGGGTTCGATGAATCGAACTCCGACGGGAAAAGAAAATTTCTAAACCATTAAATAAAAAGATATTAAGAAAAGGAGAGATAATATCATGGGAAAAATAATAGGGATCGATTTAGGGACAACTAATTCTGTTGTCGCAATTATTGAAGGTGGAAAACCGGTTATCATAGAAAACGCAGAAGGCGGCAGAACTACGCCTTCTACAGTTGCATTTACTAAAAAAGGTGAAAGGTTAGTGGGCTTATTAGCCAAAAGACAAGCAGTTACCAATCCTGAAAATACCATATTTTCGGTTAAAAGGCTTATTGGTAGAAGATATACTGATGAAGAAGTGCAAAAAGCCAAAAAATTCTTACCTTTTAAATTAGCTCCTGGAGGGCATACTGATGTTAAAATAGAAGCCAAAGGTAAAGCTTATAGTCCACAGGAAATTTCAGCTATGGTACTACAAAAACTTAAAAAATCTGCTGAAGAACACATTGGCGAAAAAATAGATGATGCAGTAATTACCGTACCGGCATATTTTGACGATAACCAGAGGGAAGCAACTAAGAGTGCGGGAAAAATTGCCGGGTTAAATGTTTTAAGGATTATAAATGAACCTACAGCAGCTGCCTTTGCTTATGGATTTGATAAGATAAAAAATGAAAAAGTAGCAGTTTATGATCTCGGAGGCGGAACTTTTGATATATCTATTTTAGACATTGGCGAAGAGGGAGTCTATGAAGTAAAATCAACTAATGGTAATACTTTTTTAGGCGGTGACGATTTCGACCAAAAAATAATTGATTGGTTAGTAACTGGTTTCAAAAAAGAAAATGGTGTAGATTTAAAAAATGACCAAATGGCTTTGCAAAGATTAAAGGAAGCAGCAGAAAAAGCAAAATGTGAATTATCCTCATCGTTAGAAACTGAGATTAATTTACCTTTCATCACTGCTGATGCCAGCGGGCCAAAACATTTAAACGTTACCCTAACCAGGGCAAAATTAGAACAGCTCACTGCTGACCTTATTGAGAGTACTATAGAACCATGTAATAAAGCACTCAAAGATGCCAAATTAAAAGCAGAAGATATTGATGAAGTAATATTAGTTGGCGGGCAAACCAGGATGCCTAAGGTACAGGAAACGGTTAAGAGAATATTTGGTAAAGACGCGAATAAAGGAATTAACCCTGATGAAGTGGTGGCAATGGGAGCCGCAATTCAAGCTGGAATTTTAGGTGGTGAAGTAAAGAAGGACATTCTATTGCTCGATATTACACCTCTTTCTTTAGGTATAGAAACTTTAGGTGGAGTAGCCACTAGACTAATTGAAAGAAATACTACCATTCCTACTTCTAAAAGCCAAATATTTTCAACTGCTGCTGATAATCAGTCAGCTGTTGATATAAATGTATTACAAGGTGAGAGGTCTATGGCTAAAGACGATACCAGTTTAGGGAGATTCCAATTAGTTGGTATTCCTCTAGCACCAAGAGGAATTCCTCAGATTGAAGTAAGCTTCGATATTGACGCCAATGGTATTGTTAATGTTAAAGCTAAGGACTTAGGTACTCAAAAAGAACAAAAAATAACCATTACTGCGTCAAGTGGATTAAGCGAAGAAGAAATAAATAAAAAAGTAAAAGAAGCGGAGCAGTATGCTGAAGAAGACAAGAAATTAAAAGAAAAGATAGAGCTTCGAAATCAGGCAGATACTTTGATTTATAATGTAGAAAAAACTCTAAAGGAATCCGGAGATAAAGTTAGTGAAGATGAAAAAAACCAGATAACTGAAAATATTAAAGAGCTCAGGAAAGCCTTAGAAGAAGATGATGTAGAAAAAATTAAATCGAATATCGAAAAATTAACTACTTCCTCACATAAGCTTGCTGAAGAAATTTATAAAAAAGCATCAGCCCAAACACAACAGCAGGAAGCAAATAAGGAAAGCGAGAAGGCCAGTGAAGCTGATAAAAAAGATGAAAAGGGAGAAGAAAAAGTAGTTGATGCTGATTATGAAGTCGAAAAAGACGAAGATAAAAAGGACGAAGATAAAAAAAATTAGCGTATAGCGTACAGCGTGGAGCGTGTAGAAATATAGTATCGAGTATCGCGTGAAGAAAAAAGAAGATAGAATAAGCATATAGCACGCAAAATTAATTATTTAGCTAGTTACTTAAGAAGATAGAAGTCTAATTCGATTTATTATCTAGTAATGCGTGAAGAAAATTAGGATTCAAGTGTAGGGGCTCGATTCATCGAGCCCGTCTGTTTCGGGGCGGATGAATCCGCCCCCTACATGAAATAGAGAAACTATTAAAGTACTCTGCCTCGATAAAATTGTTACCAGTTATTTTAGTGATTGCTTGGTTGGAGAGTCTAATTTTAAACTAGTAACTGGTAAAACAGGGAAACCGGTTAACTAATGTGCAATACGCGATACGCAATACGATATGCTATTAAGCGGAGAGGGAAAAATTAATTGACAAAAAGTGACTATTATGAAATCTTAGGAGTAAAAAAAGATGCTACTCCTGAGGAAATAAAAAAGACTTACAGGAAGCTTGCCTTAAAATATCATCCTGATAGAAATTCATCTGATGGTGATGCCGAAAAGAAATTTAAAGAAATTAATGAAGCCTATCAAGTGCTTAGTGACCCGGGAAAGAGGGCAAGATATGATCAATTTGGTTCAGCCGAAGGCATGGGGGGATTTGATTTTCAAGGAAGAGGTTTTTCTGATTTCGGTAACTTTAGTGATATTTTTGATTCTTTTTTTGGAACAAGAACTCGAGGAAGTGAAGGAAGAGTGCGTCCTCAAAGAGGAGCTAATTTGAGATATAATTTAAAAATAAACTTCGAAGATGCTGCCTTTGGCAAGGAAACTAAAATAGAAGTACCTAGTTGGGAAACTTGTCCAGCGTGCAAAGGAAGTGGAGCTAAACCTGGGACTTCTCCGCAAACCTGTCCTGATTGCCACGGTACAGGTGAGATCAAAAGCACTCAAAGTACAATGTTTGGTCAATTTGTTAATATAAAAACTTGCCCTCGATGTGCAGGTGAAGGAAAAATAATAAAGGATATATGTATTAATTGTAGGGGTACTGGGAAAGTAAAGAAAAATAGAGTAGTAAAAGTTAAAATACCTGCTGGTGTAGATACAGGATATAGGTTACGAATATCTGGAATGGGAGAACCGGGAGAAAGAGGTAGTCCTTCTGGTGATTTATATATCGTTTTATACATAAATCCTCATAAAATATTTAAACGTACCGGGATAGACATAAGTTGTTCTCATTCAATTAGTTTTGTAAAGGCCGCATTGGGCGGAACAATTACTGTCCCTACCTTGGAAGAAAAAGCAAAACTAAAAATTCCTGCTGGCACCCAATCAAATAGTATCTTCAGACTTAGAGAAAAAGGAATATTTAAAATTGGAACTCAGCAACGAGGAAATCAATATGTTAAAATTATAGTGGAAATACCTAAAAAGATGAATGATAAACAAAGAAATTCATTATTAGAATATGCGAAATTAAGTGGCGAGGATTTAGAGAAATTAGGAGAGAAAGGTATTTTTGCGAAAATAAAAAATGCTTTTGGACAAAACAGTAATAAGTAACGAGTAATGAGTAATAAGTAATGAGATTAAATTTCTAAAATTATAAACACAAGTATTTATTACATTTTACTTATTTCATCTTACACATTACATCACTTGCTGGTTACCCGGTTAGGGAATAAAAAAAATCAAGAACCAGAATGCAAAAACAGATATGTCATTGCGATATATCACTGCGAAACAAAATGACGAAGCAATCTCGATTTTATATATCATTTATAACTGTTTAGTCGGTAAGCTGGTTAACAAGTAACCTGTTTATGTAAATTTATGACTATAATCCCATTTACTCATCACTTATTACTCATCACTGTATTTGTACTCGATACTATATTACTACCCGCTATACTAAAAAAAGGAGGGGCATTATTATTAAAGTTGCCCTCAAAACACTCGGATGTAAAGTAAATCAATATGAAACAGAAAGCATTATAAATTTTTTTCAAGATAAAGGCTTTCAAATAGTAGATTTTCACCAAAATGCTGATATATACATAATAAATACTTGTACTGTCACCCAAGAAGCAGATCGAAAATCTAAACAGATGATAAGGAAAGCTATCCGCCAAAATAAAAAATCAAAAATAATTGTAACTGGTTGCTATGCACAATCTGATTATGAAGATCTACAAAAAATAGGAGGGATAAGTCTGATAGCAGGAAATGGGGAAAAAAATGATATTTTACAACAATTAGAAAAAATAGATTTCCATGATACGGTTATTAGAGTAAAGCCTGCAAAATATCTGAAAAAATATGACAATATTCTTAAAAATAAATCAAGTAGCTTGCATACCCGCGCATGGCTTAAAATACAAGATGGTTGCAATAGATTCTGTACTTATTGTAAAGTTCCATATGTTAGAGGTCCTGCTCGAAGTAGATCTGTAGAAGATATATTAGAAGAAGTTTCTAATTTGAATAGTAATGGGGTTAAAGAAGTAGTCCTCACAGGAATTAATTTAGGTACATACAGTAGGGATATAGATAAAGGCAAGATAAATTTAGCAAAATTAATTTCTCTGATTAGCAATTTTATGGGAATAAAAAGAATTCGTTTAAGTTCGATAGAATTAATAGACATCGATGATGAATTATTAAATACTTTTAAAAGCTGTTCTAAGTTTTGTCATCACCTACATATTCCTCTACAAAGTGGTGATGATAAAATTCTTAATCTTATGAATCGTCCTTATGATACCTCGATTTTTTATAAAAAGATATCCCTAATAAAAGAGGTAATTCCTGATATAGCAATAACCACAGACATTATGGTAGGTTTTCCCAATGAAGATAGTAATAGCTTCAGCAAAACCATTAATTTTGTCCGAAAAATCTGCTTTGCAAAAATTCACGTTTTTCAGTATTCTAATCGTAAAGAGTGTTTGGCAACTTTGCTGCCCTATAAAATCGATAATAGAGTAAAAAAAGAAAGAAGCAAAAAGTTACAAGATTTATCTAAAGAATTATTTTATGATTTTCGAAAAAAATTCCTCAATTCAATTGCTAATATTTTAGTCGAGGACGAGATAAAAGATAAAGAAGGAAGAATCTATTCCCGCGGTATCACAGATAATTATATTAAAGTGATAATTCCTGATTTTATCGGTAAAAAAGGTGAAATAGTTAGTGTCAAATTAAACCAAATCTCATCTAATTATATCGTTTCGATAGTGTAAACTTTAGTGGGGTAGTAGGAAATAAAAAATTATTTTTTACTTTTATTTTCCCCATCTTCTTTTTTCTCTTGTTCTTTTTTCCTCACGCGATACTCGATACGCAATACGCGATACGAATATATCGTTTCGATAGTGTAAACTTTAGTGGGGTAGTAAGATAAAAAGAAGAATGTTACTTTCTCTCTTTCTCTCTTATTTCTTAACTCGATACTCGATACGAATTAGTCGTTAGTGAATAGTGAATAGTCGTTAGTATTAAATACGCGTTTTCAGCTTGTTATGTTTTATGCCATTATAATCCCTGAATCTGGTGTAGGGGTCGGATTTATCCGACCCGGGAATTCTGATAGTTTTTTTAGCGGGTTTGATAAATCGAATCCCTACTTAGACAGGCGGACCTGCCCTCGTGAAAACGGGGGACGTCTGTCCTACTTTTCTATATCGGTCATAAAGAATGTATGCAATACGCCTCTACTTTTTTCTCTTTTGTTTTCTTTACTATATACTACATACTATATACTCATTTCTTAACGAGATACGATTCACGAGATACGAGATACGAATTTATATTGCCAAAATAATAGTTTTATGTTATAATTGTTTGTGCTTAAGTAAAAAGGGTGTTCTCCTTAAAAGAGTGGTATTCAAAACCACTCTTTTGTTATATATTAAGCAATTAATTTGCTTGAAACATTTTGATAAGAAAGAGGATAAAGTATATTATTTATGAATATAAATTTAATAAAAGTATTAGATGAAATAGAAAAAGAAAAAGGAATATCTAAAGATATATTAATAGAAGCGATTGAATCAGCAATAGTTTCTGCATATAAAAAAAATTATGCAAGCAATATAGATAATATAGAAATAGATATCTCTAAAGACAGTGGAAAGATTAAAGTATTTACCAGAAAAACTATTGTTCAAAAAATTTCAGAGCCTTTAAACGAAATTAGCATAGATGACTTGCCAATATCGGATAGAGAAAAGTATAATATTGAGGATACTATTTTAATAGAAACTACGCCTAAAGAATTTGGAAGAATAGCTGCTCAAACAGCAAAACAAGTAATAGTACAAAAGATTAGAGAAGCTGAAAGAAATGTAATTTATGAAAAATATATTGATAAGGAAAGAGATATCGTTACCGGAGTTGTGCAAAGAATAGAGCATAGAAACGTCATTATAGATTTAGGAAGAACAGAAGCCCTACTTTTGCCTAATGAACAAATAAGAAATGAAGAATACTACAAGGGGAAAAGAATTAAAATTTATATCCTTGAAGTAAGAAAAACATCTAAAGGGCCTAAGATACTTGCATCCAGAACCCATCCTGAATTATTAAAACGTTTGTTTGAATTGGAAGTCCCTGAGATTCATGAGGGACTGGTTGAAATAAAAAATATTGCTCGTGAAGCAGGTAAGCGATCAAAAGTTGCAGTTTATTCTAAGGATGAAAGGGTAGACCCGATAGGGGCATGTATAGGTGATAGAGGTTCGCGAATAAAATCAATTATGCTGGAAATAAAAGATGAAAAAATTGATGTTATAAGATGGAACGAAGATGAAAAAATATTAATCGCAAATTCTTTAAGCCCAGCGAAAGTTGTGTTGGTAAATCTTTTTGAGAACGAAAAAACTGCTACAGTAATTGTACCAGACCAGCAGCTCTCTTTAGCAATTGGGAAAGAAGGACAAAATGCAAGACTTGCTGCAAAATTAACCGGGTGGAAAGTAGATATAAAAAGCGAATCAGAGCACAAAGAGGAGAATGCTCCAGATTCTAAAAATGATCTTAAAAAAGATGACTTAGAGAAATAATGATATTAATCCTAAAAAAGGTATTTATGAATGATAAAAAATCTAAAGATACCTGTAAGAACTTGTATTGGTTGTCAATGCAAAAAACCCAAAAAAGAACTGATTAGGATAATAAGAACACCTGAGGGAAAAATTGAAATTGATAAGACAGGCAAAAAATCAGGAAGAGGAGCCTATCTGTGTGGTAATGTTGAATGTTTGGATATTGCCTTAAGGAAAAATAATTTAAATAGATCCTTAAAGCAAGATATTCCGTTGCAAACACTTGATGAATTAAGGAAGGTTTTTTTAAAAAATATAGGCGAAAATACAGATTGAATTGCTTAGTTGTTTAGCTGATTAATCGGTAAATTGGTCAATCGGTCAATTGGAGAATTGACTAACTGTAAACAGGGCAATTTAATACTCATGACTTATTCAATTGGTCAATTGGTTAATTGGTTAATTGGAGAATTGGTAAATTGGTCAATATAAGATAATAATATTTGATATAATAAGGGTAATATAACTTATTGTGGAGGCGATATACAATGAAAATGAGAGTGTATGAATTAGCTGAAAACTTAAAAATGCCATCTAAAGAACTGATAGGGTTTTTAAATGAAGAAGGAATTAAAGTTAAAAATCATATGAGTACTTTAGATAAGGATACTATCGAATTAATTGAAGAAGTTATTGATGCTGAAAAGGAGAAAAAGGCAACAAAAAAGAAAAAACAACTTAAAGTTGTAAAAATTAATAAACTTCCGAATTTAAAAGAACTTTCTTCACAGCTAAAAATTTCTTTATCAGAGATAATACAAAAAATTATGCAATTTGGAACAATAAGTTCGATTGACAAGGAAGTTCCTGTAAATATTTTAAAAAAAATCGCCAAGGAATACGGGTATAAAATAGAACTTTCTGATAAATTAAAAAGTAAAAGCAGTCTTCAAAAAAAAGATAAAACTATAAAATTAATTGTAAAACCTCCTGTTATTACTGTAATAGGACATGTTGATCATGGTAAAACCACTCTTCTTGATGCTATTCGAAAGACAGATGTAACTAAAGGAGAAGTGGGAGGAATTACGCAACGAATTGGAGCATACAAAATTAAAATAGATAATAAAATAATTGTGTTCATTGATACTCCGGGACATGAAGCTTTTACTACAATGAGAGCCCGAGGAGTAAAAGCTACAGACATTGCAGTTTTAGTTGTGGCAGCAGATGATGGCGTAATGCCTCAAACTGTCGAAGCAATTAATCATGCAAAAGCTGCAAATGTTCCTGTTATCGTAGCAATAAATAAAACCGACAAAGCTAATGCTAATGTCGAAAAAGTAAAGAAGGGATTAACAAAATACGACTTAGTTTCTGAAGAATGGGGAGGAGACACTCTAATGGTAGAGGTATCTGCCCTTCAAAAAAAAGGTATTAAAAAATTATTAGAAACTATTTCTTTGCAAGCCGAGATGTTAGATTTAAAGGCAAATCCTAACATTCCGGCAAAAGGTTTAATAATAGAAACGAAATTAGACAAGAAAAGAGGAATTATTGCATCAGTGTTGATTCAAAATGGGACACTAAAGATTAGTGATTATTTCATTACGGGATTATCCTATGGTAAAATCAAAAGCCTTACCGATGATAAGGGAAAAAGCATTAAAAAAGTAGGACCTTCAACTCCGGTTGAGATCATAGGTTTTGGTAAAATGCCCCAGGCGGGTGATTACTTCCAAATAGTACCCGATGATAAACTTGCTAAAATTATAATTAACGAAAGGGAGGATGAGGAAAGAAGTAAAATCATACAAGAACCATCACTCTCTTTGGATAATTTATTTTTAGAGATGAAAGAAGGGAAGATAGATAAATTAAATATAATTTTAAAGACGGACACACAAGGTTCCTTAGATGCTTTGCAAGGGGCTATAAAAAAGATAAAAATTGAAAATGAAGAAGTAAAAATAGACATAATACATTCAGGTGTCGGAAAC
>Ga0209978_10001214_pt1 | contig 10652 bp, 7 predicted proteins | sample BentaG_FD_182805 | JGI IMG/M metagenome (GOLD analysis project Ga0209978, IMG submission 182805) | Deep subsurface microbial communities from South Atlantic Ocean to uncover new lineages of life (NeLLi) - Benguela_00093 metaG (SPAdes)... | ecosystem: Environmental > Aquatic > Marine > Oceanic >...
GAGAATGAGAGATTGGTTAATAAAAGCTCAAGCCGAAGATATCGCTTCGGCAGGTGCTATGACCGACCCAAAGGGAAATCGCACACTGCCTCCTTCTAAACAAGACGACCCTGACATGTACCTCCACGTTGTTGAAGAAAACGACAGCGGTATCGTCGTGCGAGGGGCAAAAGTTATGATTGCCGGTGTTGCCGCAGCAAACGAGATATTTGTTCTTCCAGGCATGAGGTACGGGGAACCCGACAAGGATTACGCCGTCTCCTTTGTAATCCCAAGGGACATCAAGGGCCTAACCATAATTGAGGCCACACACCCAAGTGACAGAAGGGAACTTGAAGAGAAGGGATTTGACATCCCGACTGAAACCGGAATCACTCAAGCCTACCTCTTCTTCGAAGACGTTTTAGTCCCGAAGGAGAGGGTCCTCATGTGTAAGGAACACAAGTATTCATTTGATGTGATCTGGAATTTCATTACGCCATACAGATCCGCCATTGGTGCCTGTGTGGCTGGGCAGGGAGACGTTATGATTGGAGCGGCAACTTTGGCAGCACGAGCCAACGGACTCTCTGAGAGCGTTTTCAGAGAAAAGCTGACAAAAATGGCCATCAACAACGAAACAACCTTCGGGATGGGAATTGCAGCAGCCGCCATCGGAAAAAGGCATCCATCAGGAATCTGGTTATGTAACCCACTCTTATCAAATGTGAACAAGGTTCACGTTGCCTCACTACCCTACGAAACGAAAGTGATGACCCAGGACATCTGCGGTGGCATAGGAGAGACCGGATGTATGCCCTCATCCGTAGATTTCTACCATGAAAAATATGGAAAGTTTGTGCAAAAATACCTTAAAGCAGCGGCTTCAGCAGAGGCAAGAGTTCGAATAGCGCGCCTCATTGAATGGCTTACAGTAGGTGCCGGAATTCCCGGATGTCTACATGGGGGAGGCTCTCCAGGGGGAGCAAAACTCATAATATGGAGAGAAATTGATCTTGAGAGATTCGTGTCCCTGGTAAAAGACCTTGCGGGTGTTGAGGAAGAAATCCCCTCACCCAAAAAATAGATGCGCACGCGCCTCTTTTCAAGTCTTTCTTTGAAAGGGCACATGCACGCCACGCCATGCCATGTTGTATTATGCTGTGCCACAACAAAAAAAGAGGTAGTTTCGTGTCTGCAACATTCTCGTGTTTTTTCATTTGCTTGTAATCTAATTCGTTTGGCAATGGGTCCCAAACTATTTTTTCTATCGGCACCCAAAAGACTACTAAGGCTAAACATTTTAAACCACAAACCCAACCAATGTTTAGACACCTTCGGGAAGTTGAACACAACGGCTAAATGTCAACACTGTGGCAAAGGGGTTGTTCTACCCTTCAAATGTCGCTACTGCGGGGGATACTTCTGCGCAGAGTATCGCCTCCCAGAAAACCACGCGTGCCCAGAATCTTGGAGAGCAAGAGCCCCGAGAGAAGAAGCACCACCAATTATTGTAGAAAGAGAGCCTACGAGACCCTCATACGAGTATACCATCACTTACACTCCCCGGCCTACAGCAAAAGTCTTCTGGTTCACCACAACTGAACTCAAACACCTAACCCTTGGAACCTTACTCGTCTTGGGCGTTGGTTTATCTTTCATCCTATACGTAGAACTAGCGCTTCTGGTGAGCCTCGCAATAGCATTCACCCTCAGTTTTCTTCTTCACGAGCTCGCCCACAAATTTTCGGCACAACACTTTGGATTGTGGGCGGAATTTCGATTAACCATGCAAGGAGCACTCATCACTCTTATTTCGATGTTTCTTCCCTTCAAAATTATTTCACCAGGAGCCGTGATGATTATGGGACCAGTAACAAAGGAAACTGCAGGAAAAATAGGCCTTTCAGGACCCTTAACCAACATCATCATTTCAATTGTATGCACCGTGATTGCAGCAACCACACAAAACACTTTTTTCTGGATCGTCGCGTGGATCAACGCTCTTATAGCCTCCTTTAACCTTATTCCCTTCGGCATAATGGATGGATTCAAAATATTTTGGTGGAACAAAATAGTCTGGATCGTAGCATTCATCACGTCTGTTGCGTTAACAATTCTACACTTATGAACCTACCCTTAGTTATTTTTAGAACCATGAAAACCTGCTAAAACAAAACTTCTTGGGCTACATTAGTTCTATACTGATAAAAACTTCCTCGGGCACGCGAATCCTCATGATTCTCCGCATAACACGTTCTTCGGCGTCGATAATGATGAGGCGTTTGTGGATACGTAGTTCCCACCTGTCCCAAGTTGCGGTTCCTTCGCCACAGGGAGTTTTGCGCACCGGAACCCGAAGTCTTTTGGTGGGCAGGGGATGGGGCCCAGTCATTTTCACGCCTGTTTTCTCGGCGATGGCCTTCAGTTCCCCGCACACTTCTTCAAGCTTTTTATAGTCAGTGCTGGTCAATTTGATTCGTGCCTTTCTCACCATCGCCAAGATTTCCCCCTAAACGTTGCCTTTATCGATTCGCTGAGGTTTTAAATAGTTTTTGCCTACAGCAATTCAGGAAGGTTCAACAAACTTAAAAGTATAGTTAACCGCAAAAGAACTAACCGCAAGCACGGATTCAGGCATAATTGCGGGATATGAAGGAATAATCTGCAGAATAGGTGCTGTGTACCTCGCACTGGCAGAAGTGATAAACGAGATACAGAGAAAGACGTATTGCCAAAATTCCAAAAAAGATATATGACTAGAATCTTTTAAGTCGCAAGACTTTGAAGCAGCTTGGTAGGTTAAGAATGTGCAGACAGAATCTCTTCCAGTGGAACTAAAATATTGGCCAATAAAAAGGTACATGGACATGTACAAAAAGTCACTAGATGACATAGAAGAGTTTTGGGAGCAAGAAGCAAGAAAACTCGAATGGTTCAGAACATGGGATAGAGTACTCGAGTGGGATCCACCATTTGCAAAATGGTTCCCCGGCGGAATGCTAAATGCTTCCTACCTATGCGTTGACAGACACTTGAAAAACTGGAGAAGAAACAAAGTAGCCATATACTGGGAAGGGGAAAAAGGTGAAGAAAGAACACTAAGTTACTCGCAACTTTACAGAGAAGTGAACCGTCTAGCGTCCGCACTTCAGAAACTAGGCGTTAGGGACGGAGACCGCGTAGCCATTTATTTGCCAATGATACCTGAACTACCCATTGCTATGTTGGCAACGGCGAGAATAGGCGCAATACATACGGTGGTATTTTCGGGATTCAGCTCAATAGCTCTGGCAGACCGGATAAATGAAACGGAAGCAAAAGTGGTCATAACAGCAGACGGCGGGTTTAGAAGAGGAAAAATCATACAGCTAAAAGAAATAGTTGATGAAGCCGTGGAAAGCACACTATCAGTGGAGAAGGTGATAATTGTAAAGAGAACAGGCCAAGAAATCAAAATGAAAGAAGGAAGGGACTTATGGTACCACGAAATCACAAAGCATACAGAAACAAATGTTCCTCCACTACCAATCGAAAGCACTCACCCACTCTACATTCTCTATACATCAGGCACCACAGGCAAACCAAAAGGCATAGTCCACAGCACAGGAGGCTACCTAGTCTACATAAACTCTATCTATGAATGGGTTTTTGACATACAAGAAGACAGCGTATACTGGTGCACCGCCGACGTAGGATGGGTAACCGGACACAGCTCCATTGTTTATGCACCATTAATGCACGGAGCATCCATAGTTGTATATGAAGGAGCACCCGACTATCCAAAACCCGACAGATGGTGGAAAATAATCGAGGACTACAAGGTAACAATCTTTTACACATCGCCAACAGCCATACGAATGTTCATGAGACTCGGCGAGGAATGGATCAAAAAACACGACCTAAGCAGCCTAACAATTCTAGGGAGCGTGGGAGAACCAATAAATCCAGAAGCATGGATGTGGTATTTCAAACACATAGGCGGAGAACGCTGCCCCATAGTAGACACCTGGTGGCAAACAGAAACCGGAGGCGTAATGATTTCAACGGCACCCGGCATAGGACTGGTTCCACTAAAACCTGGATCAGCAACATTCCCATTACCGGGAATAGATGCCGAAGTGGTAAATGACAAGGGTAGACTCGTACCTCCAGGTGTAAGAGGTTACCTAATTATAAAGAAGCCTTGGCCTGGCATGCTCATGACGTTGTACAAGGACCCTGAGCGCTATAAGCAAACCTATTGGTCTAGATTCCCAAATGTTTACTATGCTGGAGACTATTGCATGAAAGATAAGGAAGGATACTTCTGGCTTTTAGGCAGAGCAGACGAAGTTCTAAAGATTGCAGGCCACAGATTAGGCACAATGGAACTGGAAAGTGCAATTGTTTCGCATCCAGCCGTAGCAGAGGCGGCAGTAGTCAGCAGGCCTCATGAAATTAAGGGAGAAGCAATCGTGGTTTTCGCCATCTTGAAACAAGGCTATAATCCAAGTGAGGAACTTAAAAAAGATTTAAAAGATCACTTAAGAAAAGTCGTTGGTCCAATTGCAACGCCTGAGCAAATATATTTCGTTTCAAAGCTTCCAAAGACAAGAAGCGGTAAAATCATGAGAAGAGTTTTAAAGGCGCTAGTTTCAGACATGCCAATAGGCGACGTTACAACATTAGAAGACGAGGCTTCCATAGAAGAAGCAAAGCAAGCATACGAAGAATTCAAGAAAATGACGAAGAAGTAAAAAAAGTAAGATTAACGAAGTCTTACCCTGTTTAGGGTTTTAGTTTGCCACGAGTATCGTCTGATCTTGGTTGACTCTCCGTAACCACAAGCCGAACACCGCTTTTCCCTCACGTGGTATGCTCTTCTACCGCAACGTCTGCATCGAATGTGAAGAGTTTTTCTTCCACGCCTTCCAAAAGACGAAGTGCCTTTACTCGTTTTTCCCACGGGTTTTCACCTTGGGGGCGGAGAAATTATTACGACGTTGTCTCCACGGACGATGATGGCGCCAAGTTTTTTCAGATTTTCTGTGTCTGTTGTGTCTTCCGTTTCTTCTAGCACCAAATTGAGGTGTTGATCAAAACCCTTCAGTTTTCCCCTCAACTTTCTTCCGCCCCTCAATCGCACAAGAACTATTTTTCCGAGGCTTTCTTCCAGGATTTTGGTGGTCATTTCGCTCATATGAACCATCTCGTCCACTTGTTAGTCTTTGTCTTTTATAGGTTTTAACGTGACGATTTAAAGGTATCTGCAGTCTTCTTCGGGTGTTATTCTATTTCTTTTATGGAAAAGTTTTACTCATGCAAGCGCCCTTGCAATTTCATCAACCGTGGAAATTAGCTTCTCAACTTCAGCTTCAGTATTGTAGATGTATAGGGAGGCCCTGACGGTTCCTTCATGTCGTTTTAGAAGTTCCTTGTTTAAGGGAATACAACAGTGATGTCCTGACCTAACCATGACGTCGGCGGAGACGTCTAAAGCCAAGGCTACGTCATGGGGATTCAAGTCCCCTACATTGAAGGAGACTATACCTGTTCTCTGCTCTACTTTTTTAGGACCGTAAACTTCAACGCTGGAGATACTTGCTAATCCTTGGTACATCCTCTTCACGAGCGTTCTTTCATGAACTTCGATGTTCTCCAGCCTGACTTCCTTTAGATAATCAACTGCAGCGCCTAGTCCAATAGCCTCAGCGATCGCAGGCGTGCCAGCCTCAAACTTCGTAGGACTCTCAGATAGTGTGTAGTAATCCAAGCCCACATCAGCGATCGTTCCTCCGCCGATGCTTAGGGGTTTCAGATTATCCAGAAGTTCCTTTCGCGCATACAGTACGCCTACTCCGGTTGGCCCAAGCATTTTATGACCCGAAAAGGCTAGGTAGTCGCAACCAATTCTTTGAACGTCTACCTTCAAATGCGGCACCGATTGGGCTCCATCCACCAGCAGATGGGCATCGTGGTCGTGCGCAATCTTGGCAACTTCTTCAACAGGTGTTTTGACGCCTAGAACGTTTGAAACGTGAGTTAAAGCTACTAACCTCGTTTTATCGTCTATCGCCTTTTCGAAATCAGCGATGTTGAATATGCCTTCTCTGTTGGGTCTGACGATTTCTACGTCTACTCCGTATCGTTTCTTCAAGCGTAGCCAAACGATGAAGTTAGAGTGGTGTTCGATGAGGGATGTTATAATTTTGTCGCCTTTCTTCCAGTTAAGGCCGTTTGCTACAAGGTTTATGGCCTCTGTAGCGTTCCTTGTCAATATAATTTCGGTTTCTGATTCAGCGTTTATAAAATCACCAATCTTGGTATGGGCTTTTTCGTATTCTTCGCTGGCCTTCTGGGAAAGTCTGTGGATGCCCCGTTCGACGTTGGCTCGATAATTATGATAAAACTCCAACATCTTCTGGATTACCGGTTCAGGAGTTAGGCTACTTGCAGCGTTGTCTAAGTAAATTATGTTAGATTTCAGTATTGGGAAATCCTGCCTAATCTTCTCTACATCCAGCAACCTTCATATGCCACCGTAAACTGTCGACTTTGCTTCCTGTGAACTTCATTATTTATAACAGCGTTATAAACCTTCTCTATGGCTACTTAGAAATATGGAAAATGATTTAGCCTGTTTCGGAACCGTTACGCTTAAAAATATAACAGTGTTATATAAGATATAACATCGTTATAGTGGAGAGGTGCTGAATATTGATAGTCGCCAACAACATTACCGACCTAATTGGAAAAACCCCTATGGTAAGAATAAATAAGCTTGCGGGATTAAATGATGCAACAATTTATGCAAAGTTGGAATGGTATAACATCGGAGGTTCTGTGAAAGATAGAATGGGGTTATATCTCATAGAGTATGCAGAAGCAGCGGGAAAATTGAGGAACGACAAAACAATTCTGGAAGCAACATCAGGAAACACCGGCATTGCCCTGGCAATGATAGCAGCGGCAAAGGGTTACAAAATCGCCATAGTAATGCCAGAATCCGTTAGTGTTGAAAGAAGAAAGGTAATAAAGGCCTATGGAGCCGAATTGATACTTTCGCCGGGAGAAAAGGGAACGGGTGGGGCTGTGGAACTTAAACAAAAACTGCTAAAAGAAAATCCTGGCGAGTACATTGACATAGATCAATTTAAAGATCCCGCAAACATACTGGCTCATTATGAAACGACCGGTAAGGAAATCCTTGAACAGACGAAGGGAAAGCTGGATATGATCGTCGTTGGCGTTGGAACCGCTGGAACTGGAGTTGGGACTTCCATGCGTGTCAAAGAGTATGATCCCACCATAAAGATTGTCGGAGTCATGCCAAAGTTAGGGGTGAGTATTCAAGGGTTAAGAAATCCAGATGAACCCTATCCCACCCAGCTGTTCAGGAAGGAACATTTTGATGAAATTATTGAAATAACGAGAGAAGAAATACCTAAGACTTTAGAGATTGGACAGAAGTTGGCTAGAGAAGAAGGTTTATGCGTTGGCTTGAGCGCTGCCGCAATAATGTATATTGCCCTTCAAAAGGCTAAAAAGTTAGGGAAGGGTAAAACGATCGTTGTAGTACTCCCTGATGACGGAATGAAATATCTGAGCACCCCTTTATTTGGCGATCAATAGCTCCTCAATAGCCACTAAGACATCCCTAACCGTCCCGCTTCTTTGCGTTGAACTGGTAAGTTGGCTTAGTATCTCAAATTAAGTTAACATAGCCGAAAATTTTCCTTTTGCAAATTGGAGCCGGGGGTGGGAATCGAACCCACGTAGAGCGGGTCTGCAGCCCACCGCCTGAGCCACTCGGCCACCCCGGCAAGCCAACAATACAATGTAACAGTGTCATAAAGTTTTTCATAGTGTAAATCTTGCCCTTAAATCTATAAATCATAAAACTTCCCTTATCTCCGCATCACTTCAGCCCCTTTTAAGTCTAGGCAGGCACCGCGGTACTCTCCTCTTGTATTTCATATATTCTTCGTCGAAAATTTTCTCAAGCTCCTTCTCCTCTAAGAGAGTTATTATGTGAAACGTTGCCACTTCCATGACCGTGAAAAGTAGGAAGTACAACGAATTTTGTATTAACGTGATTCCGGACAGAAAGAGCATTAAAGACATGTATTGAGGATTTCTGACGTAATGGTAGGGACCCCATGTTATGAGCGCATCAATCTTTTCTCCTGAAACCCTTCTGACGGACCTAAACGTTGTCAAAGCCCAAAATCTTAAACCGCCGCCCACAGCAATGAATAAAAAACCTAAAATTTTCCACAAAATATCACTTAGCGGCATTTCCACCGGCGACTCGAAAAAACTCAACCATGGGGCAGCGATGAAAGGAGAGACATACCAAACCCAACCAACTACTAAAACGGCGCGTGAATGTGGAGGCCACAGACCCTCCACGTTTCTCCAATACGCCAATGCGACTAACAATAACATTCCCATCGTGGCCGAGTAGGTGAAGACAATGAGAAACTGTAATATCGTCATTTTTCATTGTCCGTGAATGACCACAAGAAATCCGTGAATGACGTGCACAAATGAGATTGTTTTCTCTTCTCCAGAGATATAAGCTGTAATTTTGACGGTGCAATCAGAAAGCGAAAACATTTCCAGAATATCAGCTATAGTTTTGGCGACATGTGTTATGATCATGTCCTATTATTTCCTAAGGCACAGGAAAGCCAAAGTCAACCTTCATAAAGGCTTGTTCCCCATGTTTCTAGGGCTGTCTTTAACTCTCTGTGAGACTTGGCATACTCCTCCAACGAGATACGCTGCATGGTGGCGTCCACGGCTTGTCTCATAGCCTTAGCGCCAGAAACTGTCCCGTCCTTGTGTCCATGTATGCCTCCTCCAGCTTGAATGACGAAATCGTTTCCAAAAATGTTGACCAATGAGGGGACTAAACCTGGATGGAGGCCGCCAGATGCAACGGGTAATACGGCCTTCACTTCGTTCATCTTCTCCCGCAATGCGCCACAGTTCTCAATGACCTCTTCTCTGTTTTCAAACATCTTTCCCACAACAGTACCGACATGAAGTTGATCTACACCCACGATCCTTGCGAGTTTTGCGATGACGCGCATTGAGATTCCGTGCTTCGGATTTTTCGTGAAGGCTGCGTGGCCCGCTCTGTGGGCATGGAGGACAAGGTCAAAATCTTGATCTCGTAACGTCTGTAAGGCGGAGAAACCACAAGTCAGAATATCCACCATGGCGTACTTTCCACCTTGATCTATTACATACTGCGCCCTCTTCAGCATCTCATTTGTTTCCGCGGTGACATTAGCCATGTAAACTTTCCTTTCACCAGTTTCTTCCTCTGCCCTGTCTCTACGTTCCAAAGTCTTCACGACACGGTCTTCAAATGGGTTGAACCGTTGACTACTGAGGTTTTCATCGTCCTTCACGATGTCACACCCTCCAACCCAAGCCGCATATGCAACTTCTGCATGATCCTTCGGCTTCAAACCTAGTTTTGGCTTGATTATGGTTCCAACCAATGGTCTCTCTCGAGTCTTGAGGAGTTTCCGAATCCCCGTGATGCCATACTTTGGACCCTTGAAGCTCTTCACGAGTTTTGGAGGAAGGTATATGTCGTTAAGCCTTAGGTTTTTCAAAGCCTTTAAACCGAAGATGTTGCCGGCCACGCTACTCAGTATGTTAGGCATGTTGCCGGGTTCAAACAGTTCGATGGGATAAGCCACACGTATGTTCTCTCCATCAATACTAAAGACGGTTGCACGTAGCTTTTCGACATAGGGTTTTGTAGTCGTGAGTTCGGTCCAGGTGCCGATGGAACTTTCAGCGGCAACTCCACCAGCTGCCTTTTCAATTTCTTCATCTATCGGTTCAACAAGGAAATCGCAGAGGACATCGTCTTCTTTTGGCTGGTACGTGAGATCAACAAAATCGATGTATCTCAAATTCACCATCACAAACTGTTTGTGGCTTAATGGCTTTATCCTTTTTGTTGGGGTCATTTACGAATAGAGAGAAACTTTTCCTTCCTACAAGAACAAGGATTGCCATCCACTTTTCATAAATGTATTAGGTTCGAAGATAGGGGTTCAAGTTTTATATTTCTCTGGACTTCTTTCAAATGCCTTCATGCACAATGCTTTTTCAACTAATATTAATATTGGCAACAAGCTTATGGATTAGCGGACGGTAACCACATGAAGTTCAAGGTAAAGCCGTTGGAAATAGAAGCGGGTGGAAAGCATATTGTTGTTATGGACGATGAGTATGCAAGTCTCTTGGGAGTACACTCTTCTGACAGGGTAAAAATCAACTACAAGAAGGAGTACGTAATAGCAATCGTTAACATAGCGGCAACCTACCCAGGAAACACTCTCGGTATCTACGAAGAAGTTCGCGCAAAGCTGAAGGTCAAATCTGGAGAAGAAGTAGAAGTTCGTCCAGCGGAAAGGCCCGAGTCTTTGAGGTACATCCGCGACAAGATTCTCGGACGTAGACTTAACGGCCCAAAGATTAAGATGATCGTCATGGACGTTGTCGAGCGGCATCTGAGCGATGTTGAACTCGCCTCTTTTGTCACAGCTCTCTACGTTCATGGGAAGAGCATGGAGGAGGCGGAAGCCTTGTCAAGAGCCATGGTGGAGACAGGGCAGACCTTAAGCCTGGGCAACGGACCGATCCTCGATAAGCATAGCATA
>Ga0209978_10001215_pt1 | contig 10648 bp, 7 predicted proteins | sample BentaG_FD_182805 | JGI IMG/M metagenome (GOLD analysis project Ga0209978, IMG submission 182805) | Deep subsurface microbial communities from South Atlantic Ocean to uncover new lineages of life (NeLLi) - Benguela_00093 metaG (SPAdes)... | ecosystem: Environmental > Aquatic > Marine > Oceanic >...
TAGTCACCGGCAATCGTTTTGCGGGGTGGCTTTATAGCTACATTTACCTCCTGGGCCAGCCCGGGTTCCAGGGACCTCACTTCGCTAGGATTAAAGGTTATGCTCCAGCCCTCCGGTGTACCTGATGTGAAACGGATATTGTCAAGGGTTGCTGTACCCGTGTTTTCCACCCAGACTGACAGGTAATTATCCTCACCAGCCGTCGTCTCAGTATTAAGTAGCCCGGTAGCTGTATAAAAAACAAACTGGTACAGAGCGGTTACCACTGCCTTGAGTTCAACAGTTTCATGTATATCACCCGAGCTTAACTCAAGCGTTACCATATATTCACCGGGTTCCGGGTTTCTTCCCCTCAATGGGGTAAATTTAACATAAATTGTTTCAGTAGGATATGTTTTCCCTATCTCCAGAGGCTTAAGACCGATGCGACCCGCCATCTCCTCCTTCTTACCAAGCCCACCCAGCAGTGATATACTCCAATTGGGCGGTCCGCTAGCCGCAATGTCAAATTGCCGAAATTCATCACTTTGCCACAATAACTCAAGGGAAAACTCAAACTCGTCTCCAGACTTACCGGTCAAAACCGGATACTTAGCAATAATTTCAAGCTTCTCTTCAATCTGGGGTTCCTCCTGGTTTGATAGTGACAAAACAGAGCCATTACTAGCTTCCTGAGCGGCGAGCGCAACCTGGTCTCCCGCCAGACCACCAAGCATACCAAAGAAAAAGATTAAGCAAAGAAGATAATGAACTACTCTAGACCTATTCATAAATAACCCCTCCATTAATAAGTTATAGTCCCAGAAACTTTATGGCTCCCCCACAAAGTAAAATCGCCAATCCAGCAAAGCCATGAGAATATTTCTCAAGTCGGCGCAACGGTAACTTTGATAACCCGTAGGACGAAGCCATAACTATGGACAACATAGTGGCAATAGTCACCAATCCAAAGATGGAGGCCACTATGGCTACACTTATCATATCGTTCTTAGCCGCGGGATACATTACTAGAGGAATCAACGGCTCGCAAGGACCAAAGACGAATATGATAAACAGAACCCACGGGGTTACACTGCCAAGTTCTAGACCGTGAGGGTGAGAGTGCTCTCCAAAGTGACTATGATGGTGTATATGAGATTCGCCACTTTCATGAACGTGGGCATGCTCATGAGACCGTATGCGAATGGCTCTATGTATTCCCCAGATGAAATAGGTGAACCCAAAGGCAATGAGAAGCCAGGCAGCAATATCACCCCGAAATGATTCTATCGCTTCCAATCTAAAAAGGGCTATTCCTAAGGCGACACCTATAAAGCCTAAGACAATGGAACTCAATACGTGACCAAGTCCACAGATAAAAGTAATCGCGGCCGTCTTTGCTCTACTCCATTGTCGTGCTTTGGACAGCACGATAAAGGGTAAGTAATGGTCGGGACCCAAGATAGCATGCACAAATCCTATAGTTGCCGCGGCTGCGGCTAGAATAGCAATTTCGTTTGACATAGTTATTCTTAAAACGAAGTAACAATATATTATACTAGAATAAGATAATTTCGGCTAGTCCCGGTCTTAATAAGAGAGCAGACTAAGTTCTACCAAACTCCCTTTTCAATTGCTCTGAACTGAGGCGGATCATAGTCGGTCGACCGTGAGGACAGGTTTGAGGAACGGTGACCTGCTCCAGTTGTCGGATAAGTTCACGCATCTCGTCGCTAGTTAATGCCTGCCCTGCCCTTACTGCACCGTGGCAAGCTATGGACATAGCCAAACTTTCCACCCAGTCACCCCTATCCTCTCCAGACACGGCATCCAGTAATTCCCTCAGCATCCCCGCCCAGTCCTTATCATGAAGCAAAGCTGGCACCGCCCGAACTAGATAGGTTCTATCGCCAAACGGTTCAATAGAGAAACCAAACTCACCCAGGTCTTCGTAATGCAATTTCAAGACTTCCCCTTGTTTAGGGTTAACCTCAAAGGTTACCGGCTCAAGTAGCCCCTGAACCTCTATCCCCGACGGTGACCGCTGGTATTTAATCTTCTCAAAAAGGATGCGCTCATGAGCCGCATGCTGGTCAATAAGATACAACCCATCAGGACCCTCAGCGATGATATAGCTACCGGATAGCTGGCCCACTACCCGCAGGACAGGCAGGGAGACGGCAGGAGTCTGCGGGGCCACTGGTGGTGAGGTAGCCGGGCTATCCCCGCTCTCCGGTAAGGTCCATGATATTTGTTTTGATGCTGAGGGCGATACATAGGTGGTAGCTACCTCTTCAATCTTAGGTACCGGTGCTAACTCAATTAACGCCTGCCGGACTGCTTTCTGGACGGCACCAAATACCAGATGCTCATTACGGAATTTCACCTCCGCCTTGGTGGGATGAATATTAATATCCACCTCCCCAGCTGGCAGGGAAATATTGATGAGAGCTATCGGGTGCTTCCCTGCCATCAAAAGCCCATGATAAGCCTCTTCCACCGCCCAAGCCAGCAGTCGACTGCTTATCCAGCGGCGATTGACAAAGAAACTGAGATAACCCCGACCGGAACGGCTTACTGATGGCGAGCCTATCATACCGGTTACCCTGGGTGTTGAAATTGGTGCTCCACTTTGCCATTCTTCTTCCCTATCCCCAACCTCCAGCATTTTCTGGGCTACTTCCAAGCCGTAAACCTGAGTAACACTATCTATCAGTCGACCGCTACCCGGCGTTCTTAGCGCTACCCTACCATCAATAAACAAGGCAAATTTGACCTCGGGGAAGGCAAGGGCATACTGGCTGACTACATTGGCGATATGGCTATTTTCCGTAGCCAGCGACTTGAGGAATTTTAGTCTTGCCGGCACCCTGCGAAACAGATTTCGCACCGTAACCGTTGTCCCCTGGGAGCGCCCCTGGCTTTCGCGGTTGACAGTCACGCCATCCTCCACAGCGAGATAACTGCCTATCGACTCGCCTGCCGCACAGGTAGCAATATCTACCTGAGCTACCGCGGCTATGCTGGGTAATGCCTCCCCACGAAAACCGAGGCTTGAAATAGACCCCAAATCCTCAAAATCGCTTATCTTGCTGGTGGCATATCTGTTGAAGGCAAGCTCCACCTCTTCCGCTGGAATCCCTACTCCGTTATCGGTTACCCGGATTAAGCTTAGCCCGCCACCCCTAGTCTCAACAGAAATCTGACTTGAGTCAGCATCCAGTGAATTCTCCACCAGCTCCTTTACCACTGATGCCGGTCTCTCCACCACCTCGCCGGCGGCAATCCGGGAAACTACTTTGGGGTCCAAAACTCTGATCGGCATGTTAGCTATAACTATACACGGTTTCGTGTAAAATGTCAATGCTTTTTAGCTAATTGAGGGTAATGTTAGTAATACCAGTATACAATCGAGGGACAGGTTATTGCAAAATGACAATTGGCGAATTGACATCCAGACTCACAGTGGTTAAAATCAAGCCAAATGCAGCTATTTGGCACATCGGGAATACGAAGCATTGCCAATAAAGACCTGATTCAGTTAGCCCAGAAGGTTGGACTAGCGGTAGGGAACGTTTACGGTCGCGTAGTCGTCGGCAGCGATACCAGGACTTCTAGCGAGGCAATGAAACACGCCTTTATCTCTGGCTTACTCGCTGCTGGCTGCGGTGGTTACGATGCCGGGGTTATACCAACACCAACGCTTGCCTTGGCGGCCAGAAAGTTTGATGCCGGAGCCATGATTACCGCTTCACACAACCCCCCTGAATATAATGGTATGAAGCTGCTAAATCCAGATGGCTCCGCCTTCGGTTCTCACCAGCGACAGCAGATAGAGAAAATGGTTCTGAACGACTCCTCTAATGTTGCCCCGTGGGATGAGATTAAGAGCTGTAGTCTCTATAGTAGCGCCATTGAGCAGCATATTCAGCGTATACTGCCGGACTTTCCGGCCAGACCAAAACTTAGGGTTGTGGTCGATTGTGGCTGTGGCGCTGCCTCGGTGATTACTCCTCATCTCTTAAGAGAGCTAGGATGTAGCGTGGTAGCCCTGAACTGTTTCCCCACTGGTTTCTTCCCCCACCCTATTGAGCCAACTGAGTCCAATTTGGGCGACTTAATGAAGGCGACCAGGGAGCTCGGGGCTGATTTAGGCATTGCCCATGACGGGGATGCCGACCGGATGATGGCAGTGGATGACAAAGGCAACTTTGTTCCCGGTGATAAGCTGCTGGCAATTTTTGCCCGGGCGCTACAGGCAAAGGAGGTAGTTACCACTGTAGATGCCTCTATGGCAATTGATGAAATGGAGTTTACCGCTACCAGAACCAGGGTTGGAGACACCTATGTATCTGAGGAACTGAGCAAGGGCGGGAATTTTGGTGGTGAGCCATCAGGAAGCTGGATTTTCCCCAATATCTCACTGTGTCCCGATGGCATTTATGCGGCTGCCCTGGTGGTGACGATAGCTAGCCAGCAAAAACTATCGCAACTGGTGGATAGTATACCTTCTTACCCGCTTCTCCGGGGTAGTATCACTAGTAATGGTATAATAATCACCAAGTTAGAGTCGCAATTAATGGCTATGAAACCGTTATCGGTAAACACCGTTGATGGCATTAAGCTGAACTTTAAGGATGGCTGGCTGCTTATCCGGGCCTCAGGCACCGAGCCCAAAATTAGATTAACCGCAGAGGCCAAAAGCAAGGCACAAGCGCGCCAGCTTTATAATAGCGGCATTAAGGCAATCAAGGAGTGTACAGATTGAAGGCAATCATTCTGGCGGCTGGAGAGGGGAACCGAATGCGCCCCCTCACTTATACCAGACCCAAGGTAATGCTACCTATTGCCAATAAGCCCATTCTGGAGCATTTGCTCATTGAAGCCAGAAAGGCTGGTATTAAAGAATTCGTCTTCATTACTGGCTATCACGATGAACAGGTGCGTGATTATTTTGGTAGTGGTGACAAATGGGGGGCAAATATAGACTATTGTACCCAGCGGAGGCAATTAGGCACGGCTGATGCGCTTAAAATGGTTAAGGGTTTAGTTGATGGAAACTTCCTGGTAATAAATGGGGATATCCTGGTTGACCAAAAAGGCATCAACGGGTTAACTGATAAGAGTAATACTACGATGAGCATAGTCAAGGTTAAGGACACCATGGATTTAGGAGTAGTTGAAGTAAGCAAGGGCAAGGTAGTTCGTATTCACGAGAAAACAGAAAAGCCCCCTTCCCATATGGCCAATGCCGGTCTATATCTATTCACTCCGGATATATTCGACGCCATCTCCCAGACTTCAAAATCGCCACGGGGAGAGTATGAGATAACCGATTCCCTGCAGCTGATGATAGGTAAGGGGAAGTATCATATCTCCTATCAGGAGATTAGCTACTGGCTCGACCTTAGCTACCCATGGCATTTATTGCCAGCCAACGAATCTTTACTAGCCGGGATTGAATCACAAAACCTGGGTAAGGTAGAAGATAACGTAGTAATGCAGGGCGCCATTTCCATTGGCAAGGATACAGTGGTGAGGTCAGGCTCATACATAGTTGGCCCAGTAGTAATTGGGCAGGCCTGTGAAATTGGCCCCAATTGCTATATTCGTCCCTATACCTCAATCGGTGATAATTGTCATATTGGCAGTGCTGTGGAGGTCAAGAACTCGATAATTATGAGAGGCAGTAAAATCCCCCACCACAACTACATAGGTGATAGCATTATTGGTGAAGAATGCAATTTGGGTGCCGGCACCAAGATTGCCAACCTGAGACTCGATAAAAAGGATATAATGGTAGGGAGTATAGATACCAAACGGCACAAGCTAGGGGCTATAATCGGAGACAGTGTCGAAACCGGGATTAATGCCTCCATTAACGTCGGTAGTATGATTGGCAACAATACCCACATCGGACCCGGAGCTATAGTCAGTGGGGTTATTTCCCCAAATTCAAAAATATTATAGGGGTAAACAATGAAACAAGCGATAATTCTAGCTGCAGGTGAGGGACAAAGGCTCAGACCATTTACGGCGACCAAGCCAAAGGTGATGCTGGCCATAGCCGATAAGCCAATACTTCAGTACGTGGTTGAGTCGTTAGCTCAAAACGGTATTCGCAACATTGTGCTTGTAGTTGGCTACAGAAGGGATCAGGTATTTGACTATATGGGGGCGGGGGAGAAGTTTGGTGTTGAGATAACCTATGTCACCCAGGAGAGGCAACTGGGCACAGCCCACGCCCTAGCCCAAGCCAAGGGCGTAGTTAAGAAAGAGTTTCTGGTTTTGCCCGGAGATAATCTAATTGAAGCTGATACCGTTGCCCAGTTTGGGGCTTTAAAGCCAAATGCAATGCTGGTGAAGAGGGTGGATAACCCGGTTAGATACGGGGTGGTAACCATTGAGGGGGGTGTAGTCAAGGATATTGTGGAGAAGCCCAGGGAGGCTACAAGTAATATAATTAATACCGGTATTTATGCCTTTACTAACGAAATTTTTAACTTTATTGAGCCTGAACTGGATATTCCCGATGCCCTAAATAAAATGATAGCTCAGGACTATCAGATTACGGGTAAGGAAATAGACAGCACCTGGCTTGATGTAGTTTACCCCTGGGATATATTAAGCCTTAATGATATAGTTCTGCGCCAAATCCCAGCCAGTTTAGGCGGCATTATTGAGGCAGGAGTTTTCGTAAAAGGGACGGTCTCGGTGGGAAAAGATACGGTGATACGGTCGAACTCCTATATAGTTGGTCCGGTAGTCATTGGAACTGGTTGTGAGATAGGTCCCAATGTATGCATCCAATCAGCTACCAGTATCGGCGACAATGTAGTTATTTCACCATTTACTCAGATAAAGAACAGTGTTGTTGGTAATGATGTTAGCATCGGACCCGGGTGTATTATACAGGACTCGGTTATTGACAAGGGCTGTATCATACAGGGACACTTTACTGCATTTAGCAGTCAGGCTGAAATTAAGGTCGACGATGAGTACCACCAAGCGAATGTAGGGGCGATGCTAGGTGAGGGTTGCCGTCTAAGTAATGGAGTCATCGCTCAGCCAGGGGTTATTGTTGGCAACTATAGTCAGGTTCAAGCACAGAAGCTAATTAGTGGTAGGCTACCTGACAGGAGTCTGGTCTTTTAACTATGTGCGGCATTGTAGGTTACATTGGCGATAAACAAGCTCAACCCATACTGCTTAATTGCTTAGGGAGGCTAGAGTACCGGGGTTATGACTCCTGTGGTATAGCCGTGTCGAGCAGTGGCATTGAGGTGTGCAAGGATGCCATCAGAGTGGCAGCATTGAAGAAGGTGACACCGCAGCTTGACGGGACGACAGGCATTGGCCATACCAGGTGGGCGACCCATGGTGAGCCGTCTCAGGTAAACGCCCATCCTCATCTTGATTGCACGGGCAATATTGCTGTGGTGCACAATGGAGTAATAAACAATTTCCAGAGGTTAAAACAACAGCTAACCGATGAGGGACATAATTTTGTTTCGGAAACAGATACTGAGGTAATACCGCACCTGATTGAGAAGTATTATAATGGCAACTTAGAAAAAGCGGTAGAAGCTGCCCTGGGTGACGTTGAAGGTTCCTATGCCATTATAGTATTGGTGGCGGGTGAGCCCACACTGGTAGTCGCTAGGAAAGACAGCCCGATAATTATCGGCACCGGTGATAGAGAGAACTTTGTCGCCTCGGATGTGCCCGCAGTACTGGATTATTCCAATAGAGTTATATACTTGGAAGACGGCGACATTGGAATTGTTACCGCCGATAGTATAAAGATTAGACGGAGCGGCACCGAGATTACCAGAGAAGAGCATAAAATCTCATGGACGGTAGAGGATGCCCAAAAGGCAGGCTATGAGCACTTCATGCTTAAGGAGATTCATGAGCAGCCTAAGGTGATACGGGATACCCTGACTGGATGGGTCTTGGGTGAGCCGATAATCGATTTAGCCGGGATGAGGGATACCGGTATAGAATCCATGCTCATATTAGCCTGTGGCACCTCCTATCATGCGGCACTGATAGCGAAACATATTGTGCAGGAGCTGCTCAGAATTCCGGCGAGGGCTGAGATAGCTTCCGAACTCAACTACTATACTCAGACCCTGGCTGGAACTATGGCAATTGTTATCACCCAGTCTGGTGAGACGGCAGATACATTAAGAGCTATGAAAAGAATAAAAGAGGTTGGGGCCAAGCTGGTAGCCATTACTAATGTAGTGGGTAGCACTGCCAGTCGAATTGCCGACCAGACTATTTATACCCGGGCTGGTCCAGAGATAAGCGTTGCCGCCACCAAGAGCTTTATAGCTCAGCTTATGGTGTTATACTGGCTAATGATGTCATATTCTAAGATTGAGGCTAGAAGATTAGCCGCCATGACTATGGAGCTAAGACAACTGCCAAGTAAAGTCCAACAGGTACTGGACAATGAGGACAAGACTGCGGAGTGCGCCAGATACCTGTCAGGTTATAATAATGTGTTCTTCATTGGCAGAGGGATAAACTTTCCGGTAGCCCTGGAAGGGGCGTTGAAGCTAAAAGAGATTTCCTATATTCATGCCGAAGGCTATGCCGCTGGAGAGCTAAAGCACGGTCCTTTTGCCTTACTGGGTAGTGATACCCCGGTCATTGCTATTGTAGCTCAGGATAATACCTATGAGGCTATGCTAACTAATATCAAAGAAGTCAAGGCTAGACGGTCGCCACTGATAGCACTGGTTGAAGAAGGGGATGAGACTATAGAGAAGGTAGCCGATTCAGTCATTACCGTGCCACGGGTTGATGCTATGTTTTCACCGGTGATTAATACGGTAGCCCTACAGCTACTTGCCTACTATACCGCCAAAGAAAGGGGTTGCCCCATAGACTTCCCCCGAAACTTAGCTAAAAGCGTAACCGTGGAATAGACAGAGTGACCCCAGAAAACGAGAAGCTTCGTTTAGACTTTACCAAAAATATTCCTTATATCATGATGGAGACCGCTACCAATTTTTTCGACAGCTTCATATCTGATTCGGTTAAGTGCCCGCTGTTTCTCTTCAAAATCAGCCCGTGAGTAAAGTTTCTCCGGGTGCACATAAATATCGTCGACAATCCTGATTGCCTTTGGCACCTGAAAGCCCGCAGGAGAATCTATCCAATCTTCGAGACCCCCTCTGAGGAGAGAGTCTAATATCCCCATGGTAAATTCCAATTTTATATCTTTGTAAGGCATGCCTTCACCGATTCCTCCGGTATTTAGCAAGTAGTAATTAAGGTGAGGAAGACCTTTTACTATTTCGTAGAATATATTGGCATGCTCAGCTAAATTGCCAGCGACAAAGGGGTCATAGAAAAACTCGCTTCTAATTTTGCCAGCTTGAGTCGGGTCACCAGCCGAAGACTCCATGGCCTGCCCCAAAATCATCAGGGCTACCGCCTGCTCCTGAGTTAGTTTCGATATTGCCGGAATTAATGGTCCCCTGGTGATAATAATCAGGTTGTCAACCCTATCCACATCAATATAGCGGCTTGCATGCATAAAATCGCTTCTTAGTATGACCGCCCGGCCATTTGACGTTTTCTCCAGATTATAAAAGTCAAAATCTCCATCCTCAGTTACATAAACATTTTCACAGACCGTTTCCGGTTTTAATAGCCCATAAAATATTTCGGTTTGCTCCCCCGGATTCACCCCCTCCGTCTTCACGAATACCCCTCCAGCTTCAAAACCGTGAAAAGAACCGTCAGGCATGAGAGTCCCCCCGTCATCTTGAATGAGCCAGGACCTTTCTTTCCCTTTTCTGGCCAGGATTTTGCAAGTTGTGGTTGTTTTCCCATTAGCGCTTAAGGCGACAAGTAACGTTCTCGTCAGCCGATAGTCGCCATGCACCGACTGAAGGTAATCTTCCCTGCAGCCGGCGTGTAAGAAAATCCCACCCCGCCTAGTCTTAGCCACCCAGTCCTCCGCCGCGAAAACTCCCTTCTTATATTCACCTATGTAGTTGCCATTCCTGATTATCTTGACAAACCTTCCGTTATCCAGCATAGCGAGTCTTATAGTGATATCTTTTTGAGGGAGCGGCTTTGATTTGTTAGCCTCAAAACCTTCATCAGCGAAAAATAAGATTTGGTAGGTTGGCTCTTTAAGTTCCCCTTTTACTGGTATAAAAAGGTTCCCCCCACCATAGGCAACATGGGCAAAACGCTCAGGAATAATTAACCTGACTGTCGTTCCACTGTTCTCAGTGCCCACAATTCTATCAATGGAAACCAATTTTTCCTTAGCCAGAGCCTCTTCACACTGAGCTAATAGCTTCAGTTCTGCCTCGCCAAAGGGAGAGTCAACGCTATTCTTGGTGAACACGGCTGACCTGGAACTTGGCTCACTTTCAGCAACAAAATTTCCGTATATTGTTTTCTCGACTCCGGGCTCTCTTCCCAGAAGCTGTCTTAACTCTTCGCCGGAGGGATTATCTACTAACCTATTTTCCGCTACTGCCTTCTTCCTGACTCTATCCGCAGTCTGGACAAATTGCTCTAAATCAAATTTTGACACTTCAGTCTCCTCACCAGTTTATAAGTTAGCTAGTTTGGGGGCGTTCGCAAGGGGGCAGGTTGAAAAACAACCCTTCAGTATTATAGCATAGAGGTGTAA
>Ga0209978_10001216_pt1 | contig 10645 bp, 7 predicted proteins | sample BentaG_FD_182805 | JGI IMG/M metagenome (GOLD analysis project Ga0209978, IMG submission 182805) | Deep subsurface microbial communities from South Atlantic Ocean to uncover new lineages of life (NeLLi) - Benguela_00093 metaG (SPAdes)... | ecosystem: Environmental > Aquatic > Marine > Oceanic >...
AAAGCAAGCCCGGGAGATTTTTGGACTCGCAGACCGCATGTTCTGGCACCACAAATACATGCTTTAGCGGATGGAATTCCGAACCCAAAGGGTTAGCACGTATATGTGAAGGAGATACAGAATTATGATGAGCGAATTTGAATATCGCGGCTTGTATCTCTATGCCTTCCCGGGTGAATATATAGATTGGGAAGGACTTAGGGAAATTCTAGCGCGGCTGGAAGTGCCCGAGGTTTTCAGGTGTGCTTTTGAAATCCCGGATGTATTTCAGCGGGTTTTTGACCATGAACCTGCCCTTAAAGCTAGATCAAGACAAAGATAGAAGTGCCGATTTTGTAATGGTGGTGAACATCCCGCTTCCTCCTGCCACTGTTACATGCAGATAGCTGAGTGCTACAGGTATCTGGGAAAATATCAAGAGGCTATCAATAGCTACAAGACTTGTTTCCAGCATGGGCCTGATAGAGCCATGCTTAGCGAGCAGCGTACAAATTCCTTAGTCCAGGCTGCACAAATTACTGTTTATCTCGGCCTCTTGAGAGCGAGCCTGCCATCTTTTTAGCATCGCAAATACATGCTTTTGCGGATGGAATCTGGAACCCAAGGGTCTAGCATACTACGGGCCTAGTGTTGCCGCTACTTATAAAAAATATTTTAGGAGGTAAAAAGTGGCACAAGGAAGAAAAACATTCATTGCTGAAAGTATGGCTGATGTGGACGCAAGACTTCGCCGAGGGAGATCACTGAAGAAGGTCGAGAAGAGGGGCGAGTACTTTCCGGAGGAGGCGAAAAGACGCAGACTGGGGGAAAAAGAGATATGGCCGAGCGTGGGCTTCCATCTTGGTGAATCACTATGCGAATGTGGTGTAACTTATGAATTTGGATGCCCAGGTGGTCACTTATGGCACATGTTAGACGAAATCTCAAGAGCTGGAATACAATTCATTGTTTTCGGCCATGAGCAAGGTGCTGTTTATGCCGCCATAGGTTATACCATGGTACACAGAGGAGAAAAATCAGTCGTTTGCTTTGGAACCGTAGGTCCTGGAGATGCGAATGCCTTCCCTGCAATGCAACAAGCTTTCCTTCAAGGAGTACCTGTATTTTACATCTCCGGCGGGATTGAAACAGAGCATGATGACCTGCAGAACACCATCCAGGAAAGCTACGCTTATAAGTTCATGGAGCAGGTAACTAAGATGTCTCTTCGCAGTGAGGTTCCCTGGATAACAAGGCAACACGTGGTAAGAGGCATAAAGAAAGCTTTGGCCGCACCTACGGGACCAGTTAACTTTGAAATTGGAATTGATGGTCACTACTGTTTGGATAGGGCAAGGAAGCAGCACTGGGGAGGAGAAAAATATACTCCAAGGGACGTAGAATGGGTTTCGAACTGGAGATACGAGAATACCGGCAGGCCAGTGAGAAGTGGTGGCTCTGATCCGGCAGAGGTAGAGGCGGCAGCTAAAGCTATATCTGCGGCGAGGAAACCATTCTTGATTGTTGGGGAAGACGCTGTGTGGGAAGCCTGCGATGATGAACTCAAAGAATTCATAGAATATTGGGGCCTCCCATTTGATGCGAAAAGAGAAGGGCGGGGAGTAGTTCCAGAAACCCATCCCTTTTATCACCATGGATTCCCCCCATTTAAGGATGAAATCGATTTAATAATTCCACTGGGACTTAAAGCGGGCTTCTTTGAAAACTTTGGTCGTGATTGGCCGGCGGTAGTGCAAATTGCCAATTCTGAAGAGCAAACATGGAATTACCTCAAATCAAAGGCGGTGTGTCAAGGCAGCTTGAAGACTACTTTGAGGCAGATTCTGGATTATGCTAAAGCCAATGGCATAGGTCCCAGCGACGAAGTGAGCCAGTGGCTGAGGAGAGTTCAGGAAGATCAAACAAAAGCGAGGGCAAGACTTAGGGAGCTTGCCTATAAATATGGGCCCGATCATCCAAGATATAGGGCGAAATCTATCCTCCACCCGGGATACTGTTCCCAGAAAATAAGCGAAGTGCTCAAAAGCTTATACGACAACAAAGTAAGGGTTGTGGCGGATAGTTTTACTATGTCCAGCTTTGCTGATCCCTTCATCCAATGTATTAGACCAGCTTCATATATCACTAGTGGACATCAGGCAGGGTCTGGTCACGGTAATTGTTGCCCCGTTGGCATAATGTTTGCTCAGAGGGAAAGGGGCGAGGAGGAAATTCCAGTTTTGACGTTGCTAGGTGATCAAGGCCTGTATATTAATGGCTGGGATATTCAGGTAGCTGCGCAATACAGAATGCCTGTTGTCTATCTGGTGGCAAATAATGGTGGAGCTGCGACAGGAACGAAATATCTCTGGTATGGGCCTAACTGGGACAATCTGGGAGAGCATAGTGTGGTTGGCACGGAATATCAAGGTCTCATGTCGTGGGGTTTTGAAAGGCCTATTTTGAGGCTTGATAAGTTTGCTGAGATTGTTCTGGCTCATGGCATGCGGTGTGACCGAGAGAGTGAATTTGAGGACAAGCTTAGAGAGGCATTTGCGATAGCAGAGAGAGAAAGGATTCCTGTTATTTTGGATTGCGTGATGGATCAGCACATATGCGCCGGTCCAGAAGTTTACGACTATAATTACGCCCTTTATCATGCTCATGTGCCCTGGGATGAGCTTCCACCAAGGGGTAAGGCTATCAGGTTGAATTGGTTACGTGACTGGTTTCCTGGATTAAAGGATGAGCCGCAAGTGCCACTGCCTGATAATTGGGAACCCCTGACTAAGGAGGAACTCAGGTACGAGCCAAGGCATGAATATTACGAAGCATGAGAGAAATCCAATTAAGTAGAGGAGGATTAAATGAGTGAAAAAGTAAGGGTACCAGCAGACGACATAGTGAAGGAGTACAAGAGAGGGAAGCAGATGACTAAGGCGGAGGTGAAGGGGGAATTTGTTTTCGAGGAGCGCACCAGGCGCAAGATAGGAAGTAGAGAGTTATGGCCAAACGTAGGCTTCGATGTTGCTGCGGCGCTAGTAGAGTGTGGCGTGACCCACGCTTTCGGAGCCGTAGGCGGGCGCACATGGCAGATAGCGGATGAGTTGTCAAGAGCGGGAATAAAGGTTATTACTGTGGGTCATGAACAAAATGCAATTTATATTGCTGATGCCTATACCCAGGTATGGAGAGGTCAAAAGGCGGCTGCCGTCTTCTGCTCAGTAAGTGCAAATACCTATTCTGCATTGCAGGAAGCATTTCTTACTGCATCGCCTATAATCGTCATAACCGTGGGAACAGAAATAGAACACGATAGCCTACGTAATACCCTTCAAGAGTGCTATTCCTATCGGTTCCATGAGACCATAACGAAATGGTCTGTTCGCATAATGTTCCCCTGGCTGGCTCGTCAAGCCATCGTAAGAGCTTGCAAGAAAGCACTGGCGAAGCCCACAGGGCCGGTTAACGTGGAATTCACGCCTACCGCTATGCTTATGAAGAGGGAGATGATGCGCGACACCGTCGGAGGTTTTTTTGCCGGTGACCTTTCAACGGAGGACTACTGGAAGGCTGAGCAATGGCTTACTTCATGGATGCCTGAATGGAGGTATGAAGATACCGATAAGCCATTGGAAAATGCTGGTGGTAGCCCAGAGGAAGTGAAGAAGGCCGCCGAGGCTATGGCTGCAGCGAAGAAACCTTTCCTCGTCATGGGGGAATGGGCCGCTTGGGAACTTTGTGATGACGCACTGAGGGAATTCATAGAGTATTGGAGCCTGGCATTTAACACAAGAAGGATAGGACGTGCAGTAGTTTCGGAAAAGCATCCAAATCACCTCCGTGGATTCCCAGCACATGAAGACATCGACTTGATGGTTTCAGTAGGAAACAAAGTTGGCTTCTTTGATGAGTTTGCTGCCTGGTGGCCAGCAGCAATACAATTTGCCGATTGTGAACATCGTTGTTATAGCTATATCAAGTCAAAAGCGGCACTGGTAGGTAGCCTGAAGGGAAGCCTCAAAAGTGTTGTGGAGTACGCCAAGGCACATAACCTGGGTCCTTCTCCTGAGGCAAAGGAAAACCTAAAGCGCTGTCAGGAACTTCACCTTGCAAGTATAGAAAGGAGAAAGGAGAGGGCGTATCAATTTGGGCCCGAGCATCCTAGGTATAAGGACACGCCCCACCTTCACTTTGGATACTGCTCTCAGATAATAAGAGAGGTTTGTGATGAGGAGTATGACGGCAAGCCAAGGATTATGATAGACGGTTATACCATGTCAGATTTCGTTATGGCTTACTGCATACATACTAGGCCGGCCTCTTGCATTACCGCTAATGACCAGGCTGGTGTGGGTCATGGTGTGGGCTTAGCCATGGGCGCGGCTATTGCCCAGAGAGAGAAAGGTGAGGAGGAAATACCGGTTCTAGCATTAATGGGCGATTCTGGCATGCTAAACGGTGGCTTTGACATAGATGTAGCTGTAAGGGAAAGGTTGCCCATTGTCTACTGGATAAGCAATAACGGTGGCTGGATGCCGGGGATGAAATACCCCTGGTATGGACCTAACTGGGATACATTAGGGGCGCATGATGTAGTGGGCACCGAGTTTCAGGGTATCCCACAAATGGGTCTGGAGAGGCCTCTTATGAAGTTTGAAAAGCTTGCTGATGTTGTCGGTGCCGTGGGCATGGTGAGTGAATGGGAGCGTGATTTTAAAGCTCAACTCTCCGAGGCGATGAAAATAGCCTATGAGCAAAAAATCCCCGTTGTAATGAATTGCATAATGGATTCGCATCTAGTTAATAGGGCGGTGATGAGTCCTGTTTACACGCTCATGTATGCGCATTTCCCATATGATGAACTTCCCCCAAGGGGCAAAGCCGTTAGAAGACATTGGTTACCAGGTTTCTTCACGGGATTGCCGGAGGAGCCAGCGGTAACATACCCCTCCGCTTGGGAGCCCTTAGCTGAAGATGAGCTGGGATATGAATCGAGAATGGACTACTTCGATTCAACGCCGGGATACGAGGCCCCTTATATAGAAGAGTATAGGAAAGCAGGGGTAGCGAAACCACCAATAAAAGAGTTTCCACCTGTAGAGCAAGAATAGCCAAACAACCAAGAGGCTATTCGGGCATTGGCAGCAGGGAGGGATTGAAAGCGGTTTCAATCCCTCCTTGCATAAGTGCATAGTAGTAGGCCGTTATAGTGGGGGATGAGTGTGTCGATCTTATCTACCATATGGGGCTAGGTGAGAGCTAGTGTCAGAAAGTCCTTGAAGACGGCGATCTAGGTTATCTTGACGAAGCTTTCCAAGAACTCCGCAGGGCTTATGAATTAGCCCCAGATGATAAGAGAGTTTGCTTTTTAGTAACCCACTATGCGCGACAGCTCTCACTTGCACGTAATTATCCCAATGGGATTTTCAGTTTTTTCTTAGGACAACTAAGACCTTATTCTCCAACGCTCCAGGAGATAAGGGATGAGTATGGTTTAGAGGAGGAGATAGAAGAAACATCGAGGAGGCTTAACATTACACCTTGGGAGGCAATAAAGATAATTTTAGAAGGCTCGGAGGATTAGAGCACCTAACAGGATAATAAATTTAAAGGGGGGAAAGGTGACGAGAGCGAGAGTAAAATGTCCTTGGTGTGGTTATGAAGATGAATATGAAGTTAAGAAAGAACTTTGGGGTGGATATGGAGTTGGTAAAGGATTATACAGCGAAATTACTTGTGAAAAATGTGGGAAGGATTTTGAGATTTATATCAGTGAAAGAGTAACTAGATCTACAAAGAATGAGCATTAATCATAGTTCCTTTGCCTTTGATGGGTTCCGCCCTTTAGGGTGAATTTTGGCCAATCCTCCAATTTTCATTAGTGAAATATAGATGTTTAGCAAAGGTTTTATAATTTAATTCCCTCACATTTTCAGATGTTAAGGTTAACAAACAATCGGGATCTTTATCTTCCATGTAGTGTTGAGCTAACAAGTTTTGGGTGTAAAGGGTGTTTTTCCACAATAAACCTCTCAAAACATCAAACTTATCAAGCGATGTGGATGGTGGCAAATTCTTTAGATATCCAAGCTTTTCAGAATGCTGAAATCTGGCTAAATGTTCAAATTTTTCTGCAATAAGTACATCGCTTAAAAAGTTGTGTAAGTAAAAAAGTAAACGTGAAACCTTATAGACAGTTGCCAATCGTGAATCTATACGCTTGCATTCCTCTTCGATTCTTTTACCCATGCTAATCGCTTTCTTACACCTTGGTTCGCAAGGGTAAAAACTCATAACAAATTGAGAATAGAATTCATCCGGCAGTCTTTTTTCCGCGAGCTCAAATAGTTTTGCAAAGCTAAATTTTGGGTCGAAAAGGTTATCTTTCAAATAGTCATACATTCCACATTTTGCTAATCCCCTTGCAAAACATTGTTCAGGGGTATCGATACTTGCTCTACCCTCTAGATCTTCTAGGAATGATCTTTTGCGTCTATCAATATATGTGGATATGCAACACTCTGGATAGTTCAATAGCTTTCCTATTAGATAGTCTGATGGAAGTTTGTAATCTATAGATTCCGGAGTAGCCCATTTCCGATTATCTAGAGCCCTTCGAGATTGCCTCCCAATTTCCTTGATTTCTGCGAGTTTTGCTTTTAAAGTAATCACAAAATCTCTTGTAGTTACAAAGATTTGAATTCCAGACTCTACAGGTAGACCTTGATAAAAGGTTTTTTTGGGTACGCCAACACCCCACCTTCCTATATTTACATAATCTAGCAATAGATACTCTAAACCTTCATTTTGCAAGGCTCTTACTGTGTAAGTTTTTCTAAGGCTATCTGAGAGTTTAGATTTTTTCTTCGGTAAGAGCTTAAAAGCCTCGCCAAGAAGGGTGCTAATATTAAGATTGATAGGATCTCCGGTTAGTTGAAAATCTACCATTTCATAAATAAGATCAATCTCTGGAAAACTTTCATACGCCAACAGGAAACAATTTCTTATCCCCTTCTTCACTGTAAGTACATTTTCTACATGCGATGAGGGAGGTATTGTACCAAAGTCCAATTTCTTCACCATACATATTTTAAGTGCATTAAAAAATAATGTAAACATGCCTTGGTGAATAACTCCTCGGTCTTAAGGCTTCCTTCTATCTCCTCTACAGGCAACTTGAAGGGATGGTATCGAGTTTCAGCCGAGTTCCCCCTTAAGCTATACGGGGTAGTGAACTTTTCTGTGAGCCCAGCCTGGAATGATTGGTGTTTCGAAGAGGCATACCAAATATTTAGATCGGAGGATATAAGCTGGGAACAGGAAAGCGAATTCTGGTATAATTATCTTTGGAAGCTTGCTGATGAGGTTAGTGGAATCAAGATAATCTGGGAAAAGTAGGAGGGTTGATAACTTTTCCGGTAACTCTAAGCTAAGGTGTTAAGGGTGGGTTTTTCCTCTAGTTTTGTGCCAATGGGAATGTTAGTACGTCATAGTGAGACCTCAAAGGCAGTGCGAATTAGTTTCGCCATTGTGGTTTATTGAATATGGATAAAATACAATCAAATATCTTATTAAAAAGTTCGCCTAAGTGTCCAGCAAGTGAATTGGGCAAGGTTTTACCGCCTGGCGAGACTGTGCGAAATGTCAAACAGGTGTTGAAACGGAATAACCTGAGGCTAGTTAGGGAGATTTTACGTGTGGATTACCGTCGGTTTGATATTCCAGTCTTTGTCTGTCTGGCTGGGGAAGATAATAATGCCCCCGCCCCAAAATCTATGGGCAAAGGCTACACTCCTGAGCAAGCTGAGGCCAGTGCTCTAATGGAACTCATCGAACGCTTCAGCCATGCCAATTTCCCCCAGCCGCAACACCTCCGGAAAGAGATATATGATGATGTAAAGAATGAGAGCATTCCCTTTGACTATTTTTTCTTTATCCCTAATAAAGAGGCGAAGATACCTGAAGAAAACAAGGCAAAATTTACCGAACTCCCCTTTTCCTGGGTTCCAGCATATAGTTTGCAGCAAAAAAGAGATTTTCTAATCCCTTATGAATGGTTTGCGGATATCCAGGGAACCAATGGTCTATCCGCCGGCAACACTTTGGAGGAAGCCATCTTGCAAGGTCTCTGCGAAGTAGTGGAAAGGCATGTCTCTTCAATAGTCACTATAAAACAGAAACCTGCCCCCACCATTGACCTGGCTACTGTAAAAGACCCAGTGGCCAAGGATTTATTAAAGAGATTCCTTTTTAGAGGAATAAGAATGGTGTTCAAAGATTTTAGCTTGGATACTGGGATTCCAACTGTGGGTGGGATCGCCTTTGATCCTTCAAGTTTCCCTAATAGTGAAATTGTCTTCTGTGCCGGAACAGCCACCCATCCTGAAAAGGCACTCATCAGGGTTCTCACTGAGATCCAGCAAATGGCTATAGATAATTTCCAACGGGACTACTATACCGGAGGTATTCTGCCCAAATTCAGGACGATACAGGAGGCTAGCTATCTATTAAATGAAGGTGATCTTGTCCCTATCGATTCCCTTCCCAATGTTTCAGAAAGTGACATGGAACTGGAGATAGAAAGGTGTACCACAGCTTTGGCCGCGATAGGCTATGAGCCACTGGTTATCAACATCACTCACCCCACCCTAAAAATTCCCGGTGTGTTTGTGATCATCCCCGGTTCCGAGCAGTATGAAAATTTATTTTGTGATTTGAATACCTACTACTATATCGGCCGCCGTTTCCAACATCTAGGCTGTTTCGACTCGGCTATCAGTTGGTATCAGAAGTCAATATCTAAACACCCAGCTTCCTCCTGCCACTCTTATATGCAGATAGCTGATTGTTACAGGTATCTGGGAAAATACCAGGAGGCTATTAATACTTACAAAATTTGTTTCCAGTATGAACCCGATAAGGTGATGCAGATATCAATCTATAATTCAGTATTTAAATGCGTTGAAAAATTAAAGGCAGAGGTTCCCTGACATCTCAATTAACTTGGTGTATATGTTTAATCACCTCTCCCCTTTACTAATCAGGGAAGGAGTCCCGGAATATTGCTAGGGATGGGATGGTCAATCCTAAAGGGGCTATTCATTTGTTTCTTAGATACGTTATAATACAGATGTCATTCACCAAGAAATAAAGAGGCGGCATTTGTGAAGTTCGCACGAGTAAGTATAGAGAAAGGTTGCATAGATTGTAGGTTTTGCCAATATTTGGTGAGCTGCCCAGAAGAGTATTTTGTAAATTGGCCAATGGAAGGTTCTGAATGCATAGGTTGTGAAATATGTATTAGTGGTTGCCCTACGCAAGCACTTAGAATGGAAGAAATAGAGGAGGAGCGAGATACAGTTAATATCTCCGTCGATGGCAGTGCACATGAGGTGCCCTCAGGCATTAGTGTCTTAAGGGTATTGGAGATATTAGGTTACAAAGTTTCGCAATTCTACGGCGGTGGTGTTGTAAACCGGATGTGTAATAGCGGTGCCTGTTACAATTGCTGTGTAGTGATAGACGGTCAACTCAAAAGAAGTTGCGTGACTCCAGTAGAGAAGGGTATGGAAATAATCACCGATAAGGATATGATAGAGCGCTACGAGCCGCTTCAGCTTGTTTCTCAAATCTCCGCCTACTTACATCCAGGTGTTTCATGTTTCACCAATGGCTGCAATTTTGCCTGTTCTTGGTGCCATAACTGGAATATAACTTTCTCCTCAGTTGGGGACCCGCTTACACCCAGGCAATTCGCCGAGATTATAAGCCGAGGTAGAGGAAATTATTCTATGCTTGGCATTTCCGGTGGCGAGCCAACATTAAACAGAAGATGGCTTATAGGTTTTCTAAAAGAGCTAAGCCATGGGAATAAAAAATTGTCAATACAAGTGGATACAAATGCATCTATACTGACCAAAGATTATATAGATGAACTTTATTATTCTGGGATGACACATATTTCCCCAGATATAAAGGCAGATAGTGTTGAGGCTTTTATGAGCGTAACCGGGGTGGAAGACAGGGAGCTTGCCCAGTTCTATCTAAACAGATCTTGGGAAGCTGTGAAGTATATAATCAATGAGTATACCGGGAAGCTTTTTTATGCCGTAGCCATCCCCTATCACCCCCGATTGAACAGCCTTGAGGAAGTCTATAAAATGGGGCAAAAGCTGGCTTCCCTAAATAAGGATATTGATGTGAACTTAGTTGAGTACCATCCTGCATTTAGGGCAAGGGAAATGACCTTAGCACCAAAGGGAATGGTTCGAAAGGCAGTGGAGTTACTTCATGATGCAGGGCTAAACAATGTATGGCTTCAGGGATTGGAGGATGCTCCCAGCCCCGTAGATCCTGAAGAGCTTGTAGGTTCTCTAATTTTGAAAAGAGGTCAGAATCGAATATAGCGAAGAACTAGGCGGTTGTGGACAAGGGGCCCCAGGGTCCAGACAGGGGCCGCCCTCGAGACAACCATTCAGGGGATGATAGATGCGTATCTGGAGTTCATTAGCGCGCTACCGTAGCCTTCGGGCTCCCAAGTATTTGAGGGTGCCGATACTGGCCGGGGTATTGCTCACTCTTTGTATGGCGTTTTTGATATTCACGGGGCTTTCTCGTGGCTAGGGAGTTGCGAAAGTAGGTCGAACCCCCACTTCACCCCAAA
>Ga0209978_10001217_pt1 | contig 10641 bp, 7 predicted proteins | sample BentaG_FD_182805 | JGI IMG/M metagenome (GOLD analysis project Ga0209978, IMG submission 182805) | Deep subsurface microbial communities from South Atlantic Ocean to uncover new lineages of life (NeLLi) - Benguela_00093 metaG (SPAdes)... | ecosystem: Environmental > Aquatic > Marine > Oceanic >...
GGCATTCAATGTTTCAACATCTGAATACTGCAGTTTTCGATACTCTTTCGGAATTGGCTCAATCGGCCAGTCGCCTTTTTGAAAGCTACCCCAATCCAGTTTGGACACTGGAGAGCCGATAATCGAGCCCGCTGGATCCATTTCAGCTTCATGGTCCCGCTTGGGGTCATAATCGGCACTAACAGCTTTTAAGGCAGGTTCACTCCAGTTGCTCGAGTTGGGAATCATTATTTGGCAGTACCTTCTCGCCAGAGGCTACTGTAAAGTTCGGTAGGTGTCAAATTGTCATAGTCAAGGAGAGTGTGAAGAACTTTCTAGACGTTCCTTCTTACCGAACAAAAGAACACGCAATCCACAGATAAGCAAAAGGAGGCAGGGTCTCGAGACGGAACGACCACAACCTGACTTGAGGAGCAATGTACTCTGCAGGATTTCAACCCCACCTGGCTGTTGTTTTCTGGCAGGTCCCAAGTCCAGTATTTGACTTGACAGAAGAAAGTCGCTGGCTAGCTCCTGCATAGCCACTGTGTTTTGCCCCTTGACTCTTCATCAAGTCAAGGAGGATGATGCCAAATCTCGGTTACATTTTAGGTGATTCAAATCGGAGTCTTGACAGACCCTACCTGTGAGCTAAGATAGCTGTGATGGTGGAAAATCTTGGAAGAAAGGAGGACTGGGAATGGCAAAGACATCGATGAACCTCGAGGAGAATGTGGCAGGACTCCTCTGCTATGTCGTGGGGTGGATCACAGGGATTGTCTTCTTGGTGCTAGAAAAGGAGAACACTTTCGTTCGATTTCACGCCCTGCAGTCTATCTTGACCTTCCTCCCACTTTCTGTCATAGCCTGGCTCCTTGGATGGATTCCTTTCGTAGGATGGGCACTTGGTGCCCTGGTGTCGATATTGATGCTGATACTCTGGCTCATCCTCATGTACAAAGCCTACCAGGGAGAAAGATACAAACTCCCTCTCGTGGGGGAGATCGCTGAGAAGGGAATAGGAAAGCCCTAGCTGGCGATATCAAGCCCAAGGAGCTATGTTGAGGTAGTTCTGAAAAGCTGTTCGAGCCAGATGAAGGACACAAGAACAAGGAGTAGCCGTGAGGGAAGAAGGTGGGAGACTATTCTAAGGAGAAAGGGAAAGACTCTTCCCCAAGTGGCAATGAGCCTTCCTCCAACGGCGACTCCAATAAAACTCTGGACAAAGCAGTCTCTTGGGGAAGACGGGTGAGAGCGAGGATGGACGATCACTCAAAGCGTACACGGCTTCAACGGCTCATCTCCTACAACGTCGCCATCGTATGGAGCTTCCTTCTTTTGATCTTTTTCAACTTCTTCCACGAGTACCTTGCCTACTATCACCACGAGGTAGTAGAAGGAGTGGGCCAATGGATGAGAGAGCCCCTCCTCACCCCAGAATTTAGTGCTGTCTTACCTGTTTTGAATATTGCGCTCATCCTATCAATACTTGGTAACGGGATTTTGATTGTACGCGACAGATACCTTCTGCGGCAAGGAGTCTCTATTATCCTACATGTATTTGGCCTTGCTGCCGTCTTGATTTTCCTCACGGTCTTTCCCTTCAACTTTGATGTTGTGCCATTTCCAGCTGCACCACAGGTTCTGAGCATAATAGCCGCCATAGTCCTCATTGTCACCGCCATTGGCTTAGTAGTGGGAATCGTGGTTAGGGTCGTACGGATTGTGATTGCCAGCATAAGGGCGGAGGGCTGAGTAAGCTGCTCGTGCACCTCCGGGAAGCTGTATCCAACTTTGCAGCAAGGAAAGACTATCCCATTAGCATAGGTGCCTCACGTCTTCCAAGAGCATCAAGGGAAAACTATAGGCGAGTAACTACCTATCTTTCCAAATCAGATTTGAGTCTTTCAGCATACATCTCCAAAGAAACGGGAAGATGTAAGACTCACCTGGCGAGAGAGGCTGTAGCAAGGTATTTGAAGTCCGGAAGATGGCCCCACACCAAGGTTCGCGTTATGTCAGCCGCTTCCAGTCACGTTGATCTTGCCGCCGTTTAAAGCTCCCGGAATTCTGCCTCCGAAACTTCCTTTATGGTGTTGATTGTCTGAACGATTGATCTGTCAATTACCTGATCACCCAAAATCGACTTGGTTGAGTCCACCACAATCATCTCAGCCTTCTTCATCCACTTGGATGAGAGGTCCAGGTATATGTCGGAGGTAATGTAGGTAACTCCAAAGGAGGTGACCTCCATACCCGGCATAACCTCGAAGGTCATGGTAAACGAACCCATGCCCGTTCTATAACCCAAGATGGCACAGGGTACTCCGTCCGAAAGAGTTAACCCCTTAAATTCGAGTGTGGACCCACCACCTTTGAAGGTGGACCCCTCCTTGATAGTGTCGCCCAGGCTGATAGGGGACTCTGAGCCGGCCGGATGGACAATCTTGTCTCCGATTCTCTTAAGGTCCTGGATACCTCCCTCTCCGAAATCCTCGAATGCATTAATGCTCAGGAAGCCTATGAATACATCATAAACCTGATAGGCATTTATGGGCTCGAGCGCCTTGCCGCTGCTGAGATAGAGACCTTCAAACCTGGTGTGAGGGATGCCAAAGAACAGTCCTTCTTCGTCGAGCATGGCCTCATCCAAGGAGTCTCTCTCAAAATCAAACGACCATCCCTCCAGGGCGGGAATCCTGACTTCAGGCCCGTCACCTTTTTGCATTGCCAAGCCACCACAGGTGTACCGATCCGGCTCTCCGAGAGAGCGATCCCCCGGTTCTATCATGAGGTGCAGCCTATACTTCTCTTTGCCCTTCGTTGTACCGTCCTCCGCTATGAGGAGAATATCCCTCTCCATAAGGTAGTACTGAGTCTCCAAAGAGCGATTCTCCACCAGGTCATACTCCTGGCTAAGTGTTAGCTCGTTCCTCTCCTCGGCATACACGGACGCTCCAAGGGAGATCAGTGCCAGAAGAGCTGTGCATACCAACATTGCCAGATACCTCGTCTTCATTGCTTCACTCCTTATCTTCATTGCTTCGCTCCTTGCGAAAGATCAAAGTCCACGAGATGAATCCCTTCCGAAAGAACCGATGCGCTTGCCCTCTTCTCAATTCCCGTCCAGCGCTCCAACGTAGGCCTGGCAGACACAGCGATCCTACTCTGCAAAGGTCCTTATTGCCCTTCCAGCATCGAGAAGATCACATTAGCAGCGGCGTCTACCGCCCCTTCATGGTCATACCCCTGAAGATTACTCATGATGACTATAGCAAGTCTTTCATTGGGATAGAGGCGCATCAGATCTTGGATACCGTAGCCACCGCCCGCATGTTCAACATAGGGATGTTCAGCGTCGTCAATGACCTCCCAGCCCAGGCCGAATCCTAAAGGAGCACCCGTATTGGAAAGCTCCATCTTCTGCATGAGGCCAATTGACTCAGGTGAGAGAATACGAACTCCCTCAAACTCGCCACCATTGAGGTGCATTCCCAAAAATCGAATGACCTCAGTTACCGGGCCAATGAGGCCTCCCCCGGCTGGTGCGAAGACACTGAAACGATTCATCCAGGCAAGATTCCCATCAACTTCACGGATGAAATCAGCCCCATCGCCTCTTCCTCTAATCTCATCCAGCATGGCAATTACAGCCTCTACCTCATCTGCTGGAAAAGCACCAGACGCCGCATTGCTAATCATAGCTTGGCTGCTATAAGTGAAGTCTGTATTTTCCATTCCCAGGGGAATCAGGATGTTCTCCCTCGCATACTCCATGTAGGACTTGCCGGAAACTTCAGATACAATCTGACCTAAGATTACAGAGTTCGGGCTGGAATAGGCCGAGGCTGAACCGGACTCAAAGATTAGAGAAGTGAACTTATCAAGGTATCTCCTAGTCCATAGGTCTGGATCAGGAAGAGACTGACCCTCCAGACGGAGGTTGGAAGGAATGTAGGTAGTGGGTTCGGGAAGTCCGCTGCTGTGGCTAAGGAGCTCGCGAACCGTAATGGGATATTCAGCAGGGAAATAGTCAAGATAGCGAGATACCGGTGCATCCAAGTCAAGGAGACCCTTCTCACGAAGCTGCATAATCGCAGTTGCGGTCACCATCTTGGCCATTGAACCCCATTGATACACCGTATCTGGAGTAGCTGCCATACCCTTGGGACCATCTGCCATTCCAAAACCTTTGGTGTAGATAACATCACCACCGAGGGCAATGGCAATGGATAGGGCGGGGGGCCTGTCTCCCACAAAGCTGTTAATGTATGCTTCAAACTCATCGACCGTGGTGGGGAGAATGAGCTCTTCGCCGGTAAGGGTGAAGCCGCCAGCGGTGTTAATCACCTGAGCGGGGGGATTCATGGTGATAGCCTCATCCCCCGTACCAATGAGGCAATAGGTAGTTTCATCTTTTACCTGGGCTAGAACCGTAACCCCCTTTCCGTCCCCGAGAGAGTAGTAGAATACGTTCCAATTGCCAAATTTTCCTGTATCCTTCAGTGTCAGTGCTCCAGGGTCAATATCGAGTTTCCTCAGGGCCGCCTCTATGCCAGCCTCAAGATCAGAAGACTCGGCAGTGACGAGGTACATATCCATGGGTGGCGCAGCTAACGCGAACTTCGCATAAGTCCCGTCGGTTTCAATCTGGGTCCATTCTCCTACCAGGGGAATGCTGAAACGGTCTTCTGGGTCTTCATAGACATTGCCCCTCTCGGCTGATGCTGGCCGTGTCGCTTCCCGGGCGGCTTGCGCAACGAACTGTTTGGCTATGTCTTGAAACGTCTCGGATGGGGTGAAGTTCATAGGTTGGTATGCGAACTTAGAGTCATCAACCATCCCTTCCAGATAGAATCTCTCTACCAGATGTTGGTAAGCTTCAGGCTGAATGTTCTCGACATCTGAGACATGTCCTATTTCTGCCAGAACAACCAGCTTTCCGTTTCGAAGATAGGATAGGAGCTCTTTAGCACTTTCAACGGGAGTTGCAAAATCAACACTTCCATTGATCAGCAATGTTTCAACATCTGAATACTGCAGCCCTCGATACTCTTTCGGAATTGGTTTAATCGGCCAGCCGCCTTTTTTGAAGCTACCCCAATCCTGTTTAGATACAGGAGAGCCGATAATCGAGCCCGCTGGATCCATTTCAGCTTCATAATCCCGCTTGGGGTCATAATCGGCACTGACGGCTTTTGAGGCCCGCTCACCCCAGTTGCTCGAGTTGGGAATCATTTTGTCATAAGCGACTGAAAGATAGGCAAGACCGCTGTAGTCTCCTTTCTCCGCCGCTACATAGGCATCAAAAACCTGGGCGGCTGAACTTCTGTGCATGAGCTGCATGAACGTTATGATCCTAACCTTGCCAGGGTCAATCCTGAAACCCTCCCATTCTTGGGGCAAGGTCTTCAGTACATTTTGCATAGTTTTGACAAGATCAGGGCTCTTTGAAACAGCTACAGGGTCCTTTTTCCAAAGCTCGGCATAGTACCTTAGTTGAGAGTCTACCACCTCCGGTTCCCAGACAAAATGGCCTGGAGGATTCACGCTAACCATGAGGGATCGATTAATGCTGTCGGGATATCTTAGACCATAGATGTAGGCGAGACGGGTTCCGTAACTTAGACTGTAAGGATTGATTCTTTCATATCCCAGCTCTTTTCGGGCAGCTTCCATATCATCAATTACTTCAACCATAGTATACCCATCAATATCAACCCCTTCCCTTTTCAGTCTCTGAAAAGCAGTAAGATAAGTCTTTCCCAGTTTCTCCAGATTTTCTGAGGAAAGGGGGTCTTTTTCAACCTGCACTGCCTCCGCAACCTCCGGCAAGTTTAGCGAAACTGAGCCGTCAACGCCCCGATAGCCAACCATAATAAAATCATGACGTTTAAGTAGCCATGCATACGGGAAATCACCGAGTCCAATTTGTGCCAATCTCTCCGCAGAAAAAACATTTGGGGCTCCAGGGCCCCCTACTAGCAAGAATACAGGTTCGGCGGGATTCTCACCCGTTGCATGCATTCTGATGACCGGAAGCTGAATTAGCGTCGAGTCATCCTTATTCCTGTTTTCAGGAACAACGAGAGTGCCATAATCTGCCTGGTACGACTTTCCTCCAATTTCGTAGGTACCGGCTTTCAATATTAGATCACCAGCTTTTGCGCTGGCAATTTCTTCTCCTGAAGGAAATGTTGTACCAGCCACTGAACCCATGGGCATAAGACAGACCAGCAGCATCACGGCCGCAAATAATGAGAGCACAGACCATTTTCTTGACTCTGACATAGCTATTCTCCTTCTTGCTTCTTGGATTTGGGATTCAGCTGACCACTTCTGAGGAAAAGCCATTCGCCAGGGAGGAAAAACGTCCTTGGCTCAGTGCACATACTGAGCTACCAGTTATTCACAAACCCCTCGTAGCATCTTCTGGTAACAGGATACTTTTCAGCTCGGTGCCTGTCAATTGTCAGAAGCCAAGGAGGGTCTGAGGAATTTTCTGGAGGTTCCTTCTTACCGGACGAGAGAACACGGAATCCACAGGTAACAGCACCAACCGAAATAGGCTGGGAATAGTATCTCCCCAGCCTATTCTCTTGTTCCTAATCTCACATTACGAGCTACCGTTATTGTCCGGTTTACTTGTCTCCCGAGAGAAAATTAAGTATGTGTGAGTTTACCAGCTCCGTCTGTTCGAAGAGGACCATGTGGCTGGCGTTGGGGATGAGTACGGCTTGGATGTTCTCCACCAGCTCTTCAGCCCGTTTGATTGCCTGATCGGGTTCATATAGAATCTCGTGATCCCCCATAAGGATCAGGGTAGGAGTTTTTATCTTCCTAAGATCCTCATCTGGTAAGGGGTATGGCCCGAACTTCATACTCATCGGATCCTTATACTTGATGGCCAGAAATAACTGACTGAATTGCTCAAAGTCGATAGGGTTTCCTGGGGCAAACATATTCTTTAGATAGTTCTTTGTAACGGAGTCAATTCTTGCCGCTAATTCTTCTAGAGATTCCTCTCCAAAGGTCACCATTAATTCAGCCAAGTCTTTATCTTTTGCGATCTTTGCTGCTAGTTCTTCTCGGGAGACGCGAAAGAAATGCTCCCTCGTCATGTCTATTCCGTACGCGCCAAAACGTCTTAGTTCATATACATCATTCGCAAGTCCTGCGACAAGTGAGGGCAACATCGCACCGAATATAAAGTCTTTACCAAAGGGGGCCAGGGTGGCTGCCGGGGCTAAGAGGACAATCTTTTTGAGACGTTCCGGTTTTTGGAGGGCATAGACAGTGGTGAAAAAGCCACCTTGTGAGTAATCTATCATGTAGGTCTTTTCTATTCCCAATGCATCAAGAACGTCTGTTAACCACTCAGCGGCCCCGGCTATATCTGGCAATGCTTCTACCATTTTGTTTTTCCCTACATCACCCATGGTATCCAGGGCGTAAACCCTGTAAGTACGGGAGAAAGCAGCAATGCTGACGCTCCACAATGTGGCGTCCATGAGAGAGCCGGGTATTAGTACGAGCGGCTCTCCACTGATTCTACTCTTGTTGCTGATAACCACCCCAAGGTCGGCCATTCCAGACCCAAGGAGACCCACATGCTCCCCCAACACAGAAGGCAACTGCCGAGTAGCGCTAAGTTCCCTCTTCACTTGATTTTCTTGGCAGCGGTATCTTTACCCGCTTGGTGGGCAATTAATTGGGTGACTGTGCCCTTTTCGTTCTTGACAAAGGTAACTTGAATATCAGCCACCCTCGCGAAAAACTTTGTTTCGGATTCAGGATAAAGCTCAAACTTAGGTTGTCCGGTGGCCTGAGCGAAAAGACGGTTATTTTCTTTGGTGACTGTAATAATGAGATCAGGAGCGAGTTCGTATTGACCAACGTAGGTATCATAGACCTTAGGGTCTACTTCTGCGGCCACTTGTTCTTTGGGCACTTCATACTCCTCTCCAAAGACAATGGCAGCTAGATCCATACTGATTTTATCCACTGGTGCAGTTTCAATATTGCCTAAAACAACAATACAAACATCGTCGTCAACATATCTGGAGATTTTTGTCATAAAGCCGTCAATCCCTCCACCATGGTTAATGACTTTGCGATCAAATAAAGAAAGTACATTCCAGCCGTATGCATAGTGTCCTTTGATGGTTCCAGGCTCTGATTCTACGAAGGGAGTAAAGATTCTATCCAGTGAATTTTTCTTTACCAGTTTTTCAGTATATAGAGCCCTGTCCCAAATATACAAATCTTCAACCGTGGAGTACAGGGCACCTGCTGCATGAGGAATAGACATATCAATATAGGCTGCATTACTAAGTTCACCACCAGCCGTGGAATAACCTGAAGCACGGTGTTTGAGCAAAGTGTCATGATGATCGTATCCCGAACTCATCATGTTAAGCGGTTGGAAGATATTCTCTTCCAAGAATTCCTCATAAGATGTCCCAGAGACTTTTTCGATGATGTAGCCCAATAGAATATATCCTGAGTTGCTGTATTTAAACTTCTCTCCAGGGGTAAATTCCAAGGGTTTGTCTTTGAACCTTTCGATAGTTTTCTCAACAGGGGAGGGGATCGTTATCGTCTTGCGAAGATCAGGGAAATCTCCGAAATCGGGTATACCCGAGGTGTGAGTTAGAAGGTGGTGGATGGTAATCTCTTCACCGTTAGGATAGGTAGGTAAATACTTTGCAATAGGATCATCAACATTCAACAGCTGTTTTTCCTGAAGCTGCATGATAGCCATTGAGGTGAACTGTTTGGTAACAGATCCCACACGGAATATCGTCTCGGGGGTATTGGGAACATCGTGTTCGAGGTCTGCCATTCCATATCCTTTACTTAGGAGAACTCTCCCTTTGTTGGCTATCAAGATAGACCCACTAAAGTTCCCTATTTTCAGATAGGCACTGATATACTCATCTACTTTTGCTTCAATGTCTTGAGCGAGGCAGGTGGTGGCAGTCAAAACAAATAGCAATAATAGGCTGTTGACAATAATGGCAGCGCCTCTCATGGACATTCTGATGGCTCTCATTGTTGCTTTTTGCATTTTATGGCTCCTTACTCTTAAGATTCTACACCGAACCAATTGAACGCATTTATGACGAAAAGAAACGACATTTGCCATAAAAGAAGTCATCTCCTAACCCTACCACTTACTCAAGAACTCACCTGTAGCATCGTCTGAGGAAAGACTAGGGTGGATATAAGCACTTGTCAATCTGATTGGAGGGAGGCGAACACATACTCACTATACACAAAAAGAGAGACATCGTAGTGAACATCCCTATTGAGATGATTGGGTACGTTTTTTTCCTTCTGTTAAGGACGATCTCAGCTCTTCCTACTAGATGTACCTCAGTCGGGTCATCCCCTGGCAGCCTTGGGTCTTCGTGCCGCTAGATAGATCATGAGAATTGCTACTCCTAAAAGTACTAGGCCCACAACGAGAAGTATGATCCCAATTCCCCCTACTACGGGGGGTACCTTCACTCCGAGAGAGGCATCCAGGTCGAGTCCACGAGAGCCATCCGCATTCATCAGTACAAAGGAATAGGTGCCTTCCTCGATCCCCCACTCGAGGCTTTGGGTTCCTGCGCCATGAGCTGAGGCTGCCCAGAACGTTTGAGTAGTAGGAGGTTCAGGTGCCGAAGTCCCCGGATGATTGGCATAATCCAGTCTGACCCCACGGATTTTGAAGTTGATGACCTCGTCGTATTCTACATCTCTCAGGTAGGTCTTGAGATCTGACATCGGCGCTACCCCAAGAAATACCTGCTTCGAGGCGTCGTTGCTGGAGCCCTCGAGCTTGAGAGTGAGGAAGTCCTTCGGGTCCCAACACGCGCCAAAAATCCGAGTTTTCCATAGCCAATCCTGATCCCCCCTTAGGTCTATGTTGGCGGGTTCAGTGACAATGGCGTGGGAGTCTTTCTCAAGCTGGATGGCAGGTGTAGTGTAGAAGCCTTCACTATCCCTCAGGGCTTTCTCTGCCCACATCAAGCCTCCCCCAGCCAAGAGAGGAACTAACGATATCAGTAGTACGATGACGCCAAAGACCAAAAGCACAATCTTTCCTGCCTTCATGATAGGACCTCCTTACTTTTTTCTAGTCTATTTCTTTCTCACCGACCGCAGTATCCCAGCTACTCCAAAAACTACCAAGAACAGGGCCATGATGTAAGCCACGATAGCCGGAAAAATGAAGATTATGATTCCAAACACCAGTGCCAGAACATAGACCGCACAATACCGACGTGACCCCGGAGACAATCTATGCCAAATCTCAGCACTTGTCAATCTGGTTGGAGGGTTTGGTGTAGAGACTTAGGTTATCTGGTTCACTAGCTGCTGGAATTTGGGTTTGGTAGTTGTGGGTCTTGTATAGTTAAGAAATACTTGCGCCAAGCATGGTCAAGCCGGATACGCTCTTGGTAAGCTGTGGGTGGAATTCTTGGATTCATCTTGCTTCCCTCATCTTCCACGACGATTATTTGCTGAGCAAGATCTCTAAGTTAATTTCTTCTTCCTTGATCTCAAATTCTGTGAACCGAGTGTCTTTTATGGTTTTCTCAATTTGTTGTGCTGTGTAGCTTTCTCTGAATGAATGCTTTAATCCCCAACGCATGATTTTCGAATCAATAA
>Ga0209978_10001218_pt1 | contig 10640 bp, 10 predicted proteins | sample BentaG_FD_182805 | JGI IMG/M metagenome (GOLD analysis project Ga0209978, IMG submission 182805) | Deep subsurface microbial communities from South Atlantic Ocean to uncover new lineages of life (NeLLi) - Benguela_00093 metaG (SPAdes)... | ecosystem: Environmental > Aquatic > Marine > Oceanic >...
GCGTTCGCATTATCTCTTCACGCCCAGAATACTCCTCAAGGTAGAGACCGCCACCGGCCTTCACTGGAGTACTGCCGGCCTCAGAGCCTTTCCTTCTTCTTCCACATAAGCAGCTACAGCGGCAGTAATGACGCTATTATTCCTCTTTTTATTTTCCAATTGCTCATTTGTTAAATCTCTTTACACAGGAATATTTCCATGCTTCTTTGGAGGTCTCGTCTCTCGTTTAGTAGAGAGAAGCTCCAAGGCCTTGATTATCTTGGGTCGGGTCTCACGGGGTAGAATAACTTCGTCAACATATCCCCGCGAGGCGGCAATGTAAGGATTATATAGTAGTTCACGATATTCCCGAATCTTCTCTTGCTCCTTTGCTTCAGGATCCGGCGCAGCCTCTATTTCCTTGCGAAAGATAATCGGTGTAGCCCCTTCAGCACCCATCACTGCAATTTCCGCTGTGGGCCAGGCGAAAACAAAATCAGCGCCTAAATCTTTACTGCACATGGCAAGATATGAACCCCCGTAGTCCTTGCGAGTGACCAGAGTAATTTTGGGAACCGTGGCTTCGGAGTAAGCCCACAAAAGCTTAGCTCCGTGTCTTATTATTCCCAGCCACTCCTGGTCTTTACCTGGCAAGTAACCCGGAACATCGGCAATGGTAAGCATTGGGATATTGAAGGCGTCACAAAACCTGATAAACCGGGTGATTTTATCCGAGGCATTGACATCAAGACACCCGGCAAGATGCATCGATTGATTAGCGATAACGCCTATTGTTCTACCATTAAGCCTGGCAAAGCAAATAATGGCGTTCTGAGCATAATGATAATGGGGCTCCAGTATTTCACCGTTATCCACAATGGCTTTGATAACGTCTCTCATATTATAAACCATGTTGGGCTCTTCTGGTATTATGGTGTCCAGGATAGATTCAACACGGTCTGGGTTATCAGTAGGCTCAATTACAGGAGGGGCTTCCCTGCTACTTGAGGGGAGGTAACTCAGAAGTTCTATTATTAGTTCGATAGCCTGGGCATCGCTATCGCAAGCAAAATGGCATACACCACTTTTAGTAGCATGAGGCATAGCACCGCCCAGCTCTTCGGAAGTGATTTCCTCTCCAGTGACCTGTTTGATAACTGCCGGACCAGTGATGTGCATGTAGCTTGTTCCCTTTATCATGAATACCCAATCTGTCATGGCAGGTGAATAGACTGCTCCACCAGCAGTAGGTCCCATGATTGCCGAGATTTGGGGTATAACCCCTGAGGCTGCAGAATTCCGGAAAAATATCTGCCCATAACCTGAAAGGGCATCAACGCCTTCCTGAATCCGAGCCCCCCCAGAGTCATTAAAGCCTACTATGGGGATACCACACTTCATAGCTAAGTCCATTACCTTGCATATCTTTTTAGCATGCATCTCGCCCAGTGTCCCCCCCATAGAGGTAAAGTCCTGGGAAAAAGCACATACGGGGCGACCATTTACCGTCCCATATCCAGTAACGACTCCCTCTGCGGGAACGACAACCTTATCCATGCCAAAGAGAGTAGCTCGATGTTGAACAAACAAATCAAGCTCGTGAAAGCTGCCAGAGTCAAAAAGCAGTTCGAGCCTTTCACGAGCAGTTAATTTGCCCGATTTGTGCTGCTTTTCTACCCGCTCCGGACTTCCCAAGGCCTTTATCTTTCTTTCCCTGTCTATCAGTTCCTTCAAGTGGTCAGCATTCGTACCCATATAAATCCCTCTCACAAATCAATTCCCTACAAAGAAAGTTATTTTAACCTGAATACGGAACTAAGGCAAATCGTTGAGCTCACGGAATTACCGCTAAAGCTGGTTTATGGTACCTCCATTTAAGGAGTTTTCTAGTATAATCACGTCAAACATGTTTAAGGCACTACTGGCTCTTTCCAAGCTTTCTGAGGTAGAGCGTGGTCACCGTCAAATCCTAATTCCCCTTAGCTTGATTGGAAAGCGACGTCGAACTCAGACTTAAAAGCTTGACAGTTTGGCTTAGAATGGTATCATGGAGGGAAATTTGAAACCGCAGCTAATTGCCATAGACGGGCCTGTAGCGGTTGGCAAGAGTAGTGTCGGCTTGCGACTGGCAAACGGGCTCGGCTATATTTTCTTCGATACCGGCATGATCTATCGGGCGTTTACCTGGAAGGTTCTCAACTCAGGTATTTCGCCAGAAGATGAACAGAAGCTTTGTCACCTAGCTACTACGACCGAATTCAATTTCATCCCCTCGAAAGAAGGTGCCCTCTCAGTCATTGTTGACGGCCAAGATGTCTCATCTAAGTTACTCTGCTCTGAAATAGAGGAACTGGTCGCTCTGATAGCAAAAGTAGCGGGGGTACGCCAGGCGATGATATCGCAACAGCGTAAGTTAGCCGAGCGAGGAAGGGTGGTGATGGCAGGCAGGGACATCGGCACGGTAGTCTTACCCTGGGCAGAACTGAAGATTTTTCTCACCGCCTCTACCGAAGAGAGAGCCATGCGCCGCTACAAGGAACTATTAAAGCGAGGAGATAATTCTAGCCTGGAAATCGTCCTCGCCGATTTAAAGAAACGAGACGAAATGGATATCAATAGAATCATCTCGCCACTGAAACCGGCGGAAGATGCCATAATAATCAATACAGAGAACCTTAGCCTGGAGCAAGTTGTGGACAAAATCTATACTCTGGCGGGAAACCTATGACTTTCTCTCAAAAAACTGTCTTAGCCATATTAAGATCTTTGCTTAACATTTGTTTCTCCTGGAAAGCCGAGGGAAGAGAAAACGTACCATTAACCGGGCCGCTGATTCTGGTAGCCAACCATGTGCATGTCCTCGACCCGATTCTTCTCGTATGTAGTCTTTCGCGATGGATTACCTTCATAGCCAAAGAGGAACTCTTTCGTTCTCTCTTCTTGAGGCTCTGGCTCCGCTGGGCCGGCTCTTTGCCCCTACAACGTGATGGTAAGGTCAGAGAGAAACAGAGGATACTTGAGAGCGCCAGAAAGGTATTGGAGGAAGGACTAATCCTGGGAATGTTCCCGGAAGGCGGCAGAAGTCACGACGGCAAACTCAGAAGAGGCAAACCAGGCTCCGCAGTTATAGCCTCAAAAAGAGATGTCCCTCTTCTTCCGGTGGGCATCGCCGGCACAGACAAGATTCATGGCATAAGCTGGCTATGGAAACGCCCTCGCATAGTTGTCAACATTGGCAAGCCATTTAAGCTACCTCCAACCTCCAGCAGGATAAGCAAGTCACAAATGCAATTATTGACCACACAACTGATGAGGGAAATCGCTGCTCTTTTGCCGCCCGAATGTCAAGGCGCTTATGAAAAACATGAAGATTGAGAAGGCAGAGAAGCTGGGGCTATGCTTTGGCGTTAGACGGGCTATAAAGCTGTTGAAAGAGGCAGCTAACAAATATGGAGAAATAGAAACACTGGGACCTCTAGCACACAATCGCCTGCTAGTGGAATCACTAGCCAAGCTAGGAGTAAAGCCGATAAATCGCCTCGACCAAGCCCAAGGCAGAATCCTGGCTATCACCACCCATGGTGCAAGCCAAGCGGTATTATCTGAGACCAGGGCCCGCCACATTCATATCATTGACACTACTTGTCCCATAGTCCACAAAGCCCAAAATGCAGCCAAGGAATTAGCCGAGGCTGGTTTTGACGTCTTCATATTTGGAGACGCCAAGCACTCTGAGGTCAAAGGACTACTGGGTTGGACAGGAGACAAAGGTATAGCTGCCCTCAATATGAAGCAAATAGCTAGGTCGGAAAAATCACCATCACGCCTGGGCATTATCTCCCAGACAACCCAAACTCAATCTGACTTTATCAAATTTGCCAAGCAGCTTATGGATATGTTTGGGCCTAAGATTGATGAAATGCGCCTCGTTAATACTCTATGTAAAGTAACACAGGGTCAACAAGAAGCTGCTATAAAATTAGCTCGCAAAAGTCAACTCATAATAGTGATAGGCGGAGGTAATAGTGCCAATGTCAGACACCTTGTTGAAATATGTTCTCCTTCAGTTGAAACCCACCTGGTAGAAACAGCAGACGAAGTCGACACTTCCTGGCTCGTTGGTAAACACCACATTGGTATTACCGCTGGAGCATCCACCCCAGACGAAGCTGTAGAAGAATTAATAGACAAGCTAAGGTCTTTATAATCTTCAGCCAAGCCTGGCGTCCATCTGCCTGCCACCAATAAGGTGAAGGTGAAGGTGAGGCACCACTTGCCCACCTTCAGAACCACAATTTATAGCTAAGCGATAACCTTTCTTGGCTATCCCTTCTTTCTCAGCCAGATTTTTAGCTATGATTATAAGGCGCCCGGCAAGCTTCTGTTGTTCCTCAGTGAGTTCAGCCACAGATGCAATATGGGCTTTAGGTATGATGAGCACGTGTGTAGGTGCTTTAGGCAATATGTCCCTAAATGCTAGAAAATCTTCATCTTGATAGACTATGTCGCTAGGCACCTCACCGGCAACAATTCTACAAAAAATACATTCTTCGGCTATAATCTAACTCCTTTAACATACTACACCTTCCTGTCGTAAATTATCAATCTCTTCCCGTTTATAGCCTAGCCCCTGTAATATTTCATCAGTGTGTTCCCCAGGAAGTGGAGCTAAACTTCTCACCTTGCCTGGTGTGCTTGAGAACTTAGGAGCTATGCCAACTTGTTTTATCTTACCCAGCGTAGGGTGTTCCACCTCTATTACCATTTGGCGATGAAGTACCTGTGGGTCACTAAAAACCTCGTCCGGTGTATAAACTTTGCCGGCAGGGATATCATTACGAATCAACAATTCAAACCATTCGTCTCTTGTCTTAGTTAGGAAAATTTGCTTCAAAGAAGAGCGGATTTCATCCCATTTCTCACTTTCTGGCTTATGAAAGGTGTGTTCCAGAGCGAAGTGATAGGGGATATATTCTTCCTTTCCTAAAAATCGGCATAGGTTCTCCCAAAAATGCGGCTCGAGACAGCCAATGGTAATATATTTACCGTCCTTGGTTTCGTACACTCCGTAATAGGGATAGGCACCATGAAGCCAAGATTCACCCCTCTTCAAAATCGACCCGTCAAAAAAGTAACCACAATTAAACCAGGTCATAAGTGATACTGCTCCATCCATATAAGCTATGTCCACATATTGCCCTTTGCCCGTCTTGTTTCTAGCCACCAAAGCTATCGAAATACCCAAGGCTCCATATAATGCAGCCCCCGCAAAGTCAGCAACCAGATTTAAGGGGATAACTGGAGGTCCTTCACTGGAGCCAATTAAGTCCAAGATACCCGCCATAGATATATAGTTGATATCATGCCCGGGAAAGGCATGGTAAGGCCCATCCTGACCATAGCCGCTAAGCGAGCAGTAGATGATGTTAGGATTTAGCTTACTTATGGTTTCGTAATCTATACCCAAGCGTTTGGCCACTCCAGGTCTAAAACCCTCGACAATAACGTCTGCATGCCGGGAAAGGCGATAAAATACTTCTCGTCCTGCTTCCGACTTCAGGTTAACCACGATGCTCCTCTTATTGCGATCAGGGGCATAATAAGCTACTTGCTTTCGGTTTTCTTCCTCTTGAAGTGACCTTGATGAACCCATAAATTCGGTTATTCCTGGTGCCTCAATTTTAAGCACCTCAGCTCCCAGATCTCCCAGGAGCATAGTGCAAAATGCACCTGGAATCAACCTCGATAAATCCAAAATTTTCACGCCTTCCAAAGCTAACATATTTCCCCCCCAAATTGATTAATTGCCCATTATAAGCTATTTAGGCAATCTTTTGCATTTTTAATCTGAATATGCTAAACTGAAAGAAAATATTTAAACTAAAGGTGGGTAAACCCCACCTTCTTTATTAAATAAAATATAAGAAATTCAATAAGAATAAGAAGATGAAAACAGAGCTTAGGACAGCGATTACTCAGCTTTCGGCTGAGAGAAACTTGCCTAAAGAAGTAGTCTTGGCTGCCTTGGAATCAGCGCTGGCCTCAGCATATAAAAGAAACATATCTGCTCTGGAACAAGATGTTCTAGTAAAAGTTGACCCTGATATCGGCGAAATAAATTTCTATATTCAAAAAGTTGTAGTTGACTCAGTTACCAATCCAAATCATGAAATCTCCCTTGAAGAAGCTCGAAAACTGCGAGTTACAGCACAACTTGGTGACGTAATAAACATAGAATGCACGCCCAAGAATATTGGTCGTATCGCTGTTCAAGCAGCAAAACAAGTCGTTCTACAGCGATTGCGGGAGGCAGAACACCGCATTGTTTATGAAGAGTTCACCGATAGAGAAGGAAATGTTGTTACTGGAATAATTCAATTCATCGAACCTAGGCGAATTTATGTCAGGCTGAATAAAATAGAGGCGGTACTTCCTCTGAATGAACAGGTTTCTAATGAACATTATTACAGAGGGCAGCGACATAAATTTTATATTCTTGAGATGATCCAGAGGGACAAAGAGCCTCAAATAATAGTCTCTCGCTCTCATCCCAACCTGATACGTGGCCTCTTTGAGCTGGAAATCCCTGAAGTTCACAACGGGGTTGTGGAGTTAAAAGCCATAGCTCGCGATGTTGGACATCGAACTAAAGTGGCAGTGGCAACTACTCAAGAAAACGTTGACCCGGTAGGGTGCTGTCTTGGCCCTCGGGGCATAAGGCTCCAAAGTATCATTAATGAACTAAATGGCGAAAAAATAGATGTAATCCAGTGGCATGCCGACCCTGCGGTGTTTATCTCTAACGCCCTTAGCCCAGCTCAAGTAGCAGGCACTAAAATCGATGAGGAAAGAAACATATCTACTGTGGTCGTCCCTGATAAGCAACTCTCTCTAGCTATAGGCAAAGAAGGACAGAATGCCAGGCTAGCGGCGAAACTCACAGGCTGGCGGATCGATATAAAGAGCGTCTCTGCTATTGAGTCAGAAAGAGCTGTTATAGAAGAGCCGAAAACAGCAGCAGAAGTTATTCCCCCTGAAGTTAAGGAAAGGGAGCCACTTGAAGCAGAGCCAGCTGAGGAGATTGGGATGGAAGAGATGGTTGAATTTCCAAGCATCCCCGAAGCTCCGCCTGAGAAGCCTGAAGAAAAACATATTCGCTTTGCTGAAGATATATTAATGGGGGCATTAAAAGCGAAAAAGCCAGATAAGACACAAAGCGAACCTAAAGGTAAAAGAAAAGGAAAGGTGCTAAAGTATAAAAAACAGGATGAACATTTTATAGATGACGGGAGAGAAGAGTAAATATCCACCTCAGCGTACTTGCATAGCCTGTCGACAGGTTAAGGAAAAGAAGGCCTTGATTCGCCTAGTGCGTACTGAGAACGGCGTAGCTGAGATAGATGTATTTGGGAATAAGCCGGGCAGAGGTGCTTATTTATGCTCTAACAAAATTTGTTGGGAATTGGCTCTCAAGAAAAATCGTTTGGAATATGCCCTGCGAACAAAACTTAATGAAGACAATCGACAAACCTTAATTGAGTACAGTCATAACTTGTTGGAGGAAAGTTAAATTTGGATGATAACAAACCGAAGTTGAAGAAAGACCTGCCACATGTTGAGATTCCGCCTTCTATAACTGTGCGGCAGCTGGCCGACGTACTAAAAGTAGAGCCTGCAAAAATAATTAAACAACTCATGCGCAAAGGCATAATGGCCAATATTAACCAGAGCATCGACTTCGAAACTGCAAGCACAACAGCTACAGACTTCGGCTATGTTACTAAAGCAGCAAAAGAGCCTAAAGCTTTGCCTTCCCGAAAGGACAAGGGGAAAGGGAAACTGTCAGTTCGCCCTCCAGTTGTTACTGTCATGGGACATGTTGACCACGGCAAAACCACTCTCCTGGATATTATCAGAAAGACTAATGTAGCTGCTCGCGAGGTAGGAGCAATTACCCAACATATTGGCGCCTATCAGGCCTTAGTTGATGGGCGCAAAATCACCTTTTTGGATACACCGGGACACGAGGCTTTCACTGTCATGAGAGGCCGAGGGGCACAAGCAACTGATATTGTAATTTTGGTGGTTGCTGCTGATGACGGTGTCATGCCTCAGACTGTGGAAGCTATAAACCACGCTAAGGCTGCCAAGGTGCCCATAGTAGTGGCCATCAATAAGATTGATAAACCTGATGCTAATCCCGAACGTATAAAACAGCAGCTTACCGACCTGGGTTTGGTTGTTGAGGAGTGGGGTGGCGATACTGTCTGTGTACCTATATCAGCCAAGCAAGCACAAGGAATATCGGATTTGTTGGAAAACTTGTTCTTAGTTGCTGACATATTAGAACTAAAAGCTAATCCTGAAAGCGCAGCAGAAGGGGTAATCATTGAGGCTAAGTTAGACAAAACTAAAGGTCCCTTAGCTACCTTCCTTGTCCAGAAGGGCACCCTTAGACCAGGCGATGTTGTGGTAGCTGGCGGTACTTGGGGGAAAATAAAAGCCATGTTTGATGATAAAGGAAAGCAAGTTCGCAAAACTGAACCATCCATTCCAGTTGAAGTCCTCGGCTTAAATGAGGTGGCAAAATCGGGAGACCTTTTTATTGTGCTTCCTGATGAGCACGAAGCACGAAGCATTGTTGAAAAACAAAAATCTTCTAGGCCGCATACCACACTGAGTTTAAGTGCTCTTTCCAGCCAAATAAGTGACGGGCAATTGAAAGAACTCAACATAGTCTTGAAGACAGATGTCGAGGGCAGCATTGAACCTATAAAAAGTTCCATAGAAAAGCTGGGCACAGAGAAGGCAAAGGCTAGAGTTATCCATGCTGCTAGCGGGAGCATCACCGAAAGTGATGTCCTTTTAGCCTCAGTCTCAAAAGGCATCATCATCGGTTTTAACACTCCTACCTCACCTGGAGCAACACAGCTAGCCAACATAGAGAGAGTGGGCATCCAACAATACGATGTGATCTACAAGCTAATAGAAGATGTAGACAAGACATTGAAGGGGATGCTTGAGCCAATTTACGCTGAAGTTCTCAGTGGGCGCGCCGAAGTAAGGGCTGTCTTCCCCAGCAGCAAGCTGGGGAAAATCGCCGGAGTTTATGTTATGGAAGGAAGAGTATGGAGAGATGCCCAAGTTAAAATACTGCGCCGAAATAAAGTTATTGGCGACTCTCGGGTCTCCAGCTTAAAGCGTTTTAAAGAGGATGTCGCTGAAGTCTCCACTGGCCTCGAATGTGGTTTGGGTATAGAAGGGACTGTAGATTTTCAGATTGGCGATATCATTGAATTTTACCGAACGGAAAGGACAGGCTGATTATACTTCCCAGATAGGAGATTCAAATGAGCAGGCGAAGTGAACGAACAAGTAAACTAATCCAGCGAGAAATCAGCAGATTGCTTGAGCGTGAGGTTAATGACCCCAGACTGAGTAAGCTTATCTCAGTAACAGAAGTCGCGCTTTCACCCGATCTTAAGTATGCCAAGATATTTGTTAGCACCTTGGGCAGCGAAATAGATAATAAAGAAGAGATGCTGGCGGGGTTCAACAACGCTTCAGGATTCTTACGCAAGGAACTTGCGTCACACTTAAAATTGAGATATACACCGCAACTCAGCTTTCATTACGATGATTCCATCGAGCGGGGAGCAAGGTTACTCAAATTGATGGGGGACCTAACCGCCACTGAATAGCTCTATTCAGTTTTCGCTGAGGTCGTTTCAAAGGTATTGACATTAGTATCTATAAATATGTATAAAAGAGAGATAAAAAACGCCCATAGCATAATCCTTAAGAACAAGAAACTAGCAATTCAGGGAATCTGCCCTGTGTGCGGAACAAAGGTATTTAGAATTGGTAAGGCCTAATTCCCATAGCAAGTTCTCTACATTTATGAAATGGAGGTGAGAATGGGAACAATAAATGTAGCCATCATAGGTGTTGGTAATTGTGCCTCTTCTTTAGTGCAAGGAGTTCACTACTACAAGGATGCTAAGGAAGATGAATTTGTCCCCGGTCTAATGCATGTCAACCTGGGAGGGTATCATATATCTAATATCAACTTCGTGGCCGCATTTGATATTGATAAAAACAAAGTAGGCAAGGATTTAGCTCAGGCTATTTTCATCAAACCAAACAACACAATTAAATTTTGTGATGTGCCCAAGACAGGCATTCGAGTTGAGCGGGGTATGACCCACGATGGATTGGGCAAGTATCTTTCTCAAATTATCACCAAGGCTCCAGGCCCCACTGCCAATATTGTGGATATACTCAAGAAGACAGAAACTGACGTGGTAATTAATTATCTGCCTGTAGGAAGCGAGGAGGCAACTAAGTGGTATGTAGAACAAGTGCTAACTGCTGGCTGCGGCTTAATCAATTGTATACCTGTTTTTATTGCACGTGAGCCTTATTGGCAAAATCGATTTGCCGAACACAGCCTGCCCCTCATTGGCGATGATATTAAGTCCCAGGTTGGCGCCACTATCACCCATCGACTGTTAACCAGGCTCTTCCGAGACCGCGGCGTTAAGTTAGAGCGAACTTACCAATTGAATTTTGGTGGCAATACTGATTTCTATAATATGCTAGAACGAGAGCGCTTGGAATCTAAAAAGATTTCCAAGACCAATGCCGTTACTTCACAGTTA
>Ga0209978_10001220_pt1 | contig 10635 bp, 6 predicted proteins | sample BentaG_FD_182805 | JGI IMG/M metagenome (GOLD analysis project Ga0209978, IMG submission 182805) | Deep subsurface microbial communities from South Atlantic Ocean to uncover new lineages of life (NeLLi) - Benguela_00093 metaG (SPAdes)... | ecosystem: Environmental > Aquatic > Marine > Oceanic >...
CAGGTGGATTTAGATCCTGCTGCCACAGCAGACTTATACTTCAGGATAGATACACCTTCACAGGTCACGGATGGGAATCAGGTGTCAATAGTGGTGAGGATACAAGGGACAACGAAGTAAGTGGATGCACTCATCCTGGAAGGTAAGAGAAGAGATGTAGGGTGTGTGGCGCGTCTGTAAGGTGAGATATGTGTGGATGGTAAGATGCAGGTAATGGCAACTGCATCAAGACATCAACACATACGCATATATTTTAAAGAGGGGGTGAGAGGAAAAATTATTTTGCAGGCAGGTTATCGACTGAAGCTTTAGCGAAAGGAGGTGAGAGGAAATGAAGAAGCTACTAATAGTTCTGGTGGTATTAGGGTTATTAGGAGTTGCGAATGTGTGGGGTGTTGATACATCGACTCAGACAGTGACCATTACAGTTACCCCTATTGTGGTCTCACTATTTACAATTAGCCCTAACACTTATGGTTATGGGAACTTGGATCTGGCGATCTCATCAGTGTCAGTGAGTGGTGCGTTATGCCCGGTGATTACGAATAGTGGAGAGGCGGGACTTACATTTGAGAAGACAGTAAGCGCAGACGATGACTGGGTAATAGACACATCGACCGGGACAACAGACCACTTTGTTCTGTGGGCGATGACAAACGCGAGTCGGCCGGCTGTAGGGGCTTTTACAGTAGCGAACACACATCGGTTTGACACGACATTGGGGACGTACAACGATTTGACAGACAACACGGGGACTCAGGTGGATTTAGATCCTGCTGCCACAGCAGACTTATACTTCAGGATAGATACACCTTCACAGGTCACGGATGGGAATCAGGTGTCAATAGTGGTGAGGATACAAGGGACAACGAAGTAAGTGGATGTACTCATCCTGGAAGGTAAGAGAAGAGATGTAGGGTGTGTGGTGCGTCTGTAAGCTGAGATATGTTTATTATATAATAAGCTCAACACTGTTTTAGTAAAGAGAAGCATATTTACTTATTTATAAAAGGAGGGATACATTTATGAGCGCAATAAATGAAGGGAAAATAAGGAAATACGGGTATCTATGGTTGATAACAATAATGGTCTTGCTTATTAATGGGATAGGTCTAAGTCAACAAAAAGAAGGTAGAGGATTAGCCACAAAGTTTGGCGATGTTATTTTGGCGTATCTAAAACCTGGAATGGTATATAGCATAAAGAAAGAAGAGAATCTCTTCTATAAGGTTACGAATCAATCTACAATGAAGCTTCCTTTAGTGGCAACCGTAGTAATTCCAAGAGAAAAAGAACTAAAACCGGGATATGAACCAATCCCAGATCCATCTTGGATAAAGATTGTTCCTAGCCGATTTGATCTTGAACCAGGAGAAGCATCGAATTGCGATGTAATAATATCCATACCTCCAGATGAGAAATTTACAAACAGAAATTTCCAAGCTTTTCTGGTTACCAAGACAGTGGCTCCGCCTGAAGAGCCTGGAGTATATATAGGCTTAGGGCTTAAAAGTAGGCTTCGATTTTCAACAGGGCCCACACCAGTGCAAACCCTTGCAGAATTCCGACGTAAAACCTTAGAAGCATTAAAGATAGATATGGCGCCATTTGACCTCTATCTTTCCGAAGTACCCACCGGAGAAGTAGTAAGGCTGGGGAAAGGGGAATATCCTACTTTGCAAGTTGTCAACAGAGGTAAGGAATCTTATAAATTAGAGTTTGGGGTTGCCGATAATCCCTCTGTGTATGGATTGACAAAGGATTACATGCCGGCTCCGGATAAAACATGGTTAAAAATTCTACGAAAGAGAATGAAGGTTAAACAGAGACAAATCAAAGATATTGGAATGGAGCTTAATATTCCGGATAAAGAAGAGTATAAAGGTAAGTTTTTTGCTTTTGTAGTAATAGGGGAAATAGAAGGCTTGGATTTTCCGGTAAGGGTTTACTCAAGACTATACATAAAGACTAAGGAGTGAAGAAGTTTATAGTTGGATAGGAAAATAGAATTATTATTGAGGTTTTTGGAGTTTAAAATCTCTAAAAGAGATGGCACTGATGAAACAAAAATGTAGTTCAACCATTACTATTATGCGGTGCGGGTTGAGAGCGAAAATGATTATGTTGCTTATTGCAACAATAACCATTTTTGGCACAGGATTGGTCTACGCAGATAGTACCACGAGAGATGTCACTATTAGTGTAGGGGTTAGAGATATTTGGCCGCCTGCACCAATTACGAACCTTTCAGCACTGGCTGGTAGTCAGGAGGGTGAGGTTCTTTTAAGTTGGACTGCACCTTACGAAGATGATGAGTTCTCCAGTGGAGCAGTTCAGGGCTATTATATTGAATATGATACATTTAGTATTTCCGATTTAGGTGGAGACACAACTGCCTGGTGGAATGCTGCTGGTGGATGGCGACAAATAACTTTTGCGAATGACCCTGGTCAAACGGAACAAACAATGATTGACTCTTTATGGCCGGGAACTACTTTTTACTTTGCAATCAAGAGTTATGATGATGCCAGCCCGCCCAATGAATCACCTATTGATACTCGAGCGGCGAGCGTGACCGAGCAAGCATATTGTGTAGTTCCAGATACTGCTCCGGCAACACCTACGGGATTGACTGCAATTGCTGGAGTAGAAAAAGTAGACCTTTCCTGGACTGAGCTTACCCCAAGTGAGAAAGGGATAGATTTTGACTATTATAAGATTTATCGTTCCAGTATTTCACCATCACCTCTATTCGCGATAGATACCACAACATCAACTGTTTATTCTGATACTGGATTACAAGCTAATACAAGTTATTATTATGCAATTAGCGCTGTCGACCAACCGCCGCTGGTGCTTGAAAGTCCATTATCTCAAGTAGTAACGGCATGGGTCGTCTTGACTGATACGATTGCGCCGGCGGCAGTTACGAATTTGTCTGCGTTAACATGGACTGGTGAGGGAGAGATTCGGCTGACATGGACAGCGCCAGGTGATGATGAATGGGACAATCCAATCAGTGGTGGACAGTACAACATTCAGTTCTCTTCCAATTATACGGTCTCTTGGAGCACGACAGATGCTCAAATTGAGAATCTCTCATACGCGGTTAATCCAGGAGATCCACAATTTCGCACTCTTGATCAGACTGATGGGTTAATTCCTGGCGTTACATATTACTTCAGGCTATGGACTGCTGACGAGGTGGGCAACTGGTCCGGCTTGTCTAACGGTGCGACGGCATGGGCGCAGGTGGTTGTTGATGCTCCACCGGCTGCACCTACTGGGCTGGTAGCTAGAGCTAGAAGTGAGGAGGTTACGCTTACCTGGACGCCAAATACTGAGCCTGATATGAAGTCATATTGGGTCTATCGTAGCACAATCAGTAATTCATACGATGTCACTTTAGCTACTGTGACTCATCCTACAACAGAATATGTTGATACAGGGTTAACTAACGAAGTTACTTACTATTATGTGCTTAGGGCTGTAGATGAAGCGGGTAATGACAGTGTTGCTTCTGATGAGGTCAGTGCTCGTCCGAGCTTAAGACCAAGAGAACCATATGGCGTTAAAGGAACATTGGTTGACGGTGGCGAACATATAAGGATTCAGTGGAAGGCAGTAACCAGAAATGAAGATGGGTCGCCTTGCACTGATTTGCAATGGTATGCAGTCTATCGGTCGACGACCTCTGTTAAAGGATTTAGTGTTGAGGCGACAACGGCTGTTCCCCAGTCGGTATTGTCCTGGGATGAAACAGAGGATATTACTAACAGGACATACTATTACAAAGTTAGAGCGGTTGATATTGGTGGTGTGGAAAGTGGAGATTCGATGATTATAATGGTAGAAGATGGGAAAGTAAATGTAATCGCTCTGGCAGAAGATATGCAAGCGAAACTACTTATTCCCGAGGAGTTGACAGATATATTGTATAAGGAGAGCAGTTCTTATGGTGATGACTTGAATATAAAGGTCGAGAAAGTTGAAGAAGTCGAAAGTTGTTATGAATTCAGTGCATTTAGAGGTTATGGGAATGAGACAATAGAGGAAATCGAGAGCTTCTCCTTTGCTAAGCCGAAGTCATCTGTAAGTCTATCCTATGAAATGGGTAGTAGTGGTCTTGTCAAGGGAACCAGTATAAAAGCGAGTCAGGCTGGAAGACAATTGGCTCTATTCTGGTTCAATGGAATTGAGTGGGTGAAGCTTGGCGCCAGGACGGATACAGATAAGCAGGTGCTTTGGATAAGGACGAAGAAGTTAGGTATGTATAAGATTAAAGAAGCGTTTGCAGCTACTGAATTTACTCTGAATAAAGTCTATCCACGCATCTTCACGCCCAATAATGATGGATTAAACGATGTGGTTAACTTTGAGTATGCCAATCCCAATGAGAAGGGTGTTGTATGCAGGATTTTCGACATCAGAGGTGCTCTGGTGCGTCAACTCGATATTGGTCAAACAGAGACCTCCTTTACCTGGGATGGTAAGGATGAGAAAGGCAAAGTTGCTCCTAGTGGCGTTTACATATATCAGTTAGAGGGAGAAGGGAAAGTTATCAATGGAACAGTTATTCTGGCAAAATAATAAAAATAAAAAGTTTGGAGTCCTCCCGAAAGGGAGGGATGGATTCAACCTTGCTTTCGCAAGGAGTCCAGGAAACCTTGCTTTCGCAAGGACTCCAACTACAAATACTATTTGAAAGAAGAGATAAAAATAAGATAATATATAGGAGGAGATAGAAAATGAATAAATTGATTAGAATGATTATGGTGATACTTCTCTTGGGCGCTATTTCGCTATTCGTCGTGGGCACTTGTTGGGCTGACTTTGAGGATTTAGGTGTGGGAGCTCGTCCCATCGGGATGGGGAATGCCTACACTGCTCTGGCTGATGATGTTAATGCCATCTATTATAATCCGGCGGGTCTGGCTCAACTGGACGAGAGCCAGTTTACCAGTGGCTATGGGAAACTGTACTGGGGTTTAGATGATGGGAGTAGTCTGGGCAGTGGATTTGTTGGCTATGCCCATCCGCTATACCACTGGGGGACATTGGGCGTAGGGTGGCTGAATTTCGGCTTGCAGGGTCTCTATCGAGAGAATAGTTTCATCCTCTCTTATGGAAATACTCTTAAGAAGAAACTTCTGGCAGGGCTGAATTTGAAGTTGCTAAGTAAGAAATATGGGAAGACCTCCTACACTGAAAATGCTCTCATCGATGGCGGTCCTGGTGTCAGTGGCGAGCGCGACCCGGTGTTTAGCAAGGGATATTCTAAAACAGGATTCAGCACCGATTTGGGATTCCTATATAAATTCAACCGGGAGTACGCTCTCGGTCTTACGCTTACAGATATTAACCAACCCCGTATGGACTTAAAAGACAATAAAAGTAGAGTCCCTATAGGAGTGAGGTCTGGCTTTCTATACAATAGTGACTTTCTAACCTTTGCCCTGGACACAACATTCAGAAACGGGGACATTAACGTTTATAGTGGTGTGGAGAAGTGGTTCTCAAACCGAACTTTTGGAGTGAGGGCTGGTCTTGGTGTAGGAAGTAGAAGCTTCAGTAACCTCGCTTTGGGCGCAAGCTATACTAAATATCTATTCCAGTTCGATTACGCCTTCCTCTATCCACTCTCTGGAATAAGAGATACTTATGGTTCCCATCGTATATCCTTAACTCTCCGTTTTGCACCCGAAAAGGAAGAAAAGAAGAGAGCAAGAGAGAAAAGATTGGCGGAGATTGCCGCAGAAAAGGCAACTGAAGAGGAACTGGCAAGAATTAGAGAGAAAGAAGCTAAGATGATCGAGGAGAGAAGAAAAATAGAGATTGCCAGAAATTACTATAAGGAGGCAATAGAAGCTTATAGGAATGGACTGTATAGTGATGCGGTGGCGAAAATGAGATTCGCAGTGGAACTGGATCCCGAGAGACCTGAAATAGAGAGCCTGTTTAAGAAACTCTCTTCAATCGTGGAAATAATTCCCCAAGAGACCGGTGTGGAAAGAGAAGCCGAACTTATTAGAGTTAGTGTGAGTTACTATATTGAGGACAGACCCAAGAAGGCAATAACTACACTTCAGTATGCTTTCGAGTTTGCTCCTAAAAATAAGGAGATACCGAGATTATTAAACATAGTGAAGAGAGAGTATCCTGCCATAGCGGAGCAAGAGAAGATAAGTGAAGGAATGACACTTGTGGAGCAGAAATTGTATCGGGCACTTAACTATCTCTATGAAGATAGAAGCGACCTGGCAATTGTCGAATGCCAGGAAGTCCTTGAGCTTGAACCTAATAACATACTGGCTCTTTCCAGATTGGGCTCAGCCTACTATGTTATCGGGCAGAAAGAGAAGGCTAAGAAACTCTGGCTGAAAGTTCTGGAGATAGAGCCTGAGAATAAGGAAGTGCTCGAGTCTTTGAGAAAGGAAGGAGTGGTGCCACCAAAGAAGAAACCAAAGGTTCCCTCTAAAAGAGAAAAGATGAGAAAAGAGTTCGAGAAATCGCTGGGGTATTATCGGAGAGTGGAGAAGAGTCTCGATACGGAGGGCAAGATAGAACTTCTCCAGTCGATTATAGATAAGTTTAAACCTTCAGGAATCGATCGTGCCCGGCTGGAAAGAGAACTCCGGGAACTTAAGAGGGAAAAGGAGAAAAAGAAAGTAGAAGTTGAAAAGGAGGAGAAAGAAACTGAGGTTCCCCAGCCGACTCTTCCTCCGAAAGTAAAAGCTCCGATTGAGGAGAAGCCAACATCAATAGAGGAAAAGACAAAAGAGAAATTCCGAGAAGCGCTCAGCGACTACAAGAAGGCCGACTATAATGGAGCCATCGCTAAATGGGAGGAAGTGGTTAAAGTGCGCACCGATGATGAGGAATTGAAGAAACTTATAGAAAAAGCAAAGGCGAAAATCGGTAAGGCTAAAGAGAAAAAGATAAAAAGAATGAAAAAGTATTACACCAAGGCTGTGGCATATTACAAGAAACGTCGCTGGGGAGAGGCGATGGCTGAGCTGGAAGAGGTATTGAAGCTGGAACCGAAACACAAACAATCGAAAGCTTTGATGAACAGGATAGAGGAGAAAATATGGTTGACAGCTCAAGAAGAGAGGAAGAAGAAGATGGACGATTACTATAATGCTGGACTTACCTACTTCGAAAAAGGCGAGTATGAAAAAGCTATAGCTGAGTTTGAGAAGGTCTTGAGTCTGGAGCCAATCCATTTACAGGCGCAGCGATTGATTAAAGAGGCTATGGAGAAAGCGAAGAAGTGACAGATTAATAGAGGTTATAAATTTGGCGGTGACAAATTTGATAATTTATACTATAATAAAGTAGAAAGTAAACGGGACGACACGGCGGTCGTCCCTACGGGTTCGCTTGTAGGGGCGGCCCGCTGTGGCCGCCCGAGGCAGGACCGCTGAGGGGGTAAGAAAATGAAGAAGTTCATTTTAAAAAAGAGGTTCTGGATTCCACTTATTCTGGCAATTTTGATTACTACTGGTGCCTTTGCAATTGACCTCGCTTCTATTATTGAACAGAAAATAGCTTTAGAGAGAAGTTTTGAAGACAGGCTCAGGGGATTATTAGAAAAGATACTGGGCTCAGATAGGTTCATAGTAATCGTTAATGTGGAGCCGGAAACTGAAGCTACAGAATTATCGAGAGAAACCTGGATTCAGGAGAAGACGCCAGGCGAGGTAGTCCGGGAGGAGAAGAGATATGTTCTCCCGGGAGTTCCTGTGAGGGAGAGACTGGGAGAAGAGAGGACTCCTGAGATGGGTGGGGAAATGAAAAGAGAATATGAAAAGGTAGTAGTGCTTCCAAAATCTTTTGTGAGAAGAGTGGTAGTTACCATTATTATGGATGAGAAGATAGAGGATGCATTGATTGAAACAGTAAGGGCCGTTGCTAGTGAGATAATAGGTTTAGATGTGGCCCGGGGAGATGAACTGATAATAAAGAAACAACATTTCACTGAGCCATCTCAAACTGTCTGGGCTACTATAAAGAGTAGTCCAATCTATTGGCCACTATTTGCCATTGTTTTCCTTCTTTTCCTTCTCTTTCCCATTAGAATTTTCCTTAGAGGACTTGCCAGAATTTTCCAAACAGTCAGACCAAGGGAGACTCTGGTTGCTCCACCCGCCCAAGTTCTTGGTCCAGCTGTTCCTTTTGGACCGGCTGCTCCTGGGAGAACAGAAGAAAAAATTAGTGAGAAAATGGAAGAAAAGACTTCTCGTCCTTTCGACTTTATTAAGCAGAGCAATTTAAAACATCTGCTCTACTTGTTAAAAGATGAGTCAGCCGAGACAATTTCTGTGATTGTCTCCTATTTGAGTCCAAGAGAAGCTACTCAGGTAATGGCTTCTCTGCCTCGAAACCTTAAAGCAGGAGTTACTGAGAGACTTGCCAGGGTAAGAGAAGTGCCCCATGATGTGGTTAATGCAATGGAAGAGGATATTAAGGGAAAGATTGACTACATCATTGGTGGAACAGACCAGTTGGTGGAGATAGTCGGTGAAGCAGATAAAACTACCAGGGAAGAGATATTACAATCTTTAACGGAGAAGGAACCAGAATTAGCAGAGAAGGTCAGGAAACAGATATTCACATTTGAAGACATTGCTAACCTCGATAGCTTAAGCTTTCAAACGGTTTTAAGGGAGGTCGACCTGGGGACAATTTCGTTAGCGCTGAGGGGAACTCCTGAAGGGCTTAAATCTAAAGTTATAGGTAAACTTTCTGAGGGTGCTCAAGCAATGCTTAAGCAGGAAATGGAGATGGGTAAGCCTGCGGGAAAACAGAGGATAGAAGAGGCCCAGAGGAGAGTTGTTAGAGTAGTGCGCGGATTGCAGAGAGAAGAGAGGGTTACATTCGAACCACCAAGCGAAGTTAAGAAAGCCGGCGAGTCCGGTATAGTGGAAAAAGAGACAGAAGGGGTTGTTACACGGACAATTGGTGCTCCTGAGGGAAGAGGTACACCAGTTTCCACGCCTGTTTCTGAGAGTGGGGTTCCGGTTGGAAAAGGTAAAACAAAAACTACCTGGATAGCAGTAGCAGTAATTATAGCAATGTTAATAGCCGGTTTCTTGTGGTATCAGCGCTCAATAGCGAAAAAGAGAACGGCTGGAATACCAGCGACGCGAGCACCGGTAGAGGGAGCGAAAGGAAGATAACTGCATAGTTGCACGGTTGAAACCGTGCCTACAAACGTCGTTGCGAGCCCCGAAGGGGCGTGGCAATCTCGAGATTGCTTCACTTCGTTCGCAATGACAGCATAATCATTGTAGGCACAGATTCAATCTGTGCAAAGCTATAAAAAGATTTAATGCCTGGAGGTACAACTATGGATTTAATGACTATTATTGGACTTATTATGGGGTGTGGAGCCGTTTATTATGTTATGGCGCGAGGTCAGATTACGTCACTTCTGTTCAATTTCAGTGCTGCCGTTCTGGTTTTCGGAGGCACATTTGCTTCCACTTTGATTACTTACCCTTTTAGAATTCTTAAACAGGCACCTAAGGCATTGAAGTTGGTAGTCTTTCCTTCGAAGAGATATACTGCGTCTGAGGCAATTACGACCCTGGTCAGGTTGGCTGAAGTGGCTAAAAGGGGAGGGATTGGGGTTTTGACAAACGAAATCCATAATCTGAGGGATAACTTTCTCATCGATGGGATTCAGATGATACTCGATAATATCGACCCTGAAATGATTCGGGAGAACCTGGAGAAGGAAATAATCTTTACCAGGAGGAGACATCAGCAGGTTAGTGGCATCTTCCGCACAATGGGAACTTACGCTCCCATATTTGGACTTTTAGGAACACTTATCGGGGTTGTCCAGGTGCTGAGGAATTTGGCTGACCCCAAAGCTATGGGTGCTTCCATGGCCATTGCTGTAACAACGACTTTCTACGGTATTTTCGGAACGAACTTCATTTTCCTTCCCATAGCCGGGAAATTGAATGCCCACAGCGAAGAGGAACTGTTGCTTAAAGAAGTGATGATTGAGGGGATTCTGTCCATTCAAAAGGGCGAGATTCCTCTCATTGTGGAGAGAAAATTACAGTCATTCCTTGCTTATAAGTTTCGTAAGAGGGCTTAAAGGAATGTAAGGGTCCCGATGTATCGGGATGGTCGCCCAGGGACGACACGGCGGTCGTCCCCTACGGAATGGAATATGGGGATGGCAGAGTTAAGTGAAGAGGGGTTAAAATGGTTCTAAGAGCAAAAGAAAAAGAAATGGGAAGGAGGGGGAGAAGTCCCATATGGCTAACTATCTATTCGGATTTGATGACCAATTTGATGCTCTTCTTTCTGATGTTATTTGGAACCAGTAGGATGGCTACCGATGTTCAAAAGACAATCTATAAAGCTATTAGTACAGAATTTAGCAGGAAAGAAGTTATATTTGTAAAAAAGGAAGAAGAAGCTATCAAAAAGATGGTAGATTATGTGGAGGAGAGGAGGCTTCGCGGTTTCGCTACTATAAAGGTGAGTGAACAGAGGGTGAAGATAATGTTGGCTAATCCCGTTCTCTTCGATCTGGGCGAAAGTGAATTGAAACCTTCTGCTATCCCGGTTCTTCACCAGGTAGCAGGGCTTCTTAAAGATATACCCAATGCT
>Ga0209978_10001221_pt1 | contig 10634 bp, 10 predicted proteins | sample BentaG_FD_182805 | JGI IMG/M metagenome (GOLD analysis project Ga0209978, IMG submission 182805) | Deep subsurface microbial communities from South Atlantic Ocean to uncover new lineages of life (NeLLi) - Benguela_00093 metaG (SPAdes)... | ecosystem: Environmental > Aquatic > Marine > Oceanic >...
GAACTTCCCCTTATCTACAAAGGGGCTAAGAAAAGAGAAAGGGAGGAAAAAACTCGGAAAGCGTTAGAAATGGTGGAGATGTTGGATAGAATGAATCACCGGCCTTCTGAGCTTTCGGGAGGAGAGAGGCAGAGAGTAGCCATTGCCCGTGCTCTCGTCAATGAACCTTCTCTTCTCCTTGCGGATGAACCTACGGGCAATCTTGACTCCAAAACAGGGCTAGAAATCCTCAACCTCTTTCGCAAAATACATTCTCAGGGAAACACCATCATAGTAGTCACTCATGAGAAAGAAATTGCCGAGCAAGCTCAACGGATCATCTTCTTAAAAGATGGAAGGATTGTAAAAGAAGAACGGAAAGGAGATTAAAACATGAATTTTTTCAACCGTTTCCAAGGAATATTCTTTAATCCTAAGTTAACCTTCAAGGCGATTTCAGAAAAACCAGTCTGGGTTGATGCCCTCATCATTCTCCTCATTGCCTGGGTTCTTTTTAACTTCATTATAGCTCCTTACGCTCAAAAAGATCAGCTTCAGATATTTAAAAACAACGTCAAACTTCAAGAAAGGCTGGGGGAAGAAGGATTCAACCGGATGATCGAACGTATAGAAAATCCTTCTCAGAGCAGCATCATCCTCCGCAACTTGGTCCTTAATCCTGGAGGTTTACTCATCGGTTTTCTCTTTTCGAGCTTGATTATTCTCGCCATCGGACGGATGTTCTCCACAGAAGGAAATTACAAACAGATTTTCTCAGCCATACTCCACGCTAACTTTATCGATAAAATCTTGGGCAATGCCTTACGCCTTGTCCTGATTCTCACCAGAAAATCTGTTATGCAGACCACAACCAGTCTTGCTTTCCTCTTTCCAAAATTGGAGGTAACCTCTCATGCCTATATTGTGCTGAGCCAGGTGGACTTTTTCCAGCTCTGGCTTTTTGGAATCCTCGGCTATGGCCTCTCTTCTATCTTCAAGATTGAGTTAAAGAAAGCCCTTATTCTATCTTACACTTTTTGGGTTCTCAAGAGTCTCCTCTACATTGCTTTAGGCCTCTTAGGCACTAAATTCATGGGATAAAGCCCGCTTTCCGTTTGACATGAAGTCCGTTCATTTATAAAGTATCTTTATGGAAGAATGCGGATTTCAAGGAAATCTGGCTGATATTCCCTTCGCTCAACTTCTATTCAGCATCTGGCAGAGAAAAAAATCTGGCTGCTTAAAACTGAGAAAAAATAAAGTCGAAAAGAGATTGTATCTCGAAAAGGGCAAGATAGTTGTAAAGCGAGGCGCATTCCCTGAAAAAAATTTTCTTCAAACATTAGTCAAAAAAAACCGTAGGCAATGAAAACGAAGAAACGCTTGTCAAAAACTTAGAAAAAATAGGGGAATTTAATTGAAGAGAAAACAGATTCTCGCCCTTTTAATCTTTATCACTCTTCTTGTGTTTCTTCTGTTAATAAAAATTGTTATCTAAAGCCAAAAATCTCATCATTGTTCTAGGTCCTACTGGAGTGGGCAAAAGCTCCACTGCATTGAAGCTCGCAAAAAAACTAGAGGGGGAAATCATAAATTGCGATTCTATGCAAGTCTATAAAAGCTTTGATATTGGAACAGATAAAACTCCTCTGGAAAAAAGAGAAAATGTGCCTCATCATCTCTTGGATGTTGTAAGCCCTTCGACCCAATTTACGGCAGCAGACTTCGCCCGTTTGGCTCTGGAAACTTCGAATGCTATCGTAAAGCGAAAAAGGCTTCCTCTCGTCGTCGGGGGAACTGGTTTATACTTAAAGGCTCTCCTCAATGGTCTTTTTCCAGAAGGAAAAGGCGAGCCCTTGCTTCGCCAGAAACTGGAAAGGGAAGCCAAGGAGAAAGGGCTGGATTCCCTGAGAAAGAAACTCATGGAAGTCGATCCTGTCTATTGTCAAAAAATCGGAAAGAACGACAAAGTCAGGATCATACGGGCTTTAGAAATCTTCTACTCCACTCAAAAACCTTTATCTGAACATTTCTTGAATACAAAATCTTTCGTTAAAGATTTCAATATAATAAAAATTGGGTTAAAATTAGAAAGAAAGGAGCTTTACAGAAGAATTGAAGAAAGAGTAGATAAGATGTTCGAAAGAGGCATAGTGAGAGAGGTGCAAGAGCTTCTCCAAAAGGGAGCCGATGAAAATTTTCCTCCCTTCCGTGCCCTTGGCTACAAATATGTCCTTAAACTTCTTAAAAAAGAAATTCCCCTGAAAAAAGCCATCACTCTGACCAAAAGGGACACGCGCCACTATGCAAAAAGACAGATGACGTGGTTCAGGAAAATGGAGGGAATCAGATGGTTTTCTCCAAATGATTTCCCGTCAATTTTGGAATATGTTGATAACAACTTAAAATAAAAAATGGAAAAAGCCATCCTCGTTCATCTCGCTACAAACAAAAAAGAAAAAACGGAAGCAGAAGAATCCATGCAGGAGCTGAAAGGATTAGCCCGCACAGCCGGAGCTCAAGTCGTTGGAGAAATTTTCCAATTCCGCCCAGAGATCAATCCTAAGTATCTTATAGGAAAAGGAAAAGTTTCAGAAATTATTTGCTTAACAGAAGAAATTCAGGCTAACCTTATCATTTTCGACCACAACCTAAGCCCTATTCAGCAGCAAAGCCTGGAAGATAAGATTCAGACTAAAGTCATAGACAGAACCCAACTAATCCTTGATATATTCGCTCAACGAGCCAGAAGTAAAGAGGGAAAACTTCAGGTAGAGCTTGCTCAGCTCAACTATCTTCTGCCCCGTTTGCTGGGGAAAGGAGTGGCCCTCTCACGGTTGGGAGGAGGTATCGGTACCCGTGGCCCTGGAGAAAAAAAGCTGGAAGAAGACAGACGAAGAATCCAGGATAGAATCTCCAAGATAAAAAAAGAAATCCTGAATCTTCAAAAAAGACGAGCTAATCAAAGAAAAAGCAGAAAAAAAAGCCCTATTCCTGTTGTCTCACTTGTGGGTTACACGAATGCAGGAAAATCCACATTGTTCAACTGCCTCTCCAAGGAGAGGATGTTCACTTCTCCGTATCTTTTTGCGACTCTGGATCCAATCCTTCGCCGTGTTAGTTTCTCCGATGGGCTTTACTTTTTTTTGAGCGACACAGTGGGGTTTATCAAAAAAAATCCTGTTGAGTTAATAACCTCTTTTAGAGCCACTCTAGAAGAGCTCAAGGAGGCGGATTGCATTCTACACATCATTGATACGACCTCCACCAACTATGAAAGTCAGGTCCAAGCGGTAGAGACAACTCTTTCAGAGATAGGTGTCCCTGATATCCCTGTTATTAAAGTTTTTAATAAAATCGACCTTTTACCTAATCACGAGGAGCTTTTAGAGAAAAACAGGCGCTCTGATGGACATTTCATCTATGTTTCAGCAAAAACAGGAGATGGAATCCAAAGCCTAAAAGAGCGCCTTAGATCTATTATCTTTAAAAACATGGAATTATTTTATCTGCGTATCCCCAAATCAAAAAGAGAATTAATCCATTCTTTCTCGAAATGGACTGTAATTTTAAAAAGAAGAGAAGACGGTGATTTTTCTGAATTGAAGATTATGGCCGACCCACGCTCGATTTTAAATTATTTGCCTTATATAAAAAGAGGAGAAAAAAATTGGTGAAAAAAACATTCAAGATTCTTTTACTCTTTATATTTTTCTGGTCATGTGCAACCTATCAGCCACCACCTCCTTCTCTCTACATAGAGAGCATCCCTCCTTCCATCGTAGCAGAACTTTCCCTTGAGGAAAGAATTCTCACTGAAGATGCCTGGAACAATCTGAAACAGGGCAAGGGAGGGAAAGCGGAAAAAACAATCTCCAGATTGGGATCTCAAAACCCTATCTATAACGTGGGTTTAGGCTACGCCTATTTTCTTCAAAACAAACTGGAGACCGCTGAGGAATTTTTTAAAGCAGCCCTCAGAGCTCGTCCTGACATGACTCTCAGTCATTCGGGCCTGGCCCAGGTTTACCAGAAAGCTGGACGTGAAGACCGGACTTTTGCTGAATACAGGGAAATTCTCAAAATAGAACCGGATCATCCCTGGGCTAAGCAGCAATACGAAACCCTTAAAAACAGAAAAATTGAGGAAGCTCTGATGGAAGCAAAAGCTGCGCTGGCTGAAGGAGATACAGAAGGAAGTAAAGAAGCCTACCTGAAAGCTCTCTATTACGCCCCTCAATCCACAGAAGTCCACCTCGTTCTTGCTGAAATCTACAAAAAGGAAAATAAACTTCAAAATGCTTTGGTTCATCTCCACGCTGCAAGCTCGAATGAGCCAGAGAACAGAGAGATATTAAAAGATTACGCAGAAGCCCTCTACCAAGCAGCACAGTACACAAAAAGCCTTGAAATCTACGAAAAATTACATAACTTGGAGCCGCGAAACAAAGAAATAATGGATCGAATCGAAAGCATTAAAAACAGGCTAGGGATTTTTGAACTTCCCAGCCGATATAATTCTATCGCTTTCTCCGAAGCCGTTTCTAAAGAGGAAATAGCTGCTCTTCTTGTGGTCAAGTTCAAAGGAATTTTGGATGAAGTCTCGCGTAAGCCTCCCATTATCATCGATATAGCAACTTCTTGGGCATCACAATTCATCCTTCAAATGACTTCCCTGGGTATTCTGGATATCTATCCCAATCACACTTTTCAACCGAAAAAAATTGTAACCCGCGCGGAAATGGCTGAAATCCTCCTTCGTTTAATTAACTATTTAGAAAAGAAAGGGTTCAAGTTTATCCTGCATATCCCGCCAGAAAAAATCCAAATTTCAGATGTTGCCCCCCACAACTATTATTATCAACCGATTATCCAAATTCTTTCCTATAATATTATGGACCTTTCTCTGGATAGAGCGTTTAATCCAGACCTTCCTGTTTCAGGGCAGCAATCCATAAAGCTCTTGGACATTATCTTGGCTTTGATAAAATAAATCGCCTTTTTAAGGCACTGAAAATTCTCGTTAAATGAGGAAGGAAAAGAAGAATAGCTTATTAACCCTTCCCAACATTATCAGTCTCTCAAGGATACTTCTTGTCCCTATCTTTCTGGTTTTTATGATCCATAGAAAAATTACCGAAGCATTTGTTGTTTTCCTCTTGGCGGGTTTCACAGACGTTTTAGATGGTTTCACAGCCCGGATCTGGCATCAGAAAACAAAAATTGGTGCCTTACTTGATCCTGCAGCAGACAAATTACTTATGACCGCGTCTTTCATTGTTCTGACCATTCCCTCTCTCAACTTTCCCAACATCATTCCTCTTTGGCTCACAATTGTTGTTATCAGCCGTGACTTGTTCATAGTCTCAAGTGCTTTCGCTCTCTACAAGTTGCGAGGACAAAAAACCTTTCGTCCTTCTCTCTTGGGAAAAACAAGCACAGCCTGTCAGGTTCTAGTTGTCCTCCTCGTTCTTCTCTTTAACTCCATCCAAATCTCGTCTCCATACCTAAGCTTGCTCTATTTTTCGACTCTTGCGTTCACTATTCTCTCGGGATTGCACTATTCCTACATCAGTATCAGGATGATCTCCCTTCCCCAGAAAAGTTAAGGGAAGGGCAAGCTTGAAAAACTCCCAAGTATAAGAAATAAAAAAGGTTACGAAAGGCTTGCTTCTTGTTCTGGGCGGTGATATTATTCTCCGGAAAAGGAGAATTCCCATGACTAAATTGAAAAAAATAGAAAAGAAAATCGACAGCTACCGCGACGAAATGATAGATATGCAAATAAAACTCTGCGCTCTGCCGGCTATCTCTCCGGCTAGTGGAGGAGAAGGAGAAGTCAAAAAGGCAGAGGTCCTGACTGATTTCTTAAAGAAAAACGGGTTTAGCGATATCAAGGTCATCAAGGCTCCCGATCTGGATGCTCCTTCTGGATACCGGCCAAATATCCTTGCCTTTTTCAAAGGTAAAAGCTCTTCCAAGACAATATGGATAATGACGCATATAGACATTGTTCCTCCTGGAGAACTGGCTCAGTGGAGAGGGGATCCATATAAGGCCTGGGTAGAAGAAGGAAAAATTTACGGCCGGGGAGTTGAAGACAACCAGCAGGACATGGTGGCTTCTCTTTATGCCATTAAGGCATTTCATGAGGAAGGAATTGAGCCAAATTATGATATTGGCATAGCCTTAGTGGCAGATGAGGAGGTTGGAAGCAAAAAAGGGATTGATTATGTTCTCGAACACACCAACGCCTTTCGAAAACAGGACTTGATCATAGTTCCAGATGCTGGAAACGAAGAGGGAACAATGATCGAAGTCGCCGAAAAAAGTATTCTCTGGCTTAAATTTAGGACCTTGGGGAAGCAGGCTCACGGTTCTACTCCAGAAAAAGGGATAAACAGCTTCAAGGCCGCTTCTTTTCTGGTCACAGAGTTAAACAATCTCTACCGGATTTTTCCCGACAAAGATCCCCTCTTTGACCCCCCTATCTCTACCTTTGAACCAACGAAGAAAGAATCTAATGTCCCTAATATCAACACAATTCCTGGAGAAGACATTTTTTATATGGACAGTCGTATCTTGCCAAGATTTACGATCGAAGAAGTTGAAGAGAAAATCGAAGAAATAATCAATAAAATCGAAAATGAATTCAAGGTGAAAATAGTCTTAGAAGAGACGTCAAAAGCTCCTGCAGCCCCTCCAACTTCAGCAGATGCGCCAGTGGCCCAAGCCCTAAAGCGAGCGATTAAAGCGATCTACGGAAAAGAAGGAAAGGCCATCGGGATTGGAGGAGGAACAGTAGCAGCTCTCTTTCGAAGAGCCAACTTCAGCGCTGCCTGCTGGTCTAAGATCGATGAAACTGCTCATCAGCCCAACGAATACTGCATTATCGATAATATGATAGGAGACGCCAAAGTGTTCGCCCACATTTTTCTACAAGAATAAATAAAACAAAAAACGTAGGGGCTTGATTTATCAAGCCCACATTTTGATTATTCCTATCGTAGGGGCTTGATTCATCAAGCCCACCTTTTTAATCGTATGAAAAAAAATGTGTATTTGATAAATCAAACACCTACACAACTCTAAGAAAATAATGCCAGGAGCAAAGGAGGCTAAAAATTGAATAAATACATACTGGTTCTCACAACAGTTCCAGATGAAAGGACTGGCCAAAAAATAGCAAAGCAGTTGGTTGAAGAAAGACTGTCTGCTTGTGTGACGATCTCTGCAGCCTCGCAATCTCTTTACTGGTGGCAGGGAAAAATTTCAAAAGAACAGGAACACATTCTCTTCATTAAAACCAAAGCCGCTCTCTTCACGGACCTTGAAAAAAAGATCAAAGACACTCATCCGTACGAAATCCCAGAAATTATCGCTCTTCCCTTTATCAAAGGTTCTACAAAATATCTCGAGTGGATAGATCAAGAAACAAAACCAAAAAGAAAATAGCAAAACGAAGAACACATAGTGTAATTAAAAAACTTTGAACTGATCGCTGAGCGCTGATAGCTAATTTGACGGAAAAGACATAATAGACTAAACAGACTGAATAGACTGCTTAGGGATATCTTCTCTGAATTTTTTGGGCGACTTTTACGGTATTAAGATGGATAGAAACAGTATCCCTCACCTGAGAAGCATACCCCCCTGCAAAAAGAATAGCCACCGGTAGGTTAAGCTTACGGGCCTCCTCAATCACAATCCTGTCTCTCTCTTTGAGACCTTCCATAGTCATTCTCAAGCCTCCTAATTGATCCTTTTCATAAGGGTCAGCTCCTGCAAGGTAAAAAATCAAATCTGGCTTAAAATCCAGATAAAGACGGGGAAAGTTAGAACGTAGCTTTGAAAGATATTCTTCGTCTCCATCTCCAGTCCACAGGCCTAGATCTACGGAACTTGAAGGCTTTTGAGCGGGATAATTATCCATCTGGTGAAGGGAAAAGGTGAAGGCATAATCTTTCTTGGCAAAGATAAAGGCGGTTCCATTCCCTTGATGGAGGTCACAATCAACCACCATAGCCCTCTGAACCTTCTCTTCCTTTTTCATTTTCTCTAAAGAAACAGCTACATCATTCAAAACACAGAACCCTTCCCCATGGTCAGGAAAGGCATGATGAAATCCTCCTCCAATATGCACTGCCAGTCCATCCTCTAATGCTTTTTCAGCCGCAAGAACGGTCCCACCTACAAAGAGTAGAGCAAATTCCACAAGCTCTGGAGAATAAGGAAGCTCTAAGGTTAATATTTCAGAATAAGAAAGATTTCCAGTTTTCAATTTTTTCAGGTACTTTTGGGTATGAACCAAAAGGAGATCCTCCTCTTTAGCGAGCTGAGGAGAGAGAAAATTTTCTTTTTTTGCTCCCCAACGAAGAAGCGTTTCATAGATAAGCCTGTATTTCTTTAACGGAAAAACATGTTCTCCAAGGTCTACCATCCAATAATTATCGCTGTAGACAAACTTGAAAGGAAATCTTTGCCTTCGAAAAACTCTTAATATATCTGTCAGAGGAGACATGATTTAATACATACCAAAATAATACTGGGGACACAATACTTAAATTAATTCTGCGCGCAATTATTTAATTCTAGGGACACAAGAATTCATAAGAGGATTCATAATAATGAAATTCATATAAATTGTCAGGAATAACAATTTTTTAAACTGAATGTTATAATTTTTTGTGAAAATTTTGAAACAATTCTTGAAGTTTGTCGAAAAATGAATTAATTTCTATTTTTACAAAAGTCTCATTAAAAATTTTCTGACTTGAAAGGAATCATCGATGGGTTTAAAAAATTTTTTTATTAATCTTGCCCCTACTCCCTTGGTCAAACTTTTTGCCAACCCTTATGTGGCAGGTGAGAGTATTGAAGCGGCAATAGACACCGCCCAAAAGTTATGGGAAGAAAGACACGTGTGCTCCACCATAGACTTGCTGGGTGAGGAGCTGGAAAGCGATGAGGAAGTCCAGTACACTGTCAATGTATACGAAAGACTTATCGATGCACTGGGCAGCCAGGATTATGCAACCATTTCCTTAAAGCCTACACAGCTCGGAAGCCACGGTGGCACTGAGCACTGCAAAAAAGTCATCGGGAGAATTGTTCGACGAGCAAAGCAGTATAATATAAATGTAACTCTAGATATGGAGGATCATTCCTATACTGAGATGACTCTGGATACCTTCCGTGCTTTGAATAAGGATCACCCGACTTTTGGAACAGTGCTACAATCCCGTCTTTTTCGCACCGATGATGATATAATATCCTTAAAAGGTTTGAACGCCCGTATCCGTATTTGCATTGGCATATACGATGAACCAAAGGAAATAGCCCTCCAAAGCAAGCCTGAAATGAAGAAAAAGCTGCTTCAGCATGTTGAACTTTTGTTTAAGGAAGGTCATTACCCTGAGATCGCTACTCACGATGAAGCAGTTATAAGCGAAGCCATCAACATTGCCGATAAGCTGAATATTAAAAAAGATCAGTACGAAGTTCAAATGCTTATGGGTGTCCCCAAACAAGCCTTTCAGGATGAGCTTATTCAAAAAGGCATTCTTGTCCGCCTTTATGTTCCGTTTGCCGAAAAATGGAAATATGCCGCAGCCTACTGCAAAAGAAGACTGGCTGCTAATCCTGCAATGGCTGCTTACATTTTGAAGAATATCTTACAGAAGACAACCGGCAAGCGTTAACTTTCCTTTTCTTCCTTTTCTTTGATGGCGATCTGGGCTGCAGCTAGACGAGCAATGGGAACCTGATAGGCAGAACAGCTCACATAATTGAGGCCGATCTTATGGCAAAAGAAAATAGAACGGGGATCTCCCCCATGAACGCCGCAGATTCCAATCTTTAGGTCAGGCCTTGTCTTTCGTCCCTTCTCAACAGCCATTTCCATGATCTCACCCACTCCCTTAATGTCTACGGTCTCAAAAGGATTACTCTTCCAGATCCCGTGAGCCAGATAATGAGCAAGAAATCCAGCTCCGTCGTCACGGGAAAGACCATAAATTGTTTGTGTAAGATCATTGGTTCCAAAAGAGAAAAACTCAGCTTCCTCTGCAATTTCATCTGCCGTGATGGCAGCTCTCGGAATTTCTATCATAGTTCCTACTGAATACTCAATCTTAACCTTATTTTTCTCCATCACTTCTTCGGCAACCCGCTGAATAATTCTCTTCTGATTGACAAGCTCCTCCTTTGTCCCAACAAGAGGTACCATAATCTCAGGGTATACCCTTTGCCTTTCCTTTGCCAACTGGCAAACAGCTTCAAAAATGGCGGTAACTTGCATTTCAATAATTTCAGGATAAGAAATTCCCAAACGGCAGCCTCTGTGCCCGAGCATGGGGTTGAACTCAGAAAGGGCTTTGACCCGCTCCAGTAATTTCTCCAATTCTTGAATTTTCTCCTTCTGCTTGCTGTCCGAAGCCCTCAATACAGCCATCTCAACCATAAGATCTTCTTTTCGCGGCAGAAATTCATGAAGGGGAGGGTCGAGCGTGCGGATGGTTACGGGATGCCCCCTCATCTCTCTGAACAAGCCATAAAAATCTTTCTTCTGGAAGGGCAATAGCTTGCTTAAGGCTTTTCGTCTTTCCTCCTCGGTTTCAGAGAGAATCATTTCTTTAATGAAAGGGAGCCTTTCT
>Ga0209978_10001222_pt1 | contig 10633 bp, 9 predicted proteins | sample BentaG_FD_182805 | JGI IMG/M metagenome (GOLD analysis project Ga0209978, IMG submission 182805) | Deep subsurface microbial communities from South Atlantic Ocean to uncover new lineages of life (NeLLi) - Benguela_00093 metaG (SPAdes)... | ecosystem: Environmental > Aquatic > Marine > Oceanic >...
ACGTTCAGACTTCGAAAACCAGATAAACAACTCTCTTGGCTTCCCAGGAATCTTCAGAGGAGTCTTAGACGTAAAGGCAAAGACCATCACCGACGACATGTGCATCGCTGCAGGAAAGGAACTGGCAAAGTTCGCTGAAGAAAGGGGAATCCATGAAGGAGACATTGTCCCTAGAATGGAAGAATGGGAGGTCTATCCTCGCGAGGCCGTTGCTTGCGCATTAAAGTCGATTGAGGAGGGTGTTGCCCGCGTGAAGTTGAGTAGGCAGGAACTGTGGGATAGGGCTGTTTCTATTATTAGAAACGCTATGGACTCTACTGCTTTGTTGATGAAAAAAGGATTTATACCTCCTCCTCCGTCTGAAGAAGAGATTCTAGGCAGCCAATAACCTTTTCGCAACCAACTTAGTGCAGGCGTTGAACAATATCGTCACTTACTTAATAGGAAGTTCATAGTGGTGCTCGATGACGTGATGGTACTGTTCTGTTGTCATAAAGGAATGGAATGCCCTTTCCACCACCTCGTTTAGAGCAGGATGAATATGCATCCCTTTAATTATTGGCTCTGCGCTTTGTTCAGGAGTGTACATCAGGTTTATTACCTCCTGTATTAGAACAGAGGCATAAGGCCCAATGATATGTGCTCCCAAGATCTTCATTGTTCGCTTCTCAACGATGACCTTGACAAAGTAGTCTTCTACACCCATGGCTTCTCCCTTAGCAGTGTCTTGATATCTCTGGATTCCGATTAGTATTTTGTCTTTGCCGTATTTCTCTACTGCTTCTTTCTCTTTAAGCCCGACGCTTGCTATTTCGGGATACGCGAATACAGCGTGCGGTATAGCGTGGTAATCGACCTTTACCCTTTTTTTCAGTATGGCATTGTAGTATACGACTAAAGCTTCGTAGTTTGCCACATGTTTGAATTGGTATTTGCCGTTCGCGTCTCCGAAGGCCCAAACATTTGGTTGCGAGGTCTCCAGATACTCATTAACGATAATCCATCCTCTCTGGTCCGTTTTTATTTCTCCTCTTTCTGGATGAAGTACGTCTGTGTTTGAACCCCTTCCCGTAGCGACCAGTATTTCTTCGGCTGTTATTTCTATCTTTTTTCCATTATCTCTGTCAACAGCAACGAGTTTCTTCTTACCCATCAACGCCTTTTCGACCTCGCGCACCTCGTGGTTAGTGATAATTTTCATGTGTTTCTGCAACTCTCTTTTGGCCAGTGCCGATACTTCGGGTTCTTCTTTTGGGAGAAACTGTGGATTTCTGCCAATTACTGTAACTTTTGATCCCATGGCTGAAAGGAAATGACCGTATTCAGTAGCAATATATCCTCCACCAACAATGGCGATACTTGCAGGTAGTCGATTTATTCCAAGGATTGTGTCACTAGTAAGATAACCTACCTTTTCAAGTCCTTTTATTGGAGGGATCATGGGCTTCGATCCCGTGCAAAGAAAGATCATCTTTGACTTTATGGTATCATTGTTAACCTTTAATGTGTATGGTGCAATAAATTCTGCTATAGCGGGATAGTAATCTATGTTCTTAGAATGCGAAAGTCCTTCTCGTATCATGTTTACCTCTCCATGAATAAGGGTTCTCATCCGCTCCATGACCTTTTCAAAATCTATCTTCTTCACATCAATCTCTATTCCAAATTTACCAGCTCTTTGTACCGTCCTCACTAACTCAGCAGGGTATAACAATATTTTTGAAGGTATACAACCCCGTGTGAGACAAATCCCACCAGGTTCATCCTTATCTATGATGGCAACTCTCATGTCCGGATTCTCTTGAATCATGGCATCCACAATGGACATCGCCGAGCCCGTACCTATTGCAATCAAATCGTATTCTTTCATATCAGCCACTATCGACTTAGCAATATTGAGAAAGTTATATTTGAGCCTTGGTTAGCGCGCGTTACTGAAAACTATTCAAGCTTAGAAAGGAGAGGCAAATAGGAGAGAATACGTAATCTGCAAAGCTGTAGTTTTCTTTAGTTCGATATGCAAGTCCAAAATGTGAGTATAGGCCCTCCAAGATAATCTTTTCCATCATCAACCCGCTCGTTTTATGTTTTCAACTTGATTCATATAACTTGACTATCTCTAATCCTCCTTTTCCATAGGTCACTTGATTCTTGAACAGGCTTCTCAGGCCTGATACAGCTTTTGGGTCACATTAGCAATTGATATAAGCATCTACACTTAATCACATAATTCTTTAGACACACTGGCAATTTGAAGTGACGTAGGTGAAAGACAACGTGCAAGAGGCAATAGTGCTCGCAGGGGGACAAGGATGGAGACTCAAACCCACCACATGGATTCCAAAACCCCTACTAAAAATAAACAAACAAACCCTCATAGACCATCAAATAAACTGGCTACGCTCACACGGATTCGAAAACATCATCATAGCATCAAACAGAGACGACCTAACAAAACTCCCAGTCACATTCTCTGTGGAAAAGGACAACTTGGGAACAGGAGGAGCCACCAAAAAAGCCTTCAAAAAAATCAAAGGAAACATAGCTTACGTCATGAACATAGACGACATCGTCTTCTATGACCCAAATGAACTCTACGACTACGCCACCAAAGGAGCTGGAACACTCCTCGCCAAACCCATCCTACCTTTCAGCAAAGTAACACTTCGAAACGGAATCGAAGTAGTGAGATTTGAACGCAGACCAACACTTGACATCTACGTAAGTGCTGGTCACCACGTATTCAAAAAAGCGGTAGTTGAAAGATACTTCCCAGAAAAAGGCGACTTCGAACTCACCACGATGCAAAGACTAGCAGACCAAAAAATACTCCGCGGATACACCTACCATGGAATGTGGTTTACAATAAACACCATGAAAGACCTCCTAGAAGCCAGAACATATTTCAAATGATTCTCTAACACTGTGTGGGAGTAAGAAATTGGTACATTGCGCAAAATGCGGAGCCGAGTTGCCCGAAGATTCAAGATTTTGTCCCAATTGTGGAGTCGCAGTCAAGAAAGTTGTGAAAGAAGAATTCTCAATTTCAGCAGATAACTTGGTTAGCAAAGTCAAAGAGCTGATCCGCGAAGGAAATATCACAAGAATTATTATAAGGGACGAAAAAGGCAAAACGCTCCTTGAGATACCCGCCACAGTTGGAGTAGTAGGAGTCATCGTAGCCCCGTGGCTTGCAGCGCTGGGAACAATAGCCGCCTTAGCCACAAGATGCACCTTAGCGGTTGAAAGAAGAGAATAACACGTTTAGGCCCACAAAAAAGCTTTGTAATCACACTTTCTCGGATGAACTCCACAAATACTGAAAGTAGTCTCTTGCAAACTTGACTAGTCCCATGTGATTTGACCATATAACAAGCGTAGCTTCATCCTCACCGAGAAAAAGCAAAGCCTCTCTACCATCTGCAATGACGCCTCCACCAAACATACTATCCCGAACCCTGACCTCTCCAGTCCCAGCCAGCTTCTCCACACCCCAATCATGTGTAACCATAACCTGAACGTTAACTCCATCATCACACAAACGACTCAACAACGGAACACTGGCACTCACAAAACCCTTCGCAAACAATGGGGCCGCAACCATTAACTCCTTCCTAGTCTCTCTCAACATCTCCCGCAACTTCGCCAAAATGCTGAACTCCCCTCGCAAAATCCAGACGTCAGGCTTCTCACGTAGCTCTCTACGCTTGTACAAAGGCTGCAACTCGTTCACTACTACACGCTTCCATTTACCCACCATCTCTTCCAACCTAAGCCTAGCCGCCTCTAAAGCCTCGGAAGGAGACTTGGGATAGTAACGTTTAGGCCTCCCACCCTCAGCCTTAACCCAACCCTTTTTGACTAAACTATTCAGCACCTCGTAAATCTTGGAATAAGGAACCCCTCCTTGCCCGCTAACTTCACTTGCAGTCATCACGCCTCTCTCAAGCAAAGCCAAATACGCGCGGGTCTCGTAGTCGGTTAATCCGACATCACGCAGAAACTTCCTCGCATCCTCACCGACCACAACGCTCAAACCCTTCTCACCTTCTGAAACGTTTGGAAACCTTCTTATACTCTATCTGCAATTCTGACGTAAATAATTTACAACTCTCAGTGGTGTCAAACCTGCAAGTTATCAAACAAACCAAAAGCATATGCCCCGAATGTTTCAAAGTTCTAGACGCAACAATATACGAAGATAACAACAAAGTTTACATAAAAAAGGAATGCCCAGAGCACGGGAAGTTTCAAGACATCTACTGGAGCGACTACGAACAGTACCAACGAGCCGAACAATTCAGATACGAAGGCGACGGAATAGAAAACCCCAGAACCAAAACAAAGCTAGATTGCCCACTCGACTGCGGCCTCTGCCCCCAACACAAATCACACACAGGACTCGCCATAATAGACGTAACCAACCGCTGCAACCTCCGCTGTCCTGTCTGCTTCGCCAACGCTGCCGCGGCAGGATACGTCTACGAGCCATCCAAAAAGGAAATTCAAGCGATGCTGGAAAACTTCAGACAAAACAAGCCAGTACCGGCCCCAGCGTTGCAGTTCTCAGGCGGAGAACCAACGATCCGAAAAAACCTCTTCGAACTCATACGAATGGCGAAAGAACTGGGCTTCGAACATGTAGAGGTCAATACGAACGGTCTCCGACTCGCACAGAGCGTGGAGTATTGTCGGGGTCTAAAAGAGGCTGGCATAAGCACGATCTACCTACAATTCGACGGCTTGACCCCAGACGTTTACGAGTTCACGCGAGGGTGCGACCTGCTAAACAACAAAATGAAAGCTATAGAAAATTGCCGAAAAGCAGGGATAGAAAGCATAGTCCTAGTGGTCACGCTGATCAAAGGCGTTAACGACCATCAACTCGGCGACATCATAAGATTTGCAGTTGAAAATTTTGACATAATCCGATGTGTAAACGTTCAGCCAGTATCTCTATGCGGTAGACTACCAGAGAAAGAAAGAGCAAAAATGCGCATAACTATCCCTGACTTCATGAAACTAGTCGAAGAACAGACTGACGGGAAAATAAAGGTCTCAGACTTCTATCCGGTGCCCACGGTAGTTCCCATTTCCAAGGCAGTCGGCGCTTGGAAAGACAAACGATACGTGGAGTTCACAGCTCATCCTCACTGCGGCATGGCAACATACGTCTTCATCGAAGACGGAGAAATGGTTCCAATCACTCGTTATGGAAACGTTGAAAAGTTCATTAAAACAATGAAGCAAGTCTACGAAGCGGCTTCGAAGGGGCACAAGAAGCGAGCTAAACTCCTTTTAATAGGGATCTTACGCCACATCAAGTTCGGCCTGTTGAGAAAATATCTTTTGCCGATACTTAGAACAGGAAGTTACGAGTCTCTAGGTGAACTGCATCGAAAGATGCTTCTTATCTCATCCATGCATTTCATGGACCCATACAACTTTGACTTAGAAAGAGTGCAGCGATGCTGCATACACTATGGCGTGCCAGACGGCAGAATTATCCCATTCTGCACCATGAACTCCATACATAGATCGAAAATTGAAGAACAGCTCGGAATTCCCATAAATGAGTGGCAACAGAAGCATAAAAGAGAAGTCAGTGCGGTGGCATAGCGTCGGAAAGTCTATAAGGTCCACTGTTCTTTTTCAAATTCGGGTGTGAAAAATGGGCGGAGGTAAGAAGAAGACAACTCTCAGGAAGATGGAAAAAGCGCGCAGTCGAAAAGGTGCACAAAAGGAAAGCAAACCAAGCAAACCTAGTAGACATATAACCGAAAAGAAGACTGCTGGAATAGTTTCGCCCGACTCTAAAAGTGAAAAGGTCCTTAGCGAGCTGAAAAAGATAAGAGCTCTCACTCCTTACACAGTGGCCTCACGTTTCAACCTGCGCCTAGGCGTGGCCAGAGACCTTCTTGAGGAGCTGGAACGACGACGCGTCATAGAATACGTTTCAGGGAGCAAGAACCTCAAAATATACAAACTTGCAAACTAAAATTTACGTTGCCTACGTCTGAACCGCCTCTTATCAAGCCATAAAAAAGAGGTATCAGATATCTCTAATCAGCTAAGCATACTTTTAGATAGTCTTCTAGGGTTTCGCCTGCGATTACTTCTATGTTGTAGTCTTTTGGATCTATGGAGTGCAAGTAGTTCTTCTGTGGAATGATGACTTTTTTAAACCCCCACGTTTCAGCTACTTTGATTTTTTCGTGCAAACCACCGACAGCTGTTACTTGTATTGAGTTGACTACGCCTACGTTGATTTCTCCCGTTACCGCAATGTCTTGTCGTATCGGTTTGCCTTCAATCAACGAGCATAAAAGAATTGTCATGGTGACACCAGCGCTTGGGCCGTCAACTCCGTAGGCTTGAGCAAAATCTATATGTGTGAAGCATTCTTGGGCGATGTCAATGCCATATTTCTGTAGGATTACACTTCTAACTTTTACTACGCTGTCTTCGATGAAATTCTGTTTTTCTCCTTTCGCTATGCCAGTAACCCTGTAATAGCCTTTCAAAGAGTTCTTTCGACCTGTACTGTTTTTCTCAAGAAATCCCTTTACGGTTAAAACGTTTCCAGTCATTTCTCCGCTGTATGGGTCGGTAACGACAGCGAGTCCGTATATTTGACCGATTTTCGTTCCTTTTGGTCTAATCTCAAGAAGTTTTCCTCTCTCGCTCATTTGATGTTCAAGAATCTGCTTCTGAATTGTCTTACAATGGTTCTCTATGGCTTCCTTAATATACTCTCTTTCAACAAACCGTTGACCATCATTTATTGCTAATGTGGCGGCTGTTTTCAATATTGCTATCATTGGCCGGAATTTTGTGATCAAAGCATCTTTCTTGTTGCTTCGCCTACGTCCTTCATCAATGATTTCTTCACATGCCTCTCTACTGAACGGAATCAGATGGAACCGTGAGACCTCCTGAGCAATGAACTGAACGTATTTGCGACGGTTTTCAGCAGTGTTGGGCATATCGTTATTCATTCTAACGACTTTGCCGTAACCATATATTCTGTCCATAAGCGCAGGATGGATTTGGCCAATGCTATCGAAGTTTCCTGCACACACTAGGAAGCACATACAGGGCACGGGTTCGGTTGCCACAGCCATAGCTGCAGTTCCACCTGCACCCCAACGACTCCTCATGGTTACTGGCAATTGTCCATCTTCCAAAACTGTCAGTAACGTGACAGTCTCGTCAGGCTTCAAATTTTTGATTTCATCTATATACAAAATGCCGAGACACGCTCGATGAACATCTCCAGCAGTTACTCTTTGATGCTCCGGCGTGCCGAGACCGCCCGTCTGAAATGGATCCCAAGCTATGCTACCAAAGAGTTGAGCGGTACCGTGACCAGTTGCGTCTATGAAGGGCGCAACCCTTTTGGAGTTGTCAACTATGAGCTTCGGCACATTCGTCGCCTTCGCTCCTCCAACTCCTTTAGCACCACTCATCGCTCCGAAGCGTCCGAGAAAGACTACGAGTACCAGAAACATCAGCATCATTCCAGCTGGTAGAAAAGTTGTGCTTCCAATTGAAATAAAAGCGTCTAATATGAACCTAAGAAAATTTCCTTCATACACTGTTTGAATGGATATTTGCGTTGGACTCGATAGGTTGACGTTCCAGCGAACTGTTTCTTGCCATAGGTAGAAAAAGCCGGCGAATATGAAAACTATGGCTACACTCATCATTAGATAAACTAGAGTTTTCATTCCCAGTTTCTGGAGGAATAGTTTCTTGCCTTCTTTCAATTTTTCCTTGAAAACTATTTTCTTTCCTTCGCCAGCAGGATGGCACGAGATTTTAGGTTCACTTGGAATCAGCCCATTTCGCCAGCACATAACGTCTTGAAGTTGGATTTTGTGTTTCTTGTAGAGCTCGGTCAAGTGAGCGGCTAGTGCTCGTCCAATTAGGGACTTGCCGGTGCCGGGGTCTCCAAGCAATAGAAGGTACGGTCCAGGGGAAACCATGTTCCTTGACTGATCTTTTTCTTTTTCTGGGTCTTTCCATGCCTCAAACCATTTCTCTTTTCCCATGTATTTGAGTTTATGAACCCATTCATCTAGACACAAATAGCATTCTTTCAGCGCTTGCCCTTGTCCTATAACCCAGTCAAGAAGGTTGGGAGAAACCGGATAATCTTCTGTAGACTTGAATGACTTCCAGTTCCATTTTTTGCCACGGATAACCTCAGTTCCGTTTCCGAAATAATCCTTAGTTGTTTCTCCCAAGACGTTCGACCTTCGAAGGTTTCAACATCATTTTTACAAGAGAGCGAGCTCTCTCCTTTTCTCTTCAACACTATCAGAATCCATGTTGGTTTAAAGACTTATTTCGAAAAGGAAAATATAGCAAAAGTGGGACCTTATTCACACTAGATCTTTTCTACTCTAATTTTTTTGCCACTTCCTATCTGCTCAAAAAGATGTAAATTCTTTGTGACCTTGCCCATAACATTAACTGGGCTGTAGGGTTGGGATTCGCCATAGAAAATGCAGAGCGCGTTTCCCATAGGCCAGTAGGCGATGGCACCGTTCTCAACTGTGGATTTCGCTTTTTCTTCTCCCATCTTCACAGGAATTTCGAAGTAAATCTCCTCCTTCCAACGGGCTGCTCGCCCCTCAACTGGAAGCAATCTCACAATGGCGTCTACTGTTCTCGGAGCAAAATAACGAATCAGTTCTCCCTCGGCCTCACCGACCTCTTCAATCAAAAACTTGACGGGTATACGGGACAAGCTTTCCTTTGGCATCTCTTTTACCTCCATACCTTGACACTAAAATGCGCTACCGTCTAGGAAAATGCTGTGTCAATATGTCTTCCAGATATGGTTTACTAATCTCTTGAAGTTCGTATCGAGCTCTTGTGGCAGGTTTGCCTAGTCGTAACACCTTTCGCAGGTCTATGGGGGTTCCAATGACAACTACGTCGCAAGGCGTTTTGTTGATGGTTTCTTCAAGTTCTCTTATCTGCGCCTCATCGTAACCCATGGCAGGAAGCAGTGGTCCCAAATGAGTGTATTTATCAAAAGTAGCCCTTATTGAACCGACAGCGTACGGACGCGGGTCAACTATTTCACTCGCTCCCAACTTTTTTGCCGCGATGGTTCCAGCACCGTACGCCATGTTGCCATGAGTCAAAGTAGGACCATCTTCTATAACCAAGACTTTTTTCCCCTTAACAATGCTTGGATTGTCCACAGTTATGGGTGAGGCTGCTTCTATGATTGTCGCCTTAGGATTGACTGCCTTTATGTTCTTTCGAACGGTTTCAATGTTCATTGGATCCGCTGTGTCGACCTTGTTTATGACAACTACATCGGCCATTCTCAGGTTGGTCTCTCCTGGATGATAGGCTAGTTCGTGACCAGGTCTGTGCGGATCAGCCACTACGATGTGTAAATCAGATTTATAGAAGGATGTGTCATTGTTGCCTCCATCCCATATTATGATGTCTGCCTCCTTTTCAGCCGCCCTCAGAATCTTTTCATAGTCAACTCCGGCGTAAACCACAATTCCGTTGTTGATGTGCGGCTCGTACTCTTCTCGCTCCTCAATTGTACACTCGTACTTATCGAGGTCTTCATAGGATGCAAATCTTTCACAGACTTGTTTGCGTAAATCGCCATATGGCATCGGATGTCGCACAACAACTACTTTAAAGCCCATTTTTCTTAAGACCTTAGAGACTTTTCTTGATGTTTGACTTTTTCCAGATCCTGTTCTAACTGCACAGATTGAAACTACGGGAACTTTGGCCTTAAGCATGGTAGACGATGGTCCCATTAGTCTGAAATCGGCGCCGTTAGCCAACGCTATTGAAGACTTGTGCATAACGTATTCGTAAGAAACGTCGCTGTATGCGAAAATTACTTGATCCACATCGTATTTCTTGATGAGTTCCGGAAGTTCCTCTTCGGGATAGATGGGTATGCCTTTGGGATAGTTTGGACCCGCCAATTCAGCTGGATATGCTCGTTTCTCGATGCCGGGTATCTGAGTGGCAGTGAATGCCACGACTTCGTATTCATCGTTGTTTCTGAAGTAGACGTTGAAGTTGTGAAAATCTCTTCCAGCTGCCCCCATTATGATGACCTTAACCTTCTTCACGATAGTCACTCCTTGCAAAGAGCAGATTCGAAATAACCTCTTACTTTCATATAAGCGTTAAGCGTTTTACAAGTAGTGTAGGATTTTGGCAGTTCCATCATGATTTCTCTGAGCTTTCCGGCAAATCTTATATTCCCATATTTATACACACTTCTACCTTAAAGGTGAAAAACATGATAGATTTCCGCTTCACAGAAGAGCAAAAACTGTTCAGAAAAGCCATCAGAGAATGGTGCAAAAAGAACCTAACCCTAGAAAAAATCAGAGAAATGGACACCAAACAGGAAATTCCACACGAACTTATCAAGCAAATGGCCGACCTTGGCCTGCTGATCATGACTGCACCGGAAGAACACGGCGGAACAGGAGCAGGTTGGATAACTGCCTGCATAGCGGCTGAAGAACTAGCCTACGCAGACATCAGCATAGCAATACCCGTGTTATGGTTGGTTGAGTCGTCTTGGGGCTTTGTGGTGGACAAGTACTGCACTGAAGAGGTTAGAGAA
>Ga0209978_10001223_pt1 | contig 10632 bp, 9 predicted proteins | sample BentaG_FD_182805 | JGI IMG/M metagenome (GOLD analysis project Ga0209978, IMG submission 182805) | Deep subsurface microbial communities from South Atlantic Ocean to uncover new lineages of life (NeLLi) - Benguela_00093 metaG (SPAdes)... | ecosystem: Environmental > Aquatic > Marine > Oceanic >...
TTCTTCGATGGTGGCGGGGGGCATGTTTTCGATGCCGAATCGGCGCCATAGGGTGCGGAAGAAGTGTCCTGGTGAGCTGCCTTCAACGATGAGTTTTTTGTCCATTGTGGGTATTTGTGGCCAATCTACAACGTGCTTGATATATTCCTCAATCCTTTCCTGTGGATGCTTATATACTCGCTTGTATTCTTTTTCCATTATATCATCATGGAAGTAATCTTTGCATCTCTGATAAAAAACTTGGCATCATATCTTAAGCCTTTGTTTACAAGTTCTCATCTTTTGATGAATGGAGATGGTGATTATCATCGATAAATATGGAACTATATATTACGCTTTGAGAAGGGAATTATAACGTTCAAGTTGAAGTAATGGTATCTTTTGAGTTATTGGAAGGAATTAATTAAATCATATTAACAGTTCATTATTATAGAGTATACTTTTTAGCGTGATGATAATTATTGAAGGTGTTAATAGCTTCACCTCGATTGAGGCGAATGGCATCGCTGTTACAGGAGATGATACCTCCCCACATTGAAATAGTCGTTTCCAAGACGAGGTCAGATGAAGAGCTGATCAGCCTTGCAAGTGACGTTGAAGTGATTGTTTGCGTCCGCCTATCTGCTGAAGTAGCCCGAGCCGCTAAGCATTTGCGACTCATTCAGAAAACTGGAGCCGGTGTCGATGCCATCCCATTTACTGCTCTGAGCGATGAAGTCTTCGTGGCTAATACGTCTGGTGCAAATCCCGTACCGTTAGCGGAGGGAGTTGTCGCTCTTCTTCTCGCCCTAGCCAAACAAATAGTCCAGCGACATAACCGTTTTAAACGAAAAGAGATAGAGCGTGGTCAAGGAGTCGAACTCAGGGGAAAAAAAGTAGGAATCCTTGGTCTAGGTCATATCGGTAGAGAAGTGGCTCGACTTCTTCAAGGTTTTGAGATGCAGACACTAGCTTTGAAGCGTCATCCTGATGAAGCTCTGAAAACTCAACTCAGCCTTGACTTCCTCGGGGGACCTAAAGATCTTGATTTTCTACTTCAAGAATCTGATTTTGTTATAGTGACCGTTCCCTTAACACCGGAGACTCGTGGGATGATCGGTGAACGTGAACTTGGCTTGATGAAACAGACAGCTTACATAATCAATGTCGCCCGAGCCGCTATAATCCAGGAAAAACCATTATTTAAAGCCTTAAAGGAAGGGTGGATCGCTGGTGCTGCTCTTGATGTCTGGTGGCCACCTCACTGGTGGGATCCCACGTGGAACCGAAGTGGAACGTTCCCACTATGTCCATTCTGGGAATTGCCGAACGTTATCGCCACACCACACAATATAGGCTCAACGGATAAAAGCTCCGATATAACCCTCCGAATTATTGCAGAGAACATCGTTCGAGTCGCTGAGGGAAAACCACCAATCAATCAAGTTGACAAAAATCTCCAATACTAATCAAATATCGAAGCTAAGGTTATCTCATCGTCTTAATCATAGTTTTTCACATGGTCCGTATGTGCAAAAATGAAGTTTCCAAACAGGGTGGAAAATTAATTCATTACTAGAGAAGTATGAATTAAGAAGTTTTGACTAATCAATATTTGAGAGTTTTCCTCTATTTATATATCGATTCAATAAGATTCTAATATGACACTTAAGTTTAGAGGTTTTTTGGAGAGATAGAGCTGAAGATCTTAGCTTTAGATATTGGAGCTGGTACAGAAGATGTGCTCCTTTATGATGATGAGAAAGAGAACGTTGAGAACTGTATAAAAATTGTCTTGCCCTCTCCTTCACAAATTTTTGCAGCAAAGATTAGAGAAGCTACTCAGTTACGCCAAGATGTTCTGATAAAAGGTGATATTATTGGCGGGGGCGCGTTTACATAATCACTAAAAAGACACATAAGAGCAGGGCACCGTGTTGTCATGTCAGAAAATGCAGCGTACACTGTGCGAAACAATCTAGATGATGTTCGCGCTTTAGGGATCGAAATAACACGAGATAACCATTTGATGAGGTTCCATGGAGAAACTTTGATCCTTGAAGAGGTAAACATTACCAGGCTCAAAGAGTTTTTAACTAATTTTAACGAGAACTTCTCTGATATCGATGTTGTCGCAATTGCTATCCAGGATCATGGTGTTTTCCCAAAAAGGACAAGTAATCGAAGAGTACGGATTCAGACGATGAAGGAACTCTTGGAGACCGACTCACGACCTGAAGTTTTAGCATTCATGGAAGATGAAGTTCCTTCATGCTTCCTCAGAATGAAGTCTGCAGTTGAATCCTCAAAAAGGCAACTACCCAAAACGAAGGTTCTTCTCATGGATACTGCTCTAGCTGCGATAATGGGGTGTCTGCAGGATCCAGTAATTGCGGAAAAAGAATTAGTTCTCGCTGTCAATGTTGGTAATGGTCACACTATGGCTGCGATAATCTTCCAGGGAAAAATTGTGGGTTTACTTGAACATCATACTCAAGCTTTAAATCCCCAGAAAATTGAGCAACTCCTGATTGATTTTATGAATGGAAAACTGAGTGATGACGAAGTGTTCAAGGATGGTGGACACGGTTTATTCTTCCTAGAAGATGCGCCTTGCTTTTCAAAAATTGAGCAAATCGCAGTAACCGGGCCAAATAGAAATATTTTAGCACAAACTAACTTACCTATCCATTTCGCTTCTCCAGCAGGTGATGTAATGATGACAGGTCCAATTGGATTGGTTGAAGTTACAAAGAAAAAATTAGGAATCCACACCAATTAAATAATTAACCCCTCTTTTTAACTACAGAAATTTTTTAATATTGGACATAGACACTGAAATCTAGATATGTATGGTAAAAAAATTTTATGATTTTGTGAAAAATTCTTTAATTCCATTCAGTCAACTGAAGGGCTTTAAAGGCACAGAATATACGTATCCTCTACTCTATGGAATAACTGGCGTGAACATTCCCAATAAAGAAGGGATCAACCACGCTTTGGAACGTGTGAAAGAGGAAATCGGTGGATTCTCTGCAGATGCTCTGTGGTTAGCTGAATTAGTTTCGTCCCTAAAGGATGGTGAACGGTTCTTCCTTGTTGATGATGCATTTCGATGGCTATGTGTAGCGCTCAATGAGGGTACCAATGGTTGGGCTCTTCTCATGGGTAAGGAAGAGAAAGACGCGATATTCCAGTTGATAAAGGAGCTTCAAGAAAAAAAACTCAAGGTCTTCGTTACAGGTAGTGTTGTTGAGGGAATTGAAGAATTTCCAGAATCAGTTACAAGCTTCGGATCTTCACAAACAGGACTCATCTACTTTGCTCAGTTACTCATAAGATACGCCCTCATTTATGGCAGAGTACCAGTTGGTGATCTACACGAAATATCTCATAGTATAGAAGAAAATGCTCCAGGAGTCATCTTTGTAGTTGGTGAGTTGAGTAGTATAGAGCATCTTCTCGTCCAAGGAATGCTTTCCCTCGGAACACCAGTTATTGGTTTACCTTATACTCAGAACCTCGTTGGTCCATTAATTGTCTCTCAAACGATTAGTGATATGGTTGATAAGGCTTGGAGGCTTCCAAATATAAGAGCTAGATTGGTTGTTGAGGCTACAGCTGATGTCCCTGTTCCAGTCGGTAAAGTCTTCTCTCATGAGGAAATACTGGAAGATGATATTGGTTTGCGGTTGGAGGGTTCCTTATTCAGTTTTATTGTGATTAGACCATCATTGACGGTTCAGGAGGACGCCGTAACCGTACTCGGTGAGGTTGAGAAAGCTTCAACCTTTTGTGTCCTTGTAGAATTAGGAAACAGAGACGTTGATGACCCCATGACTCTCTGGATAGGAAGGATTCTACGTCGAGTCATCAACTATGCAAAGGGGATAAAAGTAAAATCCAAGGGTAACAGAATAATTGATCTCATCATGACTAAAGACGCCCTTAAGTCTGGATTCACACCTGAACATTTAGGAGATCTAATTAAAACCGAGCTTAGAAACGATTTTCCAGCCATAGGACCAATACATATAACATTTCTTCTGAACAAAGAAGACGCAAAAAAAATACATCCAGAGATTCTTTCATTTATTGAAGAGAGAAAAAATAAGATCAAGAACGTTACTGAAGAGAGCGAAAGCGTCTTTTATGGGTGTACCCGCTGTCGATCCTTCTCTCTAGCCCATGCTTGTACCGTCACTCCTGAACGCCCATCTCAATGTGGCGTCAGACCTTGGTATATGATCAAAGCTCACGCTATACTTGATCCAGGAAGTGTTTATGAACCATGTGTGCTTATCAACAAAGGGAAATGTCTAGATCCTTTGCTCGGAGAATATGAGGGCGTTAATCGTTCAACTGAACGAAGAACTGAAGGGCGTGTAAAGAGAATCTATCTTCACAGCATTTTTGACTTTCCACACACCGCTTGTAGTTGTTTTCAAAATATTGCTTTTCACTTTCCTGAGGTAGATGGGATAGGTCTAATGCCGAGAGACTTTAAAGGTGAAGCTCCGAATGGTATGACCTGGACAAAACTAGCCAATAAAGTTGCAGGTAGACAGTGTCTGGATGGTGTAGCTTCTTTTTCCGTCGGATATCTTCATTCGCGAAAGTTTTTTCAAGGTGATGGAGGATACAGTCGAGTTGTATGGATGACCGATCACTTGAAAAAAATTGCTGGAAACGCTATACCTAAGAAATTTAGAAGATCAATAGCTACTGAAAAGGACATAACAACTATTGAAGAATTGAAGACTTTCATAAAGAAGAATAGAGACCCCGAGAATCTCTAAGACTTTTCATCTTCACAGGAAAATCTCATAGAAAAAGCTTTACATGTTACTTCAAGATGCTTTGTTAACTCTCATTTTATAATCAATCGAAAAAATTTGCTTCTCATAAAAATGAAATTCAGTACAGCACAAACTTATGATCAAGATCGTATCATTATTAAGATCATCTTAAACTTTCTTTTAGCTTTCAAGACGTGTGGTTCATTAGCCGGCATAATGACCATTTCGCCGTCCTGTAAGTTTAATGTCTTTCCGGAAATGATAATTTCAGCCTCTCCATCCAAAATATGAGCTAAAGCATCAAACGGTGCGGTATGTTCACTTAACCCTTGGCCTTCCCCGAAAGCAAAGAGAGTCACTGTTCCTTTTTCTTTATCAATTATTGTCCTACTCACAACAGCTCCCTCTTGATATTCTACTAAATCACTCAATCTCACAACTTTGCCTACTAATGTTCTATTTTGCTCCACTTTTATTCCCTTCTTAATACGACATATTTATCCTATTATTTTTTATTACCTAATCTCAGTGTGTTTGTTTTACGAATAAGTTTAAGTTATCGGAGGTCTTTGTCATAGTTTAAATCTTTTCAAGGTAAATGATATTTTTGAATAAATCTTCAGGGGATTTTTATGTGTGAGTTTAAAGTGGTTCTTGAAGGAAATACGGTATTCAAAGATGCTGTATATGCGAAGGTTGTTGGTTCCAACGTTATCGTTAAAGACATCCTAGGTGATCTGGAAGAGCTCAATAATTGCAGAATTATCGAAGTTGATGTGAATGCTCAACGCTTAATCCTCTCCCCTATCAAAAAATAGAGTTCTTTCTATAATTTCAGTACAAAAACGATTGTTAAATGATCATTTCGTTATAAAGAACAACTCAATGCTGCACTATGTGAAGTAAAATGTGGTTACTATTCATATGTGCTGGTTTAGTCTAATTTTTTTATTGCATCGAATTCTTCTTTGATCTCTCCAATTCGATTCAAGTTATTCTTTAAAATTCTCATCCTATATGGACTTTTTAGCAATCTACCTACTTGTGTCAAGATGAATCTTGGTCGTTTGAGATAATCACGTAAAGCTTGACGGACCATCTGTTCGATTTCTTGGAAGGGTACAGATGTTGGACAAATTTTTGGGACGCTAATTCCTGTTTCCCAATACTCATCATCATTTAGAATCCCTTTCATTTTTAATTCATTCCAAACATCAGTTCCAGGATCAGCTCCTAAGATGTTAAACCGTGGAAAATCAATTTGCAGTTTTTTAGTGAAATTGAGAGTATTCAGTATCTCTTCTCGAGTCTCATCTGGAGCGCCTAAAATGAATGAACCGACTATGATGTCTATCCCAGCCTTCCTTGCTGTTTTAACCGCATTTATCGATTGCTGAGGAGTAATTTTTTTATTGTAATAATCTAAAATCCTTTGATTAGCACTCTCAACACCAAAATAGATGACTTTACAGCCAGCTTTAGATGCTTCCTTAAACATTTCATACGAGCAACTATCTACTCTTCCCTCACAAAACCATTCCACATCCAACTTTTCCCTTCTCATTGTTTTGCAAAGTTGGATGACCCTTTTTTGGTTCAATGTAAAACTGTCATCCACAAAAATGAACTGTTCATAGCCTTGACTTGTAAGATAATGCAATTCTTCTACCGTTTTTTCGATGGATCTTGGTCTCCACATGTGCTTGCAAAATTTTTGAGTACTGCAAAATTTACATCTATGAACACATCCACGGGAGAAAATGAGGCTTGTAAATTTTTTCACCGCTATTTTTGCACCTGCAATTATAGACTGATATTCTACATCAAGTAAACTACGATCTGGAAATGGAATAGAGTCTACATCTTTTATTAAAGGTCTATCCGGAGTCGAAACAATGGCATCCCTCTCTCTAAAAGTGATCCCTAAAACTTTTTTCAGTTCATCTCCCTTCTTGAGAGTATCTACAAGATCAACTACTGTATTTTCTCCTTCTCCTCGGACAATGATGTCCACAGAGGGATATTTCCTGAGAACGCGGTCTGCATTAAAAGTTGCGTAATATCCCCCAAGAACATTGACTATGTTCGGTTTTATCTTCCTGACTTCGTTGCATAGTAATGTAGCTGTACGACCTGAACTTGAAAATGTTGTGAAGCCCAGAATATCTGGGTCTTCCTTTTTAACCCAGTTAACCGTTTCTTTTATGGTGTAACCTTTAGCCGGTTGATCCAAAACGGAGACTTCCACACCTGTTTCTTGCAAAGTTGTGGCTAAATATAAAATGCCTAATGGAGGCCAGGTTGCGGATAAGAGATTCTTTCTCCCCTTCTCCAAAATAATATCATTGGGGCTTGCATTGATGAATGAGAACTTCACTTCCTACTCCTCTTGCATAATAAAACATGCGATTATTAGACTGCTTTTTTTAATATCTTATATTCGAGTGTTAAATAGATTTTTAGGCTACATAAACTGCTTCTTTTTATTGAGATCTGTCTTATCAACTTTATTAATCTGCGGTTAAAAGATTCACTTAATTAATGAACGTTCAATCGGAAAACCTATAACTAAAAGAATGTTGAAACATCGTTGAGCAGCGAATGCTCCGTTTTTCTTTTCGCTTTATCTTGAAAACATTTGTATATAGGGGTCAATGTTCGATTTCTCCATTTATCGCTTCACAATTTAACTATGTCTTCAATATGGATACCTAACTGTGAATAATCTTTTTAAAAGAGTATCCACCTACAACAAAACTCAATGGGTAATTATGTGATAGTTGGCGAGAGCGTTTTTGCTGAAGCAATCGCTAAAGGTCTTCAAACTGATTTCGTAAGGATAACTCCTAGAAAATTTCCTGACAGGGAAATCAAGACTAGGCTTAATGTTTCTAAATTGAAGGATATTGGGGATCGTGTTGCTTTAGTTGTGATCAGGGCTAATAGATTTGAACCAAATCCGAATGATTGTCTTCTGAAAACTGTTTTAATCGCTGATACTTTAACACGATATAGAATTGACCGAAAAGACCTTCTTCTACCTTATATGTTCTACGCCAGACAGGATGGCGAACGTCTACTTGGTGAATCAAACACTTTGAGTATAATCGCAGATCTTTATGAAGACGTCTCTTTTAATAATCTGATAACTGTTAATTCTCATCTCTATGGGAAAAAACACATCCTTCAAGATTTTTTCAAATCGATTAAGGTACAAGATTTAAGCGCTGCACGTCTGTTTGCTTCTCACCTTTCCACTAAAAATTTGAAGAATCCTTTTATTATCGGTCCGGGAAGTGGGCCTGAAAAAATGGCTAAAGAGCTTTCCAGTCACCTAGATTGTGAATATGAATGTCTACTAAAATCTAGAGACCCTGAGACTGGGAGAGTGGATATGGAACCTCCAGAGTCAGATCTATGTAACAAAGACGTCATTATATACGATGATATCGCGTCGTCTGGCGGAACAACTGAGATGGCTTATAGACTATCAGAGACAAGTGGTCCAAGAAGCTTAACTGTTGCCTTACCTCACCTATGGACAGCTCAGGGCATAAATCGGTTGAGTGTGCTGGGAAGTCTGGAGTTGATAACTACGAATTCTTTTCGGAGTGAGCATGTGAAGAAACCTTTCACTGAACTCTCTCTTGAACCGATGCTCATTAAACATTTGCAGGGTCTCTCAAATAAGTAATTTCTCTTCCTCACGAACTTTATCTATGTCTTAACAAACATTTCATCTGAAAATATTCAAAAGGGATTCAAATTCTTCTGAGCGACTACAAATTCTTTCGATTCATCTTCTCTCTTCAAAATCATGAAGTATTAATCAGGAGGCTCCTCTTTATCCTATATAGGTTTAGATCAAACTTTAAATATTGCATCGTTTATTTTTCCAGTTCACATAATGTGGTGTATGCCTTGGACTGGTATTGAATGTGCCGAGAAAATATTTCTTCATCTTGATAATAAGTACTAATCATCAGTCTAACAGTACTACATTCATTTTAAGGAGTGTTGAGTGTTGTCTTCAGATTCCAAAGTGAAAGGGATTAAACTGGACCCATTTGGGACGTCAGTAATTGAGAACTACGAAAGCTTATATGGGCGAGAATTTGGGATTCTGCCGTTTAAGCCATTCCTGTCGAAAATTTCAAATCCCGCACCAAGTATGCGTAGAGGTATAATCTTTGGACATAGAGGCTTTGAACACGTATTAAAAGCCATGGAGGAAAAAAAAGAGTTTGCAGTAATGAGTGGAATAAAACCATCAGGAGAATTTCATTTAGGTACGTTGATGACTGCTCTTGAAGTTATTTACTTTCAGCAGCAAGGTGGCATAGCTTTCTACTGTATTGCAGATGTGGAAGCCTACGAAGACAATAATCTCTCTTTTGAGCAAAGCGAAAAGATTGCGGTGAGTAATGTAGCGGATCTCTTGACTTTAGGTTTCGATCCTGAACATGGGTATATTTATCGCCAATCTAAAGAAGAGCGCGTTAAGGATCTCGCAATTGCCTTCGGTAGAGGTGTTACCTTGGCCACTATGAAGGCGATTTATGGAGAACGCCACATGGGGCTCTACTTATCTGCTTTGATTCAAGCGGGAGATATTTTGCTTCCCCAACTTAAAGAGTTTGGGGGACCAAAGCCGACTGTTGTACCCGTTGGAGTAGATCAGGATCCCCACCTCCGCCTTACTCGGGATCTCGCCTTTAAGTTTCGCCAAAAATACAACTTTATCTCACCCTCCTCGACTTATCATAAACTCATCAAAGCTTTGGACGGAAGTCCAAAGATGAGTAAACGAAATCCTCTAAGTTATTTCACCCTTAAAGAGACACCTGAAGTCATAGAGAAGAAAATTTCTAGAGCATTTACAGGGGGACGTCCGTCTGAAAAGGAACAACGTAAATTCGGTGCAAACCCAGACATCTGTCCTATTTACGATCTCTATCTATACCAATTCTATGAAAAAGATGAGGACGTAATTAAACTGCGAAACGAGGAATGTATGGGCGGTAACATCTTGTGTGGAGAATGTAAAATTCGCTTGATCAAGATCGTTACAGAATTTGTTAAGAATCATCAGCGTAAACGTCTTAAAAACATTGACTATGCGAGAAAGATTTTAGCCATCGAATGAAGGTATCTATTTACGAATTAATTGGGTACTGCGGAAAAGCGTGATTCTATATTTTTCCATACTGTTACTTATAATTCACTTGTCAATTTGACCCCTAATTCTTTACAACCTCTTTACCTTATTTTCTAAAATTACTTGCTTTTAGGGAGTTATGGAGAATACTTTATTTACAATAAGACTGATATTCCTTTTTCTTTTACAACAGAAATATATTTATAACATCGTTATATTCTTTGATTATGCTTAAAATGAAACTAAATACTTTTCACACATATTCACGTATTAAACGGAAGCAGACAAAGTTGACCAATTTTCACACTTTGCAAAAACTAGATGATACTCAAAATAAGGAGATGAACTTTATGCAAAGAAAAATCCTATTGTCAATATTCTTTTTCATCATGGTTACAATCGCAGGTGTTTGGTATGTAATTCAATCCAGTCCAGTCTTAGCACCCGATTTCTCATTAACTGATTTGGATGGAAAAACTTTTAGCTTAACTGACTTCCGTGGGCAGATAGTAATCCTAGATTTTATGGCGACTTGGTGTGGTCCATGTAGACTACAAATGCCCTACAATAAAATTAGTTTGGGAAGAGTTTGGTGATAAAATTATTTTAATATCGATTGATATCGATATTATGGAATCTGAGGAGACACTCAAAACATTCGCTCAAGAGTATCCATATGCAATATGGATTTGGGCA
>Ga0209978_10001225_pt1 | contig 10628 bp, 9 predicted proteins | sample BentaG_FD_182805 | JGI IMG/M metagenome (GOLD analysis project Ga0209978, IMG submission 182805) | Deep subsurface microbial communities from South Atlantic Ocean to uncover new lineages of life (NeLLi) - Benguela_00093 metaG (SPAdes)... | ecosystem: Environmental > Aquatic > Marine > Oceanic >...
TTGTTAACTGGACTCTCATATTCAAAGATCAATAACCCACAGTCTTTTTCTACACCTGTAACTCCGAGATTGTTAAAATTATATTCTTTACTATACATATTTTGAAGATCCTGTTCTAATTCGGAAACATCAATCCATCCATTCTCAAGTTTTTCACCAAGAATAAATCTAAAACTTTTTAGAATAGTTAGTTCTTTCTCTCTTTGTTTAACAAAATCATCGATAATATGATCTAAGGAGATTGCTCTATATTTTTGTGCTTTTTGACCCGATTCAATAACTTGTGAGACCCATCCGTTTTTTTCCAATCGTTCAATAATCCGATAAATATGAGTTCTTTTTAAATGGAGTAATTCCTTATTGATATTTCCTATATTATCACCCGCTTCTCCTTTTTTAAGAAATGTTAAATAAACCTCTGCTTCGCTCTCGTTTAACCCAAATCTTAAAAGACCTAGGTTTTGAAGATTTATGCTATCATTAGGTAATACTTTTGGAGTTGCCCATTTTAATTCTTCAAGGTTTCCCAAGGTAGCATCTTGCCCCATATATGGTTCCTTTGAACTCAATTCCCTTAATATGTTAATCGTTTTTGGTACTGCTAATAGTATTTGATTATCTTGGGGAATTTTCGATAACACTATCCTATCACTATCTCTAAACCCTACAATACTTTCGCGACTCACAACTTTATCCTTAACTTTATCAAATGAAACAGCTATTAGTCTATCTATGGTATTCTGTATAATAACATACTTATTTCCCTGGAGATATAAATATCGACTTTCTTTTTTACCCCAAATAGATTTAATGTGATCAAGATCCTCTCTAATATCCCAATTATCCGTCGAGTATACTATGTTTTTTTCATGTTCAATAATTACGGATGCTATGATTTCCAAGTCTTTTTTAAGAAAGTCATTAATTTTAGATTTGGTTTTTTCCATTCTTTCATCCTCACATTATAATAAAAAAAAAATTAAATTTAGAAACATCTATGAATTACTTCGGGACCCATTTCCTTATATTCTCTTCTCGTTATCCACATTCTCTTGAAAGTTTTCAGAGAGCTTAAGATCGACCCCCCAATCCAAACTGAATACATCCTCTCTGGGGGTGCTATGATTTTTACATCGATTGAATCTGGAATTGATTCTTTTATTTCCTTTGTTAATCGCTCTTTAACTCCAGGAAACATTGTTGAACCCCCTGAAAGAACAATATTACTGTAAAGATCTCTGCGGAGATCTACATCGCATTCAGATATTGCTCCTACGATAAGATCGTCTAAAGGATCCAATTCTTTCCCTATTACAGATGTATTGAAGAAGCATTCTGGAGCTAAAAATCTCTCTAATCCAATGTTGATAACTTCACCATCAGGCATCATATAACTTTTCTCCATTCCAGACACTCTCTTGGAAAGAATTACTTCCTTCTCAGGATCTATAGCTACATAGCACAATTTTTCCTTAATATCTCTAACTATCTCCATTTCTGCTGTAGTTGTGAAATTATAACCTCTCTGTCTCAGCAGTCTTTGTAAGTAGGTAGTAATATCTCTACCTGCGAGATCAACCCTTTGAATTGCGTGACTAAGAGCGAATCCCTCAAAAATCGGTACAATATGGGAAACGCCATCACCAATATCAATAACACATCCAGTGGTTCTACCAGAAGCATAAAGTGATAGAACTGCTTGCGTAGCAACATAGAGAGCGGGTACATTAAATGTTTCAAACATTATTTCTGATATTTTTTCTCTATTTAACCGAGGATTTAAGGGTGCCTCAGTTAAGAGAATTGGATGTTCTGACGGATCTATTCTAAGATCTGTAAAAAATGTATAATGCCAAATCCGTTCCATTGAAGGCCAATCATCAACCACTCCGTGTTCAATTGGAAAATGAAGATTCATAAGCCCTTTGAGTTCTACAGCTTCCTCTCCTATATACCATTTTCTTGAATATTCTTTCACATCAGGCATAATGTTTCCATATTTGGGTGTCCCTATTACGGTTGGAAACACAGAACGTGGTTGATCTTCACCAGCATAGCCATTCTTAGAGATTCCAGTCCCATTATCTAATACTAACGGTCTTCCACCTATAAAATCACCATTGACTGACAAATAAAACCCCTTTTATTGTTTTTATTTAACTTTTCAATTTTTTGCTATATTAGAAAATAAATATAATATTTTCTACTTAGTAGTAAATAGAAAAACGAATATTTAAATGTTGTCACAACTCTGTGTCACTCTTGATCACTTAATGTGACAAAAAAAAATTTATAATAAGTAAGAACCAGTTTTAGAATTCTTGTTATCTTTTATCTCTTTAGGAGTACCCATTGCGATCACCTCTCCACCATTTGGACCACCTTCAGGACCTAATTCGATAATGTAATCAGTGTAAGATAAAATCTCTGGATCATGTTCTATAATTATAACGCTATTTCCTTCTCGAACCAATTGATCTAAGAGTTCCATTAGTTTTACTACATCATAAAAAGATAAACCGACCGTAGGTTCGTCTAAAATATATAATGATTTCGTTTTTCTAGCTCTTCCAAGTTCTTTAGCAAGTTTTACCCGTTGAGCTTCTCCACCACTCAATGTAGGAGAAGGTTGTCCTAATGTTATATATCCCATTCCAATATCTTCAAGAATCTGCAATATATTTGATATACTATTATCTACAGCGAATAATTTTAATGCTTCTGAGACGGTCATATTTAATACATCTGCGATTGAATTAGTTTTATAATTTATCTCCAATATTTCTGGTTTATATCTAAGCCCATGGCATTCTTTACAGACGATGTTAAAGCTACTTAGAAATGATATTTTTAGGTCTTGTTCACCCGTTCCTCTACAGGATGGACACCGGCCTTTATCAGAATTATAGGAAAAATGACCCGAAGTATATTTGCGTTTTTTAGATTCAGCTAGTTTTGAAAATTTATCTCTAATTTTATCCCAAATTCCCACATATGATGCAGGTGTAGATGTTTTAACTCTTGAAATTGGTTTTTGACTGACAACTATAACTTCATCTAGTTTTTCCCATCCGCTCACCTTTCCAGAATATTCTAATAGCTCTTCACCATTTTCTTCCTCACCATTCTCGTTATTTTTCTTTTTTGTTTTATCTGCACCTCGTTTGAAAAATGGTTGTAATAGTGGAACTAATGTATCTAAGATCAGAGAGCTTTTTCCGGATCCAGATACTCCCGCTATTCCTACCATCATGCCTAAGGGAATCTCAACTTTTATACTCTTTAGATTATTAGTTTTGGCATTCTTAATAGTTAGAAAATCAGTTGAATCATCTACTTTTTTCTTTAAATCGTTTGGTTTCTGAGGTAATGATAATTTTCCACTAAGAAATTGTCCTGTATAAGAATTACTCACATTTTTTAATTCATCTAGTGTACCTTGGAAAACTAATTTTCCGCCATTTATCCCTGCCCCTGGACCTATATCTATAATCTCATCAGCTATTTCAATGAAACGCTTATCATGCTCTACAATTATAATAGTATTTCCTAAATCTTTCAATTTCTTCAAAAATTCTATTAAAGAATCCTTTTCTAGTTCATGCAAACTCATACTTGGTTCGTCCAGGATATATATAAGAGAATCGATACCGGCATCTAAATGGGTCATTAACGATAATCTTTGGAGTTCTCCGCCACTTAGTGTGGGTAATGTTCGGTTTAAATGAATGTACGATAAACCTACATCTCTCATACTATGTAATCCTTTGATTATAAGCTCGCTCATACTCTTTCCTTGAACGGTTGTTATATTATTTTTTTTCAATTCTTCTAGAAAAGAGATTAATTGGTCAATAGGCATCATTCCTAACTCACCAATATGTTTATCTCCTATTTTTACACTTCTGGCTTGCTCGTTTATTCTATATCCCTCACATTCATCGCATTTTTTTAATAACATAAAATTTTTATGAATCTTATCATGTCGATATGTACTTTTTGATTCTGTAAGAGCACGCTCTATATGAGGGATAATTCCTTCAAATTTTCTATCTAAAATCCCCGTAAAGGTCTTCGAGTCCCAATCAAAAGGAAGTATTTTACCACTCCCATATAAGAAGACTTGCTTGATTCCCTCTGGTAAATCTTTATATGGAGTTTTAATATCAAAATCATAAAATTTGGGTAATTGTTCGACAAATCGAATTTGGTCTGCAAATACTGCTGACCCTGCTTTCGTAATTTGCATAAGATTTTTGTTATAGTCTTGAACAATCAATTCTTCAGTAAGATGCATTTGATATCCTCGACCCTTGCAGGCTAGACACATGCCGCTCGGCTCGTTGAAGCTAAAATGTTTTATCTCTAAACGTTCGATAACCATTCCACAAATATCACATTCAAGATTTTCTTTTACGGGCTCTTTACAAATAGGACAAACTAATTTCCCCTCTGTTGCGTATAGCATCCTTAAAAGATTGTATAATCTAGTTTTTGTACCAACTGTAGAACGAGGATTAAATATGCGAGTTGTCCGTTGTTCCACTGCTACCGTAGGACTTAAACCTTCAATTAAATCAAAGGGTTTTTCATCTTCAAATTTAGGAGGAAATCCAATTGATTGTAAATAACGATTCATTCCTTCGTCAAAAATGATATCAAAAGCTAAACTTGATTTGCCTGAACCTGATACGCCCGTAATTAGAACCATTTTCTTTTTAGGAATTTCTACATTTAAATCCTTTAAATTATGAAGTCTCGCTCCTATTACTCTTATTTTATCCATTTTTATCAGATCCTTTATTTTAAATTTGGATTTAATTTATTCCCACAATCATAGCATTCCGCATCGTGGATACATATTTCTCCCTTACACTGAGGGCAAGTATAGAGCTTCTCTTGCTCTTTAAGCCATCCTTTGGCCCCTATTTCTTGAATTCTTTTTAGATTACCTATCATGTTCACTGAATACCTCTCTACATATAGGGCGTCAATTTTTTGTAGATTTTGACATGGAAATTTATCACATTCATAACAAAATTCTATTTCATTTTTTCTTAGTGGAGGACAATCTCTTCTAATAAAAGCGCAATTTTTATGTCGGATTCGACAGCCTTTACAGCCTGTTTTAAAACCTCTTTCTTCCAATAAATCTTTTTTCAAGACAAGAAACTGACGACATGCACCACAATATATACCACAAGGTGCTGCCAAATTATTTTCCATTCTTTTCACCTTCTAAATTTTTATTTTAAATTTGGATTTAATTTATTGCCACAATCATAACACTCCGCATCGTGGACGCAAATCTCTCCACCACAGTCCGGACATTGATATAATTTTTCTTTTTCTTGTATCCATTGTTCAAATCCAACCTCTTGAAGTCTCTTTAGATTCTTAATCTGGCTCACGCCATATCTTTTAGAATACATCTCATCAAGTCTTTTCAAATTTGAACATGGAAAAGCGTCGCATTCGTAACAGAACTCAATTTCGTTTTTTCTTATTAACGCACAATCTCTTTTTATATACGAACATTTTTTATTTCGAATCCTGCAGCCGTTACAACCACTTTTATACCCTCTTTCTTCTATTAGATCTTTTTTCAATAACAAATATGATCTGCAAGCACCACAATATACTCCACATGGAGCTGCTAAATTTTTTTCATACATTTTTTTTCTCCTCAAATTTTTAGTTTATTTAATTTATTAAACAAAATTTCTTCATATTTAATGATGTTGAGAGTGATATTCTGTAATTCAACTAAATTTACATAATCTAAGCACTCATCTTTATGTTCTTCTGCGGCATCTTTTAAAGTGTCCGCAATGATTGTCCAATTAAGTGCAGACTTACTAATAATAGGAATACACTCCTTTACAATTTTGATATCTTCGTTATTCCATGCTTTAGGCCCTTCTTTAATTTCAGGGTGACTTAATAATTCTTCTAAAAACTGTCTATAAAGATTACGAAAGCTTGACCCTCCAGTACCCCATGTTTCAATATATCCATGTAATAATTCAAACATCAATCTTGCACGTGAAATGGATTTATCTTTGGGATCCTTTGCTAATCCCTGCAGTTTTTTGTTCCACTGAGGAATAGATGCAGCGAATTGTTTTAAACCCTGAATGCCGTTATTGTTTACAGATGGACGCAACATATTATCTACCACTTTTTTAATTGCAACTTTTACTCCTGCCGCAAAAGGGGGATGTTTTCCATCAGGTCTTCTTACCATGGAAAATTGGACATTGTTGGGATGCATGAATTTTGGACCATACTCAGAGCTTCTCGCTTCTTTTATTTTTTCTATCGGGACTTCTTGGAATCCTTCAAATTCCGAATCACCTACAAAAGCCATACCTCCCTCCTCATCATAACCCGCTAAAGTAATTGTATGCCCGCCGAAGTGGATTTCTCCCTCCATGTCAAAATATGGTAAATACCCTAAATCCGCCCTGAGGATTAAAGGAATATCTTGGATTAACAACTTTTTCGACTCTTCCCATGCTTTATTAGCACTAGTAAAAGATTGCTTCCTTAATGTGATTCCTAACAAACGGCAAGCCAGAGAATTAGGCTCAATTGTTCCCTGCTTTCCTCCAAGGAAAAAAGGAATATCTGATTCCGGTATAAATGATACGCTATTGGTAGTATCGAAAAATCCAAATCCCATCGTAGCGTCTAAACCAAACGCCATTGGTTCAGACATAGGAAAACCGTGAAATTCAAAAAGATCTCGCATTGATGAGGATTCACAATGATAACCAACTCTGTGAATAAAATTATTTATCAGGTATTTTTGAGTCAATATCATCTCCCCCGTTGATTTTTTCTATAACCCATTCCATAAATAAAATATCTGTTTCAAGGATTTTTATAGGATGAATAAATAACCCTGAAACATTTATCGGAAAATTAGGATTAACCTTGAGCATATTCTCCAGCTCAAGCTTATGGCTTTTCATCGTCTCTATTGAATAAGAAAACGCTTCAATCATTTGCTCCGTGCTCAAGAGTGGAAGCATAGAAAAGGCGACATAAAAATCCTCATCATTTTTGCCAATAAATCCCTTAATTACGTTATAAACCTTTTCTTTTAGTGTTTTTGCACCATAATCTGTAATTGTGTATACTTTACGCTTCCGATGATCCACTTCTTCTTCATAGAATTCTACAAGTTTTGCGTTTTCTAATTCAATTATTATCCGATATATCGAAGACTTGCCTATTGCTGTCCAATCTCTCATTCCTCTCTCTTCTATCCTTTGATTAATACTATAAGCATGACTAGGTGATTCTGCCACTAATCCTAAAATAACAAATTGCTTATGACTTATTTCTTCCATCATTTTCATTTTTACTAATATTCTTAAATGAGAATATATATTCTCATATGAGAATAATCAACTTCAATATATAAATGTTTTCCCATTCAATAATTTTTAATTCTGATAATCATACATTTAAACCATGTCAAGTGAAACAGCACAAAACAATATTGAAAAGTTGGATAAACCACTTCCTCTTTGGTCAATAGCCCTTATCCCCGTATACATTTCGATCATGTTTATAATCATCTTATTCCCCCTCGCTCAAGATTGGGCATGGTTTGAAGCTTGGTTATTCATCATTTCATTCGTTACTAATATGACTATCAGTTATGCTCTTATTAATAAAAAGAATCCCCGTGTCCTTCGGAACCGTATGAAAATGAAAAAGGTAGGGGTCACAGATAAAACAAAAAGTTCAGCCAGATCTGATTGGTTTATAATGCCGTTTCTTAGTATAGGATTTATAGGAGCTATGGTGATACCACCATTCGATTATCGCTATCAATGGTCCTATATTCCTTTTTTGGTAGAAATAATTGGACTAATAGTCTTGAATATAGGTCTTATAATCATGGATATTGCAATGGTACAAAATGCATACGCTTCAAAATTGTTGGATATAAATAAAGGTCAAAAACTCATTGATACAGGATTATATGGGCATATTCGTCATCCGCTCTACATGGGTGCGATCTTAATGATACTTGGAGTCCCCATTGCGTTAGGATCGTTGATATCATTAATTCCCGCTGGAATCGGAGTATTAGCCATATTAATTCGAATAAAGTTCGAGGAGGAAATGCTCATAAATGGAATGGACGGTTACGAAGAATATCGAACTAGAGTAAAATCCAAATTAATACCGAAAATCTACTAACTTAATACTTAAAACTATACGTTTTAAGATGAGATGATGATTTTTTTTTAAGTTTTTTTATGATATTAAGTAAAATATTTCTTATCGGATTCATAGTGTTACATTATGAATGAAGAATCAGAAGCGATTTTAACAATTATAGCTGAAAAAGCCCATTTAGCAGAAGGTATTGAGGGCGTACGATCAATTCTATTGACAATGTATCGCTTTCCATCTCTCAAAAACAAAAAGGTTTCTCAAAAAACCGGTATTGCCGTACCTCCGTTATCAGCTGTCCGTGGAGAATTAGTAAAAGCGGGAATTTTAGAAAAGAAAAATTACCTAGGTGAAAAAGGTAGGACTTGGATTAATAAAAACTTGAAATTAAAATTTGAATACGATCCTCTTCCAGATAATTATAACTTCTCTTTTTCTGAAATTCCAAAAGAATTTGCTTCTATTAGTAAAATTGAAAAATTTTTAGAAAATCGCCCTGAACCAGATTTTGCGTTAGACCAATCGCATGCCATTTCTTCTACAGTGGTAAGACGTGCTCTTTATTTATTGAAAAAAGGAGATATTGAAGGGAGAAAAATACTATTCCTTGGGGATGACGACGCTACTTCTTTAGCTGTTGGTTTATTGAACTTAGCTGAAGAAATATCCGTTGTAGATATCGATCCTAATGTTATTAATTTTCTTTCTGAGGGGGCAAACACTCTCTCTATAAAAAGTTATAATGTTCTAACTCACGATCTTAGAGAATCTTCTCCTACAAGCGTTTTAAACAATTATGATGTTGTTGTAATGGACCCTCCTTATACTAATGAAGGATTACGTCTATTTCTAAAAAGAGCAAAACAATTTTTAAGAACTAGCATAAATATCGAAGGAAAAGAACACAAAGTTATAGGTAAAAAATGTCTTCTGTGTTTTGGAAATAAGCCTCCCAAAGAAATGCAACAAATACAATTATCTATCTTAGATCATGGTTTCGTAATAAAAGAAATGATTCCGTATTTCAATCTTTATAAAGGGGCGAGCATATTGGGCCAGTTTAGTCACCTATATTATTTAGAATTAGCCGAAATTCAAAATGTAGAGGATAAATTAAGTTTAAATACGCTCCCAATTTATACTGCTGAACTAAAAAAAAGAAAGGCGAATCCCTACCGTCCTATTGGATATCATTTTGTTGGAGAAATGCGTTTTTCAGACCAAAACTTCCTTTTAGAAAATGATAAAATTCAAAAAATCTTTCTCGACTCCCTAGATTATGCGGATTTAATAACTTATGATATATTTCATCATAATTACCAGCCATATGGGTATAGTGCTGTTGCTATCCTAAAGACAAGTCATGCCGCAATCCATACTTGGCCAGAACATGGATATATTAGCGTGGATATATTTATATGCGACGAATTCTCTAAAGGTTTAGAAGTCGTAAAATTCTTAAGAAACCAATTTAAACCCGAAACATATGAATTTCTTTATATGGAGCGTGGAAAAGATTTAGCGATTAAATATGAACCACTTGATTTAGAAAACAAAGAATTTAGTTAATGAAATAAAAAGATACTACCTAAATTATCTAAGCATCGTAAAAGAATGTTGAAAGATTGTTATAAATAATTATATAAATATTTTTTAATACTGATTATTATACTCTACAAGGAATAATCGAGGTAACAACCATGGAAGAAGATAAACTAACAGAATTAAATGATTTAAAAGAAATAGCTGTAGGGAAAATAAAAGCTGCATATAATCGCTCGATTGACGCCGAAGCAACACATTCAGTTCTCTGGGATATCACTGAAAAAAGAAGAAATACTTTACTAAAATTTGCTCTTTTAATTAGCATTTTCATTATAATATTTGCTTATTTACCATTTCTTTTTGGCGATGTTGTAATAATATGGGTCTTTAGTTTAATTGCAGAAATATTAGCTTTTGTTATAGCTGGTTTAACTATTTATGGGATATTTCTTTCTAATTTTTCGAAAGTCCATAAACAACTTATTCACGCCTCTATTCTTTTGCGAAGGCAGAGTTTGGATTTCCTCCAATATAAACTAGATAATTTAGATAAAAAGGGATATATTGACGAATTGAAGTCTTTAGAAGTAAATGATAAGAACCTAAAAGAAAAAACTCTAATATATACTGAAAAAATGTCGACTCAATTAATAACGAGAATCACATATAACATAGAAGAACTTGAAAAAGCGGGGTTAAAAAAACATGCCATTACTCAACAAGCAATAGATTCTGCTAATGAAAAACTGCAGAAATTTAACGCATTAAGAACTTGTGAAGCATGGCTTAAATTTGATTAATATCCTTTTTTGTGTTTATGTAATACTATAGGTTAACAAAATTGTCTAACACCTTTATTTTTATATGTTCTATCAACACAGATTAAA
>Ga0209978_10001227_pt1 | contig 10626 bp, 13 predicted proteins | sample BentaG_FD_182805 | JGI IMG/M metagenome (GOLD analysis project Ga0209978, IMG submission 182805) | Deep subsurface microbial communities from South Atlantic Ocean to uncover new lineages of life (NeLLi) - Benguela_00093 metaG (SPAdes)... | ecosystem: Environmental > Aquatic > Marine > Oceanic >...
ATTCTTCTTTTCGCTGTTCTTCTCTTAGAAAAGATGCTTCTTTCCACTTCAAGTAATCATCTAAAATATAATCGGCTAAACCAACGAGTAACAATGTAAGGAGAATTGGCCATTCCCTCGCTATGATTCTTTTAATCTTAATTGCCCTATCTCCTTCATCTGATTCTTACCCTCTCGGCATTCCCGCAGGAGTCCCATTTTCATTGTATGGCGATAAAAAAGACACCTATAAGAATCAGAGTCGGTAAGACAACATTTAAGAATAGCCGCGGTGTGGCAGCAGGCTTAAGGCCCCAACAGGCTAAAATTACCGAAGCTAAAAGGCCAACAATCAAAAGCAGTATTTTTATTCTCTTGCTTAATTTCATGCTCATTTAGCGCTCCTCTAAAGAAACCTTTGAAATCATAGCAAAAAAGATTTCTGTAGGTCAACTGTTTTCCTCTCCTGTCCAGACTAGACTCGACCATTTCTCCCTTCGCAATTCTTCGGCACGGAGTATCATTTCCACCTGCGAGCTGAATTTTGAGAAACGAATCGCCGGGCAAGGACAATAAACTCGATTCTATTTTCATAAACTTGACGAGAACTGAATAAATCGATATATGCGAAGTCTGGATGCGACATAGCAAGCACGATAGCGCCATTCTGGCTTGGATATTGGCATTTAGGGACCCCGGCTTGGTAATGAAAATATGGCCTTAAAACCTTGGTTTTAAGCTAAATCTATCGTTTTTGCTGATTTATGGCATGGGATATAACCCGGGCCTAAGGAGTGTTGATCCCAGCCACTTAAAGGGAGGACATACTACTCCGGTAAAACCCCATAAAATCCGATAAATTCCCCATAAAATAAAAAACCCAAACCTACTTACAAGCCCAAGTAGATTTGGGATGTTTGTCTATCTTTTTTGGTCTGCTTTCCTCCCAGGTTTCGCCTTACGAAACCGAGGTTAGGCTATAATCTTAGATATTCCCAAAAGTGAAGTAAGAATTATTAGTTAGGTAACGGTTCAGGGGTTGCCGAAGTCGCCGGCAGAAAGGAGGCGATTTGAACGTAGCCAAGCGAAGTCAGCAACCCCGTGTTAGGTAATGTGGCGGCAACCAGCTTAGACCATTCCTAACCTACCTCAACGGAAAGGTAGGCTACAAGGATTACTTCCCGCCTTACTCCTCCGCAGGGACCAACTTAAAGCCCATCGTCAGCAAGACGGCCGTTTCGTCGACTACCCAGCCCTCCACGATCTTACCGCCAGCGATGCGATAGAAGACCACCGTCACAAAATCCCCCTTATTGCCAGTAGGGGGAATGCCCCACGCGGTGCCCTGGTGTGTGCCGGTACTTCTCCAGCGGACCGCTACCTTATCCCCTTCGGCAATCATGATCTCCGCGGTGCAATGGTAGTCAGGCCAGGCCGTGTGGACTGCCTTGAGGTGTTGTTTGAGGGCCTCTCGGCCTTGCATGTCGGGTTGACCCGCAGTGTGCCGGACATAGTCGCTGGCGAAAAGCTCGTCTACCACCGCCATGTCCCCTTTGTTCCAGACTTCCTCACCTTCCCGAATCACGATGGCCTTGTTTTTTTCTAGTCTTGCCCTTTCCCGTCTCCCAGCTCCAGTCATAAATACCACTAAGGCTGCCAAGGCAATGACAGGGATTAAAAAACGCAAGGTTTGTCCAATTTTACGCATGTTTCACCTCCTTCTGTGATCTAGACTCAGCACATGTCTGAGTCCGCTCTTGATTCTGTTTCACCTCCTTTCGCTTGGCTTCAGTCGGTGACCTGCCTGCTCACCATCTCGCAGGCGTCGCTGGCCCGTTCCTCCTTATTCGTCGGAACAGCGACCCTCCTTTCGCTTCGCTCAATCCGGCCGGGGTTCTCACCATCTCGAACCCGTCGCCAGACTTGTCGCTCCTTATTCGTCGCAACCGGCGCCCCTTTCTTTGTATTTGCCTCCGTTTCGCCTAACTAGTCGATAAAACGGTCGGGATCCTCTTTCCATATCCGAGAGATAAAAAAAGCGGCAATCAGCAGGCAGAGACATAGAGTCCTATGATAATAAGGGACTACGGCGGGGATATGGAGCAGCGTGAGTAAGTTCTTTCTACTTATTTAGGATTTTCTTCCAGCAATAGGGATGTTTGTTTCGTTCTGCTGGAGATGATGGTCGGTGTGGTGATTTCTAACGATGAGGTCTTTACTTCAAGGCAAGAAAAAAAATTAGCAATCTCTTCAAGCTATTGCTGGTTTTTGACAACTTCTAATAATCCTTTCTTCCAGGTCCTTCTCCGTTTTGACGCCTTCAACGTTAATGTCCAATTTCATACAGAAATTAATCAAGGCCCTTTCAGTTCCTTCACTCCCTTCTTAAGGCACTTCAGAAGCTCTCTCTCGACCTCCTTTTCGCTTCTCCACTTGGGAATGTCTCGCTTTTTTATACATGTCAGAGTTTTGGTCAACACCTTCATAATCTTGCAGCACGACATCTTCTTATGGCCTTCCTTTTCTATCTTTTTAGCCAAGCTATTCAGAAAATCGATCTGTTTTTGTCTCAGCAATACGGATGTCCGTTTCGTGCTACTCGACATCATGCTCCTTGCCCTCGTTATAATATTGAGGTTTATACTTCAAGAAAAGAAAAAAAATAGCAATCGCTTCAAGCTATTGATGCTTTTTGACAGCCTCTAATATCTTTTCTTCCAGGTCCTTCTCCGTTTTGACGCCTTTGACATTAACGTCCAATTTCATACAGACATTAATCAAGGCCCTTATTATGTAAGAGCGAGGCAGTTTATAACCTTTGCTCTTTTTCATCCTCCTACTCATCTGGTAAAACCAATCAAGGACTTCATCTGAAATGGTTATGGTAACCTTATGTAAACCCTTTTCTACCTCTGACCTGAAACGCTTGTAATCCCTGACCACACGATAGCCTCTTCGTCCCATAGTCTCTTTGTCCCTCCGTTTTTAATTCACATAATGCCATAGGAAGCTAAATTTGTCAAGTACATTATTTAAGGTCTCTGAAGAAGTCGTTTTAGCTGTCTTTGCGAGGAGCAGGGCGACGAAGCAATCTCGTGCGGAATTACGAGATTGCTTCACTTCGTTCGCAATGACACTTTCTGTCAGATTGCCACGCCCTTCGGGCTCGCAATGACAGACCAAAATCAGGACTTTTTCAGAGCCCTCTTATTTAAGTGCCCGCTTGGGAACTGGGTAGTAGTTGACAGTTCGTTCATATGACGACTGAACATTTGCGAACTTACGGAGCAAATTAGGCCAAGTGAAACGAAGCCGCAAATGATTTGTTATCTGATGTTTTGACGGCTATACGAAAAAGGATTACACTGATTTTGCTGCGCCACCGAAAACAGTAAACAATAACAGAAGGATCAATATTTGAATGACCCAACCAATCACGCAAACCCCTACAGCACGTAATGTGCTTTTATAATCAAGAGCTTGTCTGACCGCGATCACCATTGCCACAAGCATCCAAATTGCGGCCACTGGAAAAACCACTCCTGCCAGCCCAGGGAAGATACCTAATACTCGAATCAATCCGGGGGAACTCGAAAAGCCAATGGTGCGCAACAATTCACCGGGATTTGCTTTAGTCTGTGGCTCTGGAAGAAATTTCGTGCCAATAAAGTAAGTGAGATAGGCCCAGACATACCACCCAATAAGGGCTACGATCGTCCCTGTAAAAATCCCGCCAAGACCTACTCTTGCAATGCTTCCTACTCCAGCTGCTATACTGGAGAGAACAACAACCCCCATGGCCTGACCCATTGCCCCTGTGTCAGCCTCAACCTCTTCATACAGACGGACATCTAGCTTAGCAGCGCGAATAATACGATCCTTAAAAATAGCCATTGTCTCCTCCTAAATTTATTCAAGAATTCTAAAAATATTATTTCCTTCAAGATACTTGTTAAAATTTCAGGTAACGTATCCCGTGTTTGCCATGTTGCCACTGAAGGGAGCAATTTTGCGAAGGCCGAGGGAGCCCAGTTCATGTGCTGTGTTATACGATGTCGTTTTCACGGTTTCTCAGCTCTTATGATCCTATAAATATCAGATACATCATCTATTTCAATTTTTTGTAAACCCGCCGACTTAAGATTTTTCATGATTTCGCCTTTCGTTTCAAACATAGAAGCAATTTCACCTTGAGCCGAAAACAAACCCAGTCGTCCATTACTGACAAGATGATTGTAAATGTGCTTGTAAATGATTCTTCGTTGCTCCGATGTAAAATGAACGATAGCGAATGAACTTATGATAGTATCAAATTTAGCTTCATTGTGTAATGAATCCGGAAAACTGCCAGTTATTACTTGAATGTTTTCTATTCTTTTATTATGGATTTTCTTTTTAAGTTTATCTATCATTTCAGGGCTGATGTCTATCCCTATAACTTTCCTCGCAATTCTGGAAGCGTGGATTGTTCCAAGCCCTGTCCCGCATCCAATATCTAACACGGTATCTCTTTGTTTTACTACGGATTCAATCATCTTTTTCATTTCTCTTGGATAACCTGGGTCCAACTGCACTGAGAAATCATAGCCAAAGGCCCAGAGTTTATAGAGATTACGAAGCTTTTTATTTTCTCCTTGATATCCATGTGTTAAGTCGGTAGTTTTAATATACAGCTTTCTAAAAGGTTTCCAAAAACTCATTTTTTATCCCCAAATTAGTGAAAACGATGTCGTATAATGTCGCGCATGCTTGCGAAGGGGAAGCCATATGTCCACTGTTATCGGACGTGGGCAATAAAACTAAATTGAACTTCTATTCTAATCGAGCAATCGTTTTTCACCAGTAATTGATTGTACTTCTGTAATATTTTGGGTCGCCTCGAGACAACCTATGTATTTTCCATCAGAGTCCTTTAAGGCATAATACTCAATGAGAACCTTTTGCTTCTTACCAGTTGGGCCAATAGGGAGATCAATCCAAAAGCGAGCTTTATCTCTGGTTCCTTCTTTCATTTCTCGTAAGAGTTGTTCCACCTTGTGAAGACTCTTTTTGGGGTGGCAGTTACGAACATCCTTACCTATAACACCAATTGGCCTCTTGAATATTCGTGAGTCGTGTTTATTCCACGCCGATACCTTATCCTTCTCGTCAATAACTGAAAATTCAATAGGTAGTGTTTCAAGAATCACACTTAACATATTTTCAGACAATTTTCCAATCATTTTTATTTTCTCCTTTATATTTATAGCTTTTTATTGACCATTTCCGATAAGGTTTCCAGTATAAAACAAGCCCTGAACGTAGCGAAGCATTTGGATAAGTGCCTTAAAATTCTACCCTTAGATTTGCCCCAATTACATTATAATCAATGCAATCTCCGTGCTTCTTGCTCGTTTGCAGGAAATAGAAGATATCGGTATTAAGATATTTCATCAATTTAGTCCAAATATGATTTTATGGTTTTCCATGAAATTTTTCCATCATCTGAGACTTGATATTCGAGCAGCATGTATCCACCTATGTGTCCGTCTTCAAAATAAGCAAGAACCCACTTCTTTGTCAACACCCATATATTATCTTCGTAATAAAATCCCATTCTGCCGCCCCGGACACCTTCATAAGGTATCAACTCATTATGTTTTCTAAGATCCACAATTATATCTTTCTGGGGCTGTTTTAGCCCCTTCTTTTTAAAGCTCTTAATGTCCCAGCTCCATAGTCCTGGCCGATTTCTCAATAACCTCTCGTATCGCCATATTGAAGATTCTAAAGTCTTAATCTGATTGATAAGTTCATTATTATGCTTTTGAGCCTCTTGCAATTCACTTCTATAATTGAGATTCATAATTAATAGAATTAAAACAAAACCCACTAAAATGACGAAAAAGCCAATCTGTAAATAACGTCTGATATTGAATTTCTGTTTCAATTTCAGTTCCTCCAGAATCAATTTAGCCTGACGGTTTGCGGGTATCTAAAGCTTCGAGCCGATCAACTCAGGTTCAGTGCCTTTTGACGTTTGTCAAGTAACGCCTCAATCGCTGCAATATGTTCCTCAGAAAGCACCCACTCTCCAGCAACAACGGTTTCCTCAATCTGAGATGGACGTCTTGCACCGACAATGGCTGCAGTTACCTCAGGGCGCCATAAGACCCACGTTATTGCTAACTGCGCTACAGTTCTACCGCTGTTTTCGGCAATAGAGCGCAACTCTTCAACCAATTTAAGATTGGCGCTCAACTCAGGTTCCTGAAAGCGCGGGTCTCTCCGTCGGTGGTCATCTTCGGGCAAATTCTGCACGCGTTCCCTGTTAAATTTCCCTGTTAAAAGGCCTTTTTGCATGGGACTATATACGATTACTCCCGTATTGTTTGCCGAACAGTATTCAAGGAATTTTTCTTCAATAAGACGCTCGAGCATACTGAAAGGCGATTGAAGAGAGGCTACAGGATGAATCGGTTGGATACGCTTGAGTTGTTCAATATTAAAATTGGACACCCCAGCATAACGAATCTTACCTTCTTTTATCAAATTTGCTATAGCGCCCCAGGCTTCCTCAATGTCTTCGTCAGGCTCTGGCCAGTGAATTTGGTAGAGGTCAATAACTTCTATTTTGAGTCTTCTCAGGCTTGCTTCAACTTCAGCACGGATACTCTCCTTCTTCAGCCGTCCAAATATATTCCCCTCCTTATCCCAAACTCGTTCGCATTTGGTAGCAATGGTAGGCTTATTGCGTAATCCTCTGATAGCTTTTCCTACAACTTCTTCACAGTGGCCCAGTCCGTAAACTGCTGCTGTGTCTATCCAGTTGATTCCCAGTTCAAGAGCGCGCTGGATGGTAGAAATCGACTCTCTGTCATCCTGAGGACCCCAACTGAACTTCCAACCACCACCTCCCATTGCCCATGTGCCGAGTCCAATAGTCGACAAGTTAAGCTCTGTCCAGCCTAATTTTCTTCTTTGCACGGTCCTTCCTCGTTTCGTAGAGGCTATGTCACCTCACTTGTTCATATTCGAAGCTTCCCGTCACCATATTCTGGAATTAGTCGCTAATGAATCTGTCACTTATTAGAAAGACACGACAATCGTCACAATTGAGGGAACGTAGTGGGCAAAAAGGGTTGAGATAAACTTCACTTGTCAATCGAGAAAGAAAATCCAATCATTCCTACCTCATATCGCGGACGCGCACTTCGATCTCGTTGGTATCCTTCAGTAAGTCCACAAGTTTGGACGTATCGGTGTTCCCGTAGTGATACGGGTAAAGGATTTTCGGCTTGAAAGCCTTTGCGGCGTCGGCTACCATCTCCGGGGTCATAGTGTAGGGCAAGTTCATCGGTAAAAAAGCGATGTCAATTCCTGTTAGTTTTTTCATTTCCGCAGTATTTTCTGTGTCCCCCGCAACATAGACTCTCTTGTCGCCGAAAATAATCACGTAACCATTGCCGACTCCTTTTGGATGGAAGGGATGCCCGTTGCTGCGCTTGTGAAGGATATTGTATGCAGGCACAGCCTCTATTTTTAACCCTTCAACGATTTTGACGTCACCGTTCCTCATGATGACACCATCTTCGACCCGCTTTGCGCAGGTTTCGGTCAACACCAGTACAGTTTTATCAGTGCGTAGAATCTCTAGCGTTTTCAGGTCGAAGTGGTCAAAGTGTTCGTGGGTTATAAAGATAATGTCGGCTTTGGGAAGCTTGGTATAATCGGCCATCTGGCTTACTGGATCCACATGGATAACTTTCCCGCCAAAGTTAAATATCAGCGAACCATGACCAATAAACGTAATCTCCAGCTCGCCAGCGGACGTCTCGATGACATCCTTTTCAAACGTTTCTTGCGCAACAGCTGCGGACGCAAGAACCATAAAGAAAAAGAATACATTGACCAAAAAAGATAATCTACGCATGTGACGCCTCCTAGAAAAGGTAGAATTCTCACCCGCATTTCAGTGCCCGTATTTATGCCTCTTTTGAACGACAACACCTCCAAAATGTACCCAGCCTTTCTTACAGGATTGACTTGTGACTTGAAGGCTATTTTTTCTAACAGGTACACTCATCGTAGGGTTTACCGCATCCCTCGCAGACTCCGTTTACTATCTTTCTTCCGCACTTACAGGGTGTACAACCGCAAGTTTTGCACATATTTTTCACCCCCTTCAGAACAAAAACCCTAAATTGTTTTGATTTTTCAAGCAAATATAGGATTCTTGTCTATTTGTTTATCTTTTTCGGATTTACTTTCTGTCTTTGGAGGTTGGAAAACTGCTGCTCTGTCCAACTGAGCTGCGAGGGTGTTTCTCTTGGATTCTTTAATATTTTATTATGGAAAGGACTCTGTATCCTTTTAGTTTCTCTCTGCCCTTCAAGGAGGTTAGCTCTATCAGGAAACAAATAGCCACAATTTTTCCCTTCAATTTCTTTATCAGGTCAATTGTGGCCTTAGCTGTGCCGCCCGTGGCCAAGAGGTCGTCAACAATTAGGATATTGGCGCCCGGCTGGAAAGCGTCGGCATGCATCTGGAGGGTATCGGTTCCATATTCAAGCTCATAGGTTGCCTCGACAGTCTTATAGGGCAATTTGCCTTTCTTGCGCACAGGGATAATGCCAGCCTTCAATTTATAGGCTAATGGGGAGGCAATAATAAAGCCGCGCGATTCGACAGCGACAATCTTATCAATCTTTTTCCCTTGATAATGCTTGGCTATAATATCGATTGCACGGCGAAACTGCGGGCCATTCTGAAGGAGAGTGGTAATATCTCTAAAAAGGATTCCCTTCTTGGGGAAATCTGGAATACTACGAATTAATTCCTTGAGGTCACTCATCTTAAATTCCACTATTCTATTCCGAGGAGTTGCGTTCTAAGGACAATCTTTTTTAATCTCTCTACTGCCCTCTTTTCTATTTGTCTTATTCTCTCTCGAGAGAGGCGCATTTTATCGCCGACTTCCCTGAGATTATATCCTTTCCCGTCAACTATTCCGTACCTCAATTTAATGACTTTTAATTCCTGAGGGGTTAGCTTCTTCAAAATCCGTGCCAGCTCTTCGTGAGACCTTATCAAATCTACAACATGGTCTGGTGACTTATCCTCTCTCTCTCGAACCAGATCTTTCAGAAAAATATCGAATTTATCTCCCACAGGACTATCCAGAGAACTGACCTTTTCAAAGACCCGGATCTCCTGCAAAAACTTCCGAGTTTTCTTTATGGAAAGGCGCAGTTTCTTTGCCAATTCTGCGGTAGTTGGTTCCCTCTCTAACTCCCCGCGCATCTTTTCAGAGACATTAATAAGCTTCTTTATTGTCTCATAGGCGTAAAGCGGAATATGGATGGTCTTAGTCTGATTTAAGATCGCCCGCTGAATATATTGCCTAATCCACCAGAAAGCGTAAGTGGAAAAGTTGTAACCCATTTTGGGATTGTATTTCCCGATCGCTTTTATAAGACCTACATTTCCCTCCTCGATTAAATCCAAAAAGTCGAGACCATAGCAAGAGTATCGTTTGGCAATGCTAATAACTAATCTTAAATTCCCCTCTATTATTCGCTTTTTTGCCTGCCCATCTTTCTTCTTTATTTTGGGAAATAGCTCAGCCATCTCCTGTTCAGTGACTTGAGGAATTGTCCGGAGCTCTTGCATATATAGTTTTATTGAATCTAAACTTTGTACCATCTAGTTTAATTTAAGGATAACGTGCGATTCTAAGGTAAATAGAACACAGGATTGACCGCTTTACCCCTCTGTCTTATTTCAAAATGTACGTGTGGTACATCTGCCCAGCCGCTTGCTCCCACGTGAGCGATCACCTCTCCCTTCTTTACCCTTTCTCCCTCTCTGACTAGATTTATCCGATTATGAGCGTAGACGCTCGAATAGTCCTCATTGTGCTTGATTATTACCATGTTCCCATATCCGCGGAGTTTATCATTACTATAAGTTACAATACCGTCGTAAATAGCCACTATAGACGTTCCTTCCCTGCCTTCGATGTCCAGGCCCTGGTGGCGTTTACCACTCCGTTTTCCAAATCCGACCAATATCTCTCCTCTTAGAGGCCAGCGGAAATCGAGGATTTGAGGTGGTTCTTTCTCTCTTTTTTCTGTTGCTGGAGAAGTCGGCCTTCCAGTATAGGCTAAAGTATCTTTTCTCTCTTTAGCGCCCGGGACAAAGACCATTTGGCCCACTTTAATTTTGGTAGCATCAGACAAATGGTTTATCCTTGCCAGCTCCTCTAAGTCGACCTGATAGGCCCTGGAAATTCTCCAGAGAGTCTCGCCCTTCCGCACTCTATGGTAAATTCCTGGTGGGAAAAGCGCACAACCAGAAAGTAGAATTAGAACAAAGAGCTTTGTGAAAATAATTTTGGTCAGTTTATTATACGCAAAATTTAGCTTCACTGTCAAGACCAAAGCCTCCGGGTCGGGGCGAGCCGATTTGAACGGCCGACCTCACGGTCCCGAACCGTGCGCTCTAGACCAACTGAGCTACGCCCCGGCCTCTCTTCTTTCCCCAGTTAGAAATCTATGGCTTCTAACGGGTTTACCAGAATATCTCAATTACACCGAGACTGGCAAGAGTAACAATTATTCCAGCAATCAACACACCACTTCCTATACATAGAGTTGCCCACACTCT
>Ga0209978_10001228_pt1 | contig 10622 bp, 12 predicted proteins | sample BentaG_FD_182805 | JGI IMG/M metagenome (GOLD analysis project Ga0209978, IMG submission 182805) | Deep subsurface microbial communities from South Atlantic Ocean to uncover new lineages of life (NeLLi) - Benguela_00093 metaG (SPAdes)... | ecosystem: Environmental > Aquatic > Marine > Oceanic >...
AAGAATATGAGGAAGAAGCAAAGGTACTGGTTTTACCTACTGCTTCTATTACTCTTCCCCTTCTTGAGGAGGTATAAGTTTGAAAAAATTAATAACCGGAAATGAGGCGATTGCCGAGGGGGCAATTGAATCAGGGATAGAAGTAGTCTGTGGGTATCCGGGCACTCCTTCAACAGAAGTAATCTTGACTTTGCTGCCTCAAAAAGAAGAATTAGGAATTCACATAGAATGGAGCACGAATGAAAAGGTTGCTTTTGAAATTGCTGAAAAGATCGGAGTTTCCTTTTTTTAGATTAAATACTGATATCTCTCATGTAACCTCTGATGTAGAGATGGGAAAGAATTTAAATATAAAAAAGAAGCTCATTTTGAATGTAATATCTCAAAATATTCTAAAGCAGATGCAGCCTAGTTTGTAACTTAACTTTAAAAAGCCCTTGTTAATTTAACTTTTTATTATCTATTATGCGCTTCCATCTATGAGCATTTTTTTCTCCTTTTATGCAAGTAGTTTTAGGTTTTATATTTTATAATGGAGCATACCACTCAGAATATATAAGAGGAGCAATCCAATCAATAAAAATTGGTTAGATGATGGCTGCTGAAGCTCTGGGTATGACCAAGTCTAAAGCTATTTTATATGTTATTCTCCCCCAGGCTTTAAGAAGAGCAATTCCTGGCTGTTCCAACGAGATTATTTATTTGATAAAATATTCATCATTGGCTTTTATGGTTACCTGTGTAGAGATCACCGGGTCAGGGAAAATAATTGCTTCTCGTTATTTTGAATATGCCTTAGTTTTTCTAGTAGTAGGAGCAATATATTTATTAATGGTTTCCGTAGTTACTAAATTACTTAACATGTTAGAAAAAAAGTTGGAAATTCCTGGGATAGGATAAATTTTATTAAAGCGAAATATAAATATTATAAAAAAAGAAGATTTTTAAAACTTATCTAGTGTGGTATAATAAATAAAATAAGCAAAAATTTGTTTATATAACAAACTTTTATTTTTTAATGAAATATTTAAATGTATATAGTTTGGTATTTGAAAAATTAGATAGTTTTTAAATTTGATTTTTATATAGAAAAAATTAACATACCAATATTTAATTTTATCAAAAAGAGGAACTGTCATTTTGGCTAAAATTGGTCATTTAACGATATCATTATTAATATCTTCAGGAGAAGAAGAAAAGGAATTATTGAAGAAAGTTAACAGTTTAGGTTATAAAATATGCATAGGAAAAGTCGGAACAATGGATAGCAGAAAAGTTATCGCTGCAATAGAAACAGCAGCAAAAAGAGAAGGAATTTTCAATGCAGGTTGTTACAGAGAAGAACATGCAGTTTATCATACTGCATTAAATGCATTAAAGGGTTTGTGTAGAGGAGAGATTGGAATTGGTAATTTTTTAAGAACTATAGGAGTAAAATTTGTTATCTTAAAAGGTCCTGTAGATACCACACGGAATGATTTAGGAGAATGGATATCTGTGGGTATTTATGGCTGGGTAGGAGCTCCTATTAAGGGGTTCGAACATGAGGCAATAGGTTTAGATATTAATACTATTTAATATTTTTATTTATATCGTAAACATGTATTAATTAAATTTTAAAAAATGCAAAAATTATGTTATAATAATAAAAATTAAATAAAGACCCAAAGTTATTAGTTAAAAGGGGGTATGAGTTTTGCTCAGCTCCCTATTTTTATTTAATTTAATATAATTTTCAAATTTAGTAAATGTATGTAAAAGATAATAAGTAATTTATCTTAGAAGTTAATATGTTAATAAGATTAAAGACTAGGATTAATAAAAACAAAAAAGAATTGGAAAATAATCATAGGAAATTGAATAATTTAAATAAGATAAAGAAAATATAATATATATTGTTATATTAATAACTATTAATTTTGTAAATACTTTTTAGAATTTTATTTGGGATAGAAAATTAATAAAATATAATTATGGATACTATTATATTAGGAGTGTAATTTTATTAATGCAATCTAATATACTTACTTTATCAGAAGTTAGTTTTAGTTATAATGGAGTTAAGGCTGTTTCAAATTTAAGTATGAATGTTAAAAAGGGGAGTATTACTAGCCTTATAGGCCCTAATGGTGCTGGCAAAACAACAACATTTAAATTAATTTGTGGGGAAATTCATCCACAAGAGGGCAATATTATTTACAAAGGGGAAAAGATTAATAAATTTTTTCCTCATCAAATAGCTGCTATGGGAATTGCTTGGACATTCCAAAATATTCGTCTTTTTTCAAGTTTAACGGTAAGAGAACATATCAATCTTTCACAATATACTCGCTATAAAGCATCTCTTTTGGAAGCAATCATTAACACACCATTAATTAAGCAAGAAAGAATGATTTCGGCTCGGAGAACCGAAGAGATAATGAAAAGAGTAAGACTCGAAGAATGTGCAGATGAACCTGCCGTTAATCTTCCCTATGGTCTTCAGAGGAGAGTAGAATTTGCGAGGGCTTTAGGTGTAGGCGCTACAATAATTTTATTAGATGAGCCCACCGCGGGTATGAATATCCAGGAAAGTAATGATATTATGGAATTGATTAAAAGCCTTACTAATATTGATATTACCATACTTTTAGTTGAACATGATATGAGGGTGGTTATGAATATTTCTTCAGAAGTTTGGGTAATGAATGAAGGGACGATTATTTCCTCAGGCACTCCTGAAGAAGTTAGAAGAGACCCAGTCGTTATAAAGGCTTATCTCGGAGAGTAATTAAGAATGGTGAAAAGATGCTAATAGTTCGCAATCTTAAATGTTCATATGGTCATATAAAAGCTTTATCAGGTATTGATTTTAAGGTTAATCAAGGCGATATTGTGACCTTAATTGGAAATAATGGTGCTGGAAAAAGTACTACCTTAAATGCTATTTGTGGAATAGCTCCAAAAGTTTCAGGAGAAGTAGTATTTCGTGGGCGTCGAATTGAAAAACTTTCTTCAGATAGGATTATTGGTCTGGGAATCTGTCAAGTTCCTGAAGGAAGGAGAATATTCCCACTTTTAACAGTTGAAGAAAACCTTCTAATGGGGGCTTATTTGAGGAAATATGATAAAAAGGTAGAAAAAGATAAAGAAATGATTTATAGTCTTTTTCCCGTTCTTAAAAAAATGAAAAAAAAATTTGGTGGCGAGCTCTCAGGGGGAGAACAACAAATGCTTGCCATTGGAAGAGGATTGATGGCTGATCCAGACCTTCTTCTTTTAGATGAACCATCACTCGGTTTGGCTCCCTTTCTGGTTAAAGAGCTCTTCGAAATTATTAAGGAAATCAATTCATCAGGTACGACTATACTTCTGGTTGAACAAAATGCAAGATTAGCTCTTCAAATAGCTACTAAAGGATACGTTATGGAAAAAGGGAGGATTGTTCTTCAGGGCTCTGGTAAAGAACTTTTAGCAAATAAGGAGGTGAGGAAAATCTATCTTGGTGAAAACTGAAACGATCAAATAAAATATAAGGAGGTTTAAAAAAATGAAAGGGAAAGTAATGTACTTAGTTATTGTATTAATTGTAGGTTTAGGATTAACAATTCTATCAGGATTTGGTATGGGTGAAAAAGAGATTATTATTGGTGTAGTTGGCCCAATGACCCGTTCAGCACCTCAAGCAGGTCATAATATGCGAGATGCTGTTGCACTAGGGATTGATGAGATAAATAAAAGTGGTAAATTACCAGGTATTAATCTGAAAATGGTTGTCGTTGATGATGAAGGGAATCCTACAAAATCAATAAACGGAAATAAAAGATTAGTTTATAATGAGAAAGCTATAGTAGTGATTGGGGCGGTTCATTCTTCCTGTACCTTGGCTAATATGCAGGTTACCCAGGAAGCGGGCATTCCGCAAATTACGCCTATTTCGACTTCACCTGCTGTAACTCAAAAAGGGAACAAATGGATTTTTAGGACGGCAGCTACTGATGCCATTCAGGCAGAAAATATTATAAGAATAGCCCTGGAAAAATTAGGCAAAAAGAGGCTTGCTGTTATACATCCTCTAAGTGATTATGGAATAGATGCGACTAAAGTACTTGTTGATATCAGCACCAAACTGGGTTATCCGCCTGTTGCTGTTGAATCTTTTAATGTAGAAGATAAAGATTTTTCAAGTCAACTTTTAAAAATTAAAGAAAAAAATCCTGATACCCTAATAATATGGTCGCTTTATGAACCTGCAGCTCTTATTGCAAAACAGGTAGCACAAATGGGTTTGAAAGTTCAACTTATGGGCGGAGGAGGTCTTACAAATTCTAAGTATGTAGAATTAGGCGGAGCAGCTACCAATGGAACAATTATGTGTCAAACTTATCATTTAAGTTCTAAGGAGCCACACATAGTTAGTTTTACTGAAAAATTCAAGGAAAAGTATGGAAGAAATCCAGATCCCAATGCTGCACAATCGTATGATGCTATAATGATTATTGGGGCGGCATTAGAGAAAGCTGGAGTTGATGATGAATCAAAGATAAGAGATGCTATCGCCTCAACTTCAAATTTTAATGGCGTTACAGGCATAATATCTTTTGATGATACAGGGGATGCCCCAAGAGAAATGAAAGTAATTCAAATACGCAACGGAGAATACGAATTATTTTAAATAGACCTACCAATGCGGGAGATTAAGTTTCTCCCGCATTGAATTTTTTTGCAATTTTTTAAATGATGAATGCAATAAAATTATTTTTGTGAGGTATTAAATTAATTAATGAATATAGATAAAATTAGGATAGATAAGCCTATTCTGGATCTACACGTTCATATTGGTCCGGAATTTCTAAGAAGACGTTATACTATCAAAAGCCTTGCTGAGGAAGCTCAGCGTGAGTTCTTTGGATTTGCTGCTAAAAATCATTTTCAACCAACAACTGCTTGGGCTGCCATGATAAGTACAAATTATAAGATTCCAATTATTGGTTCTATAACACTCAATAAAAGTGTCGGTGGAATTAATCCTGAGGCAGTAAGGGCAGCACTTTCCGGTTTTAAAATTAATCCTCAAAAAAGTAATCGGGAAAGAGGTAGATTTATTGTTTGGATGCCCACGATTCATGCAGAAGCTCATCTTATTTATAATAATAGGAAGGATATTATTTCTGAGTGGGGATGCGCCACAAAATACCAGTCTACATATCCAGAAGGAACTGGACTTACTGTTTTAGATAAAGGAGATGCAAACTTATTGAATAAGGAAACATTAAAAGTTCTTGAGCTTATTGCTAAAGAAGATTTAATACTTGCAACAGGCCATCTTTCTTCTCAAGAAGTTGAACTATTGGTGAAAGAAGCATTAAATATTGGAGTTAGAAGAATAATTGTAACCCATCCCTTCTATAAGGCTACTGACATGTCTATTGAAAAACAAGTAGAATTATCAAAACTTAAGGGAGTTTTTCTTGAAATTTGTTATGTTAATCTTAAAATGGATGATATACCCATTAATTCATATATTCAACTAATTAAGATAGCTGGATCAGAAAACATAATTCTTTCAACTGATCTTGGTCAAGTTAGTTCCGAAACTGTAGGAGAAGGATGGAGAAATTATTTTAAACTATTAAAAAAAGAAGGGGTATCAAAAGATAAATTTATACAGATGGCTATTGAAAATCCTCATAAAATAGCAATTAAAGGTTTGGTATAGTAAAATGATGTTCTTTGAACAAATTATTTCTGGGCTTATAATTGGGAGTATTTATTCTCTCCTTGGACTAGGCTTCACTATGATTTTTGCTTGTACAAAAAGGATTAATTTTGCTCATGGAGATTTAATGGCTTTGGGTGGTTTTATTGGACTTGTTTTTATTCAGATATTTCCTTCTTATTTATTTCTTTCATTTATTTTTGGTCCATTGAGTATTGGTATTATTTCTGTCATTATCGAACGAGTATTTTTACGCCGTCTTCAGGAAGTTCAACCTTTAAAAATAGTTATTGCTACTATTGGTCTTTCCGTTGCTATGAAAATTGTTATGCAAATAATATGGGGACCAGATCCAATAGCTTATCCCAATCTTGTTTCTGAAACCCCCTTTTTTCTTCTTGGTGTGTCGATTATCCCTCAAAACTTTCTAATTTTTTTAATATCTATTTCATTAATGATCATACTACAATGCTTTTTTATTTATACAAAAACTGGTCGTGCTTTACGAGCTCTTTCCCAGGATAGATATGCAGCAAGATTAATGGGAATTAAGATGGGACAAAGTATTAGTATAATTTATTTTATATCAGGGGCTCTAGCTGGAATCGCGGGAATGTTAATTGCTCCCATTTTTTTCGTATCAAGTTCTATGGGAACCTTTCTTGGTTTAAAATCCTTTGTTGCAGCGGTTATAGGTGGACTTGGAAGCATTCCAGGAACTATAATGGGTGGACTATTTCTTGGTGTTGTGGAGAATTTATCGTCAGGACTTATCTCTTCTAATTACAAAAGTGGTATTTCTCTGCTATTTTTAGTTTTAGTCCTCCTCTTTAGTCCTAAAGGTCTTTTGTCGATTTTCCAGAAAGGAAGTCTTCTTAAAGGGAGAAAATCTAAAAAATGAAAAATATTAAACATATTTCCCCCTTTTTTATTTTGATTCCTATGTTCTCGATTATAGGTTTTATCCCTAATATATATTATCTCCACCTTTTTAATTTAATACTTATTTATAGTTTATTTTCATTAGGATTGAATATTCTAACTGGATATACAGGAATAACCTCTTTTGGCCATGCTGGATTTTTCGCTTTTGGTGCTTATGCAACAGCAATTCTTTCCACTAGATATATAATGCCACCAATTATATCGGTATTTTTTGCAAGTTTTTTAACTGGAATAGCTGGATTTATCATTGGTCTCCCTGTTATTAGAATATCAGGAATTTACCTTGCTATGGTTACACTTGGTTCAGCTGAATTTATTAGATTGCTGGCTATCAATTGGGAGTCTCTTACTGGAGGTCCTTTGGGAATTTCTAATATCCCAGCTATTTCTATATTGGGATTTTATATTAATAGCGAACGATCTTTTTTCTTCTTTCTTTACCCGATTCTTATTATTTTAACCTTTGTATTTATTCGTATAATTGATTCGCGTTTTGGAAGGAGTTTGGAGGCAATTAAGGATGATGAAAGAGCTGCTGAATCTATTGGTATACCTTGTGTAAAAAATAAATTAATTTCTTTTTTCATCAGTGGATTTTACTCTGGGCTAGCAGGAGCCCTTTATGCCCATTTCGATCGATTTATCTCTCCAGATACCTTTACATTTAGTCTTTCTATATTGGTTTTATGTATGGTAATAATAGGCGGAATGGGAACTGTCCCCGGGAGTATTTTGGGAGCCATTATAATTGTTATACTTCTTGAATATCTACAACCTCTTGGTGACTATCGTCTTTTAGTTTATGGACTACTTCTTGCGATAATGATTTCCTATTATCCTCAAGGTCTAATTGGTATATTGAAAGAGATTTCGGGATATTTTAAAAAGAACAGATTTCAAAGGAATAATTGATTAAAAAAGGAAATATTTATAAACTTGAAGAAGAGAATACTACGAACTTATCTGTAGAGTTACCATATAGAATTAAACAAGCAAGGGGAAATAATTGATTTCATTAAATATTTTAAAATGAAAAGTTTAAGATAAAATTACATAAATATTTTTGATATTATTAATATAGAAGGAAAGGGCAAAAGATGAAAAAAGAAAAAAACTTAATACGGAAAGGAATATTAGATTTAAAGCCTTATATTCCTGGTAAACCTATTGAAGAAGTTAAACGAGAATTAGGTTTAAAAGAAGTTGTAAAATTGGCTTCTAATGAGACTTCAGTTGGTCCATCGCCTTTAGCAGTGGAGGCTATAAAAAAAGAAATAGAGAATATCAACCTTTATCCCGAAGGTTCAAGTAGGCTCTTAAGAGAAAAAATTGCTCATAAATTAAAAATTGATAAAGAGATGATAATTGTCGGAAATGGTGCGGATAATATTATTGATCTTGTAGGGATGGCTTTTATTAATGAAGGTGATGAAGTGATTACTGGAAAAATCACTTTTCCCGCTTATGAGACTGCAGCTAAAATTATGGGAGGGAAGATAATTCCTGTAAAACTTAAAGATTATACTTATGATTTAGAGGAGATTGCCCGAAGAATAAATGGGAGAACTAAAATTATTTTCATATGTAATCCCAATAATCCCACTGGGACGATAGTAACCAGAGAAGAAGTAACCAGTTTTATGGAAAAAGTTCCACAAGATGTAATTGTAGTATTTGACGAAGCTTACTATGATTATGTGGAAGATAAAAATTATCCTAGCAGTCTCTCTTATGTTTTAGAGGGGAAGAACGTAATTGTTCTGCGTACTTTCTCAAAAATAGCTGGAATAGCGGGAGTTCGAATTGGTTATGGTATAGCAAAACCAGAGTTAATAAGCTATTTAAGGCGAGTAGTAAATCCGTTTACTACAAATAGACTAGCCCAAGTTGGAGCCTTAGCTTCTTTAGATGATGAGGAACATTACAGAAAAGTTTTAAGATCAAATCAAAAAGGAAAAAAATATTTATATAAGAAACTAAAGGAATTAGGACTTTTTTATTTTCCTACAGAGGCTAATTTTATTTTTGTTGATTTAAAAGAAAATGCCGAGGTTATTTTTGAAAAATTATTGAGAAAAGGAATAATTATTCGACCAGGAGAAACCTGGGGTTGTCCGAATTTTATTAGAGTTACCATAGGAACTCCTTACGAGAACAAGAAGTTTGTTCTGGCCCTCAAAGAGGTGATAAATAAAAATATAGAGCTTTGAGAAACCTATATTTTTTGACAATTAATACAAATAGGACAATACAAACAGAGTGGATAATTTATAGTTGTTTTAAAATTTATTATAGAATTTATATCAGGAGGTAAAAAATTGAAAAAATTATTAACCGGTAATGAGGCTGTCGCTGAAGGAGTAATTGAATCAGGGATAGAAGTAGTCTGTGGGTATCCGGGCACTCCTTCAACAGAAGTAATCTTGACTTTGCTGCCACAAAAAGAAGAATTAGGGATTCACATAGAATGGAGTACGAACGAAAAGGTTGCTTTCGAAATTGCTGCTGCTGCTGCCTGGGCCGGGAAAAGAGCTCTGGTCACTATGAAGATGTCTGGAGTGAATGTAGCTGCCGATTCTTTAGCTTCTATCGTTTATAGTGGCTGCACCGGGGGGTTAGTTGTATTTGTAGCTGATGATCCTGGAGTAAGTGCCGGTATGCCCGAAGACGATTCCCGCCATTATGCTAAATCGATGGTGGTTCCCATGCTTGATTTAGCCTCACAACAAGAATGTTTGGATTATGTGAAACTTGCCTTTGAAATTTCAGAAAAGATTGGCGGTCCCATTTTATTAAGATCAACTACCGATATCTCCCACGTTGCTTCTGATGTTGAAATAGGTAAAAAATTGAAATTAGAAAAAAGAGAAGCGCATTTCGAACGGGATATTGCAAAATATACAAAGGCAGGTGCTACCTGGTGTATGGCTCAACATCAAGACGCCCTTGGCAGATTGGCCAAAGCTTCTAAAATTAGCGATTCTTATATTACTGAATCTGGAATAAAAGTAAATGAAACTCACTTTGAAGATGGCAGTAAACAGGGAGTAATTTATGCCGGAGCAGTGGAAGGAAATTTTAAAGAGGCCTTAAAAAAATATAATTTGAAACTATCCTGGTTAAAGATAGGAATGATTCACCCCTTGCCCGAAGAGAGGATAAAAAAGTTTTTAGAGAAAGTAGATAGGGTGCTTGTCTTGGAAGAATTAGACCCTCTTATAGAAGCGGAAGTGATAAGGATAGCCTGTCTCTTAAATAAGAAAGTTGAAATTTTAGGAAAGTATGATGAAACCCTTTCTCTAATCGGAAATTATTCCTTTAAGAAGATAAAAAAATCTTTAGAAGTTCTTTTAAAAACAAAACTTGAATCTGAGCAGGACTCTAAAATTTTAGAAAGAGCTAAAGAATTAGAAGTCAAGCGTCCCACTTCTTTTTGTATAGGATGTCCTCATCGGGGTACCTATTTTGCCCTGAATAAGGCAATTAAGAATTTAAAATATAAAAAAGAGGAGATTATTATTACCGGGGACATAGGATGTACTATTTTAGGGATGAGTAAACCTTTTGAGAGTTGCTGGACTGAAGTGGCTATGGGAGCGAGTATAGGATTAGCTCAGGGATTTAAATGGGCGGGGATTAAAAAACCGGTAATAGCCACTATAGGAGATTCTACTTTTTTCCATGCGGGCATTCCTCCCCTTATTAATGCAGTCTATCATAAAGTCCCCTTAACGGTAATTATTTTAGATAATGGATGGACTGCCATGACCGGTTTTGAAGAGAACCCAGGGACTATTAATTTAGACGGGAGCAGTACTAAAAGAATAGATATTGTGGAAATTTGTCGAGGTTGTGGGATAGAGGATATTAAGATAATTGATCCCTATCAGAGTGAAAAAGCAACAGAGGCAATAATGAAAGCGATGGAATATCCGGGAGTTTCGGTAGTAGTTCCCCGTCGGGAGTGTGCTCTTCAAGC
>Ga0209978_10001229_pt1 | contig 10619 bp, 11 predicted proteins | sample BentaG_FD_182805 | JGI IMG/M metagenome (GOLD analysis project Ga0209978, IMG submission 182805) | Deep subsurface microbial communities from South Atlantic Ocean to uncover new lineages of life (NeLLi) - Benguela_00093 metaG (SPAdes)... | ecosystem: Environmental > Aquatic > Marine > Oceanic >...
TCCATGCTTCAGCTGAGAGGTTCAGCAAGGAAGAAGTGTTGGAAAGGAGTATGAACGGGGTTAAAGGCAGAGTTGTGGCTAGGAAAATCCATGGCATGATTTGAATGGCGTTGTGAGCGTCAACTATTTTCTTGTTGTACACTATGAAGAAGGACCAGAGGATGCCTGACAAGAATACTAGTCCGTCTCCTGTGATCATGCCTTGAGTTAGTTCGAGTAGGTTTAAGTTGGTGCTGACAAAGAAGACTCCGACGAGTCCTGAGGCTATTCCCAACGTTTTCTTTTTCGAAAAACGTTCTTTTAAAACTAGCCAACTTAGAACTGCAACCCAGACAGCGCTTAAATTGACAAGTAAAGAGGATTTAGATGCTGTTGTGAAACTCATGCCCAGATACTGAATTAGATAGGCAACGCCGTTCAGTAATCCTAGATACCAGACTATTCGTTCTTTTGCCAGAGAGAGATCAAGGTTTTTCGTTAAGGAACTGATCAGTAGGACTAAGGCTGAAGCTATAGACATTCTCAAAAAGACAAACGTATAGACATCAACAAATGCTAAGCCGATTTTTATGGCGGGAAAAGAAGTGCCCCATAGTACACCGGCTAAAATCGTTAGGAACAACGCGTTCTTTCTGTCTTTCAGAGCAACACTTCCAAAACAGTCCACTTGTCTGAACCAATAGATAAAACCATCTGGACACGAGACATCTCTTGCACGCGCAAACATTTTTGGGTTCTAAAGGGAAAGATCAAGTGGATAACTCTAATCCAAAATGCGTCTAAATCTGTGACAGGCAAATAGAACAACACCATAGAAACCTTTTTGCAAAAGTTTGACTCTTCTCATTAATGATGTTCATGAGCGACTCTAAATCCTTGAATTTAGCAGTTCGGATTCTGGAACAAAAGGGCTTCAGGAATATTAGAATCTTGAGGGAGTCATACGACATAGAAGCAGAAAAAGATGGATTCAAATATGGCATAGAAGTCAAAACCGCCAACATCGGCTTCTCGGGAAGTTGGAGTCAACTAAAGCAACTGCACTTTGATCATTTCCTTCCAAAAGGTCATAAGGCTCTCTTAATGTTTGTCACTGAAAAAGGGTATTACCTTATCTTCCAAATGACAGACGCACGCACAATATAGAACTATCAACCGATTCTTTACAGCTCATCTAATCAACCTAGGACTTTACAGAGCCGTCTAAAGCAAAGTTTAAATAAAGTATGACTCCTTTCGTAGATAGCCCAAAAACAATGGACTGTTTAAGATGTCAAAGGAATTCCAGCACATCCTGAGAATCGCCGACACAGACATAGACGGCACGCTAAAAGTAAGCTACGCTCTAACTAAGATCAGGGGCATAGGAATCCAGCTTGCCCACGCAATCTTACAGAAAACCAACATCAACCCCCAAGCTCGCATAGGCTTTCTCTCCGAAGCTGAAGCGAAAAAACTTGAAGACATCATAACAAACCCTGCAAAACACGGCTTTCCAGGCTGGCTTCTCAACCGCCCAAAAGACATCGAAACAGGAAAAGACATCCACCTCATAGGACCAGACCTGGAGCTTCGCATCAAATCCGACATCGAAGAACTGAAAAAAACTAAGTCATGGAGAGGCTACCGCCACGCCTACGGTCTGAAAGTTAGAGGACAAAAAACAAGAACCACAGGCAGATCAGGAAAAGCCATGGGCGTAAGAAAAAAAGCACTTATGCGAAGGGGAGCTAAGTAATGGGAGACATCAGGAGACAGCGGAAAAAATATGAAACCCCCCGTTTCCCATGGAGAATCGACGCATTAGAAGCAGAACTGAAGCTGGTTGGACAATACGGACTGCGAAACAAACGGGAACTGTGGCGCCACAGAACAATGCTCTCAAAATATCGAGGCATAGCCCGCTCACTCTTAGGCATGTCACCGGAACAACGAAAAAAACTGGAAACACAGCTTTTAAACAGGCTTCACCGCTTAGGCATCCTCCCCGACAAAGCAGCACTAGACGATGCCCTTGACTTGTCAATTGAAGATATTCTCGAACGGCGGTTCCAAACCATAGTGTTCCAGAAAGGACTAGCCCGATCAATTCATCAAGCCCGCCAGCTCATTACACACAAGCACATTGCGATTGAAAAACGAAAGGTCTCTTCCCCAAGCTACCTGGTTTTAAGAGACGAAGAAGCCTCAATCGCCTACGCTCCGACAAGCCCAATGTCCAATTCTAAACATCCTTTACGCACATCCATCCCGACCGCAAAACAAGAAACTGCTCACCCGTCTAAAGGCGCAGAGAAAACAGCGGAGGAAAAAGCATGAGCAAAAAAACAGAACGATGGGCAGTAGTCCGCATATACAGCTCCTACAACAACACAATCGTTCACATAACCGACCTATCAGGCGCCGAGACCATAGCCAGAACATCAGGAGGCATGTTTGTAAAAGCCGACAGACTAGAATCCTCCCCCTACGCTGCTATGAGAGCCGCATCAGCAGCCGCAAGAAGCGCCAAAGACAAAGGAATAACCGCCATCCACATCAAAGTAAGAGCCCCAGGAGGCTCAGGAGCCAGAACCCCAGGCCCAGGCGCCCAAGCAGCCATCCGAGCGCTGGCCAGAGCAGGTTTTCGCATTGGAAGAATCGAAGAGGTAACTCCTATTCCTCACGATGGAACCAGAAGAAAAGGCGGGCGGCGAGGTCGCAGAGTCTAGCCCCATAGTCTTCTAGAAGGGGAAACATTGAAATAATGCGTTCTCTCCCTTATGAAAAGCGCATAGGTTAACAGCTATCGTAAGGTGTTTAGCTGTATGAAAGTACGATTTGTTGACAAAACTGACGTTACTGCCCGTTTAATTATCGAGGGCGTTGATGTGCCCTTTATGAACGCCTTACGCCGCATAATACTCACCGAAGTTCCCTCTATGGCAATCGATGAAATAGTTGTCCTAGAAAATTCCTCCATATTAAACGACGAAATTTTAGCCCATAGGCTCGGGTTTGTCCCGTTAAAAACGGACTTGGACACTTACAATTTGCCCAAAGAATGCCCATGTAAAAGCGAGTTTGGATGCAACCTTTGCCGCGCGACCCTAACAATTGATGTAGAAGCCACCGACAGCGTTAAAACAGTATACTCCAGTGACCTCGTTCCCAACAACCCAGACATTGCGCCAGTAAGCAACAAAATTCCAATTACAAAACTGGCACCAGACCAAAGAATCCGATTAGAAGCCTATGCTCGACTCGGCAAAGGAAAAGAACACGTAAAATGGCAGCCTGTTTCAGTGTGCGCCTACAAGTATTTTCCAAAGGTCAAAATAAACGAGAAACTCTGTGACGCTTGCGGCAAATGTGTAGACGTATGCCCGAAAAGAATTCTCACAAACGTTGAAAAAAACATAGGAATCCGCAACATCACCGAGTGCACACTCTGCCAAGACTGCGAAGACGCTTGCCCTAAAGATCCAACCGCCATCGAAGTAACCTGGGATAAAAACGCGTTCATTCTTGGAATAGAATCGAATGGCGGGCTTTCAGTAGACCGATTACTTTTTGAATCTCTCAAAATTCTCGATGGAAAAGCAGAGAATTTCCTCAACCTTCTAACGGAGAAAAAGTGATGAAAAGGCCTAAGGCGACTAACACAGAACTGCTCAGCGTTGTCCGTTTGTTAAAGAAAAAATCTACTGAAAGCAACGCTGGCATATGGCGAGACGTGGCGAAAAAGCTTTCAACCTCAAAAAGACGACGAGTCGCAGTTAATCTCAGCCGGCTTAATCGTCACACAGAGGCGAAAGAAACGGTCATAGTTCCAGGCAAGGTTCTAGGAGCAGGACGCCTTGACCACCCAATAGATGTGGCTGCGTTCACTTTTTCGACGCAAGCAAAAGCCAAAATCTTGAAGGTGAAGGGAAAATGTTTATCAATTCAAGAGTTGGTGAAGAAGAATCCGAAAGGCACCAACGTGAAAATCATGGGATGACTAATGACAACGGAACAGCCTCCCTCAGTTATCGACGCTTCCGGCTTAATTCTAGGGCGCATGGCAAGCCTGGTGGCTAAACGTTTGCTGCAAGGCGAAAAAATAGTCATTGTAAACGCAGAGAAATCAGTGCTTTCCGGCAAAAGATTAAGCAAGATAAAGGAAGCAAGAGAATATCTTGCAATTGGTCATCCAGGCAAGGGACCCTTTCACAGGAGAAGACCCGACCGTATCGTTCAGCGCACAGTTCGAGGCATGCTTCCACGAAGAATTGCGAAAGGGCAACGGGCACTTAGGAGACTGCGAGTTTACTTGGGAGTGTCAGATGAGTTTAAAAACGCGGAGATGGAGACTCTTGCGCAGGCTAGCTCAGCCAAGTTGAAGGGCCCATATTTTACTTTAGGAGAGTTCGCTAAAGAAATCGGTTGGAAGGGAATGAGTAAATGAGTAGAGCAAGTAAAACAAAGGTTTTGTTAACTAGCGGTAAACGAAAAACAGCGATAGCTCGAGCTACGGTTAGGGCTGGCAAAGGAAGAGTACGCATAAACAATGTTCCAATCGAAATTTTGGAGCCGAAGATTTCCCGTGAAATGATACTGGAACCTTTAAGGCATGCCGGCGACGAAGTTTGGAACCAGCTAGACATCGACATTAAAGTTTCAGGCGGAGGCTACATGGGACAAGCAGAAGCCACAAGAACAGCCATAGCAAGAGCATTGCTGAAATGGACAAAAAGCGCCCACCTACGTAGAGTTTTCTCTGTATATGATCGCACACTAATCGCTGGAGACCCAAGGCGACGGGAATCAAAGAAGTTTGGCGGACCTGGTGCCAGAGCTCGAGACCAAAAAAGCTACCGTTAGCCGCGTAAAAGTTGATGTGCACACACGCTTCCGTTTTCTAGAAGTAATGTGGACCGGGCGGGATTTGAACCCGCGACCTCCGCCGTGCGAGGGCGGCATTCATTCCACTGAACTACCGGCCCGCTTCTTCAACGTTTGAAACACAAATCTCCTTATATTAAATCTTTTGAAAAGCCAACCTATCTCAAAGCTTAATTCTGTTAGGATTCTATTTGGAGCCTTATTGGGCTATGTCTAAGAAAACTTCGAAATTAAATTCATTGCTCTCTTGACGGAAAACTATCGAAACGCATAAATCATTAAGTTTTCTTTGTAAAATCTCAGGTCGGGCGGTAGCTCAGCTTGGTAGAGCTTCCGAACCAGTCTGACCAAAACTTAGACTGGTGGAGACGCTGTAGACGTCTGCCGTCTTGGTGGATGCCGCATCAGCCGCCAAGCGCACAACAGAAACCGGAGCGTCGCAGGAGAGCTTCGAGGACTTAACCTCAGCTCGGCGAGTTCAAAATGAAGGTTTCACTTCATGAAAGTCCTGCTCGCCCGACCATTCATTCTAAATCTTTATTAGGAGTTCACAATACTCGTTTGTTTCCAAGAAAAGAGGAAACCTGACCTAGGAACTCACGTTTTCTTGCTCTGTTAAGCACAGGATTTGAAGTCTGAAAGCAAAAGAGTTAGAAGACAAAACTTCTATTCTTTTGCTGAAGGTTGCTGAGCTGATGGAAAAAGGTGAGGCGATATTTAGCGAAGCCCTGAAAGAAGGCAGAAAATACCTGTTGGAGCCAGAAGCTAAGGCAATTTGTGTGAAATATGGAATTCCAGTTACGAACTTTAGAGTAGCCAGTAACGAGATGGAAACCGTCCAGTTTGCTGCGGAGATTGGGTTTCCCGTGGTTCTCAAAATTGTTTCTCCAGACGTTATCCATAAATTTGACGTCGGAGGGGTCATTCTTAACATTAATAGCGAAACAGAGGTAAGAACCGCTTATAATAGAATCTTGGAAAACGTGAAGAAGCACAAGGTAAATGCAAGAATCAGAGGCATACTTGTGCAGGAGATGGCTCCCCAGTCAACCGAAGTCATCGTGGGTGCAACAAAAGACCCTCAGTTTGGACCAGCCTTAATGTTCGGGCTGGGCGGAATCTTCGTTGAAGTGCTGAAAGACGTTACTTTTAGAATTGCTCCTATTTCAGAGTCTGACGCCAGAGAGATGATAACCGAGGTGAAGGCTTACCCAATTCTGAAAGGCTACAGGGGTCAACCGCCCTCAGACGTGGAAGCCATAGTAAAGATCTTGCTGAACACGTCGAGGTTGATGATGGAGCATCCAAAAATCAAGGAACTTGACCTCAACCCGATAATGGTCTACGAGAAGGGAGCCAAAACGGTTGACGCAAGAATCATACTGGAATGATAACCACAATCTAGGCCAAGAACCGCAAAGAACCCTCCAAGAACGCGTAAAAACTCAAACAGTCACTCGCTGGTGCATCAAGGAAAATTGGAAGCTCCCAGTCTTTTCAACAGATGAAGGACGAGTCCAAATTCCACAAATTGTGTTATAGGGTTAAACCTGAAAATAAGGGAACAGATATTGCCTGAATCCGCCGAGAAGAAGATTGAGGAACTAAGCCTTGAACTAGCATTCGTAAAAGAACAACGTGACAAGTTAAACAGTGAGGCAGCAAGTTGGGCTAAAGAGAGAAATTCTGTTCATGAACAGATCAGAAAGCTCAGAAAAGAAGCCGCCAGTATCAGAGAAAAACGAGACGCATTAAACCGGAAAGTTAAAGAACTGAAAAACTTGCGGGAACAAGCAAAAGCTAAACGCAAAGAAAAACATGTTCAGATTTTAGAGCTAAGAGAAAACATGAGGACTCTTCTCGGGAAGAAGCCTTCTCAGAATCTACGTGTCGTACAAGAAGAGATTGACAGCCTCGAATGGAAAATTCAGACTACTTTACTCTCAGTTAAGCAGGAAGAAGAGATAATAAGCATGATAAGGCGCCTGGAAATTCAACGAAATGTTCTCAAACAACTGCAGGATTTTAAGAATACGCTGATTGACCTGCAGACTGATGAAAAAGCGCTTGCAACCAAGGCTAAATCGCACCATGAAGAACTTGCGGAACTTGCCGAGCAAAGTCAGAAGCTCCATGAACAAAGACTAGAGGTTTTAAGCCAAATTCAAAGTCTCAAAGTTGAAGCTGACAATACTCATCAAAAATACGTGGAACCCCACCAGAAAGCCAATGAACTTCACCAAAAATATACAGAACTGTTGCAGAAAATTAACGAGCTAAGGCAGAAACAGCAAAAGATGGAAGAGGCAAAACAAGCGAAGCGCCAAAAACAGCTCCTCAAAGAAGCCCGCAAAAAAGCCTCCGAAAAAATGAAACGTGGAGAAAAATTAACGTGGGAAGAGTTTAAACTTCTAACCGAACAAGATAGCAACAACAAAAGGAGCTCCGCAAAGCAGAAGTGTAAAGAAGAGTAAATCATAAAATTGATTGAAATCCAATCAGAAGAGATTTAAGGCTCTCGGTAAAACAAACTTCCAAATAGTTCAGACTGACAGGTAAAAGTAAATGTGAGATATACAAGAGATGTAAGAGAATGGGAAGAAAAGAACGATGTCCTCACTGTGGGAGTAAGAAGATTACGATAACTGAAGATGTGAAAAAATGTAAAGTCTGCAAATATGAGTGGTCAGGAAAACCTAGAGAGAAAACTCCCAAGAAAGAAAAAGTCAGATTTTAGCTGAGAAATATAGAACAAAAGGAGATACGAGAGCTACTTCTTCTTTCTCCGTCTTTTGGATTTCAACTTGCTAACTATGTCAATTTGTTCTGTTGGGAAATAATGTGGCATAGTATTGTATGAGCTTGGTGGCATCCTCTTTTTAGCCTTCTTTTTCTCTTTCTTTCTTCCTTTTGACATAAGCTCTCAAACATATCTAGAACATTTCTCCTTAAATTATTAATGCAACTTGAAATGGGAAAACACTACAAGGTATTGTTCTCTCTTCTTCTAGTCTGCTTGTGTAGTCGGTTTAATATGTGGCATGCTGAATAGCTAGGTGAAGGAAAATGAAGGTTAAACATTCTTTCATCTACGTGTGTGTGGTCATCTTTGCTTACGTCATAATCAATAGAGTGCAGAGTCCACAGTTGGATTTGCCTACTAAGATTCTTTACGTTTTAAGTGGGGTAGGTTTCTTTGTGTTGTGTACTTTTCTGATTTCTTATTTAGAAACGTTGGACGCACATGAACATCCAAACAATGATTAACTTCTCGGCATTGGGGCTCACCACTCGGTCTTCCGTTCTACAGAACTTTTCTCCTTAAATCTATATTGCCAGTATGTAGCGTAGATCTACACACAAAATATGAAATTCAACTACGCCTGAATCACCTGTAGTAAGTCCCTCTTTTTGTGGTAATTGGTTTAACTGAGGTTCGGAAATAGGCGATAATCTTTTATCTATCATCATAAGAGAATGATGCGTTGTAATGGAGAAGAAAGTTATGGCTAAATGTCCCAAGTGTGGAATGGAAGTCTCTACCCCCAGAAAATCTTGGAAGATGGCTGGTCGTCCAGACAAAAGTGGCAAGAGAACTGAGCTTACGATAGGTCTCTTCGACCATTGTGGAAAAAGCTTCAGAAAGGTCTTGGCTAAACGAAAGATTTAGAGTTGAACCATAATTCCACTATACCATATAATTGAAAGGAAAAGAGAGTGGTTAGGCTAACACTTCAATATTAGCCAAAGGATCACTGTTTAATTAGTTAGGAATATCGAGCATGAGAAGGCAAGCACTAATCACTTTACTCTTTTCTCCTATCTTTCTTCAAACTATCCAGTTGATCTTATCATTTGTGAAAACTTCTTCTATTTCATAGAATGTCAACGCACATCAACTATCCAGTTCGATAATGGAAAAAGAGGAAACTTCCTAGTTTTCTCTGGCTATTCTATCTTTTGAGGAAATTAACAGAGAAATATCAGTTATGTCAATTCATAAAATATTTATAACAAGGTGTTACAGATAGTTCAATTTGGATAAGCCTAAGAGATGGCTTATTTCGGTAAATGGGGGATAGCTTAACATTCAACTTTAAGTATTTCCTTGGGTAAGACGTGAAAATCAACAACATAAGGAGAAGATTATGGAAGCCACAGCAAAGGCTGAGCGCACTTTAGTTCTCTGTGTCGACAGAGACGATGATCTAGGTGTCAAGGCTGGAATAGAAACGCCAATTTTGGGCAGAGGAGAAAACATAAATGCCGCCGTACAGCTCGCATTGCGCGACCCAGAGGAGCCAGATGCCAATGCCATTTTTGAAGCTGTGAGAATTTTTGATCGACTAACTGAAACCGTTGAAAAGGAAGGGGGGCAATGCCAAATTGCAACTTTAGCTGGTTCTGAACTTGGAGGAGTGGGAGCAGACAGAAAGCTGGTATCCGAATTTAACGAAGTGCTCAAGACTTTTCCAGCCACCGACATTGTTTTGGTCGTAGACGGATTTGCAGATGAGACTATTCTGCCGCTTATTCAGTCGCGGGTTCCCGTGACCTCTGTTCGGAGAATCACGGTTAGGCACAGCCAATCCATTGAGGAAACTGTTTGGCTTTTTTCCCGATATTTAAAAATGCTCATTGAAAATCCGCGTTACGCAAGAATTGCGCTAGGTTTGCCTGGACTACTCCTCATCGTCATCGGGATTCTGAGTGTTTTTAACCTGTTGGTTTATACGTGGATAGCTTTCCTTATCGTTTTAGGCACTTTTCTTGCCATAAAGGGTTTCGGAATTGACAAAGCCGTCCGAAGCTTCTATATATGGGTTAAAGAGTATACACCGCCCCCATTTCCAGTTCAAATATCGAGTTTCTCCGCGGTTGCTGGAGCTCTTCTAGTCGGAATTGGCTTCTATCAAGGATTAAGCCAAACATCCGCAGAAGTATCGCGTTTACCCAGCCCACCATTAATCATAAGTGAATGGGTAGGCTTGCTTCCAAGGCTGGCAGGATGGTTTCTCTCTAATTCAATAACACTTATAGTGATCGGCATTTGTATTTTGCTTTCGGGTAGAGCTATCCGCTGGTTTTTTGAGCGGGACAATCGGTTGTGGCGCACAATAGTTGTTGTGGTTGTGGTTGCTTGGTCGTCGAGGGTCTTCTACGAAGCTTCTCGAATCTTAATCGTTCCAGTGCTCGGGTATGGCATATTGGTCTTCACAATTGTTGTTAGCATAATTTGGTCTGTTTTGGCTGTTTTAGTTACTTCTTTGCTTCACAGGAAATATGCTGACCTCTTTGAGGAGGAAGAGGAGACAGGGGAGAAAGAAGAGAAAGCTGAGGAAAGCTGAAGCAGCAGCAATAGCTCAAGAAAAAAACGCCTATCATTCAGCAAGTTTTAAGAGAGACTATTAAGCATTTACCAGCAAAACGTCGCTGTCCGTGTGCCTATGCACTCAAGGACGCAAGATTACGGGGCTAAAGATGTTAAAGACTCTGCTGTCAGTCACTGGCGTTTACAAAATGTATGAAAAGTGGCTTCGGTATCAAGTGAAAACAGGAGGCGTGGTGCCTGAGCATATCGCCATTATACTTGATGGAAATCGCCGTTGGGCTTCTGAGAAGGCAATAAACCCTTGGGTTGGTCACTATTTTGGAGCTGAAAAGATTAGGAACCTGCTTGATTGGTGTTTGGAATTAGAGGTGAAGTCAATAACGCTTTACGCGTTTTCTACAGAAAACTTTCAGCGTCCAAA
>Ga0209978_10001230_pt1 | contig 10613 bp, 16 predicted proteins | sample BentaG_FD_182805 | JGI IMG/M metagenome (GOLD analysis project Ga0209978, IMG submission 182805) | Deep subsurface microbial communities from South Atlantic Ocean to uncover new lineages of life (NeLLi) - Benguela_00093 metaG (SPAdes)... | ecosystem: Environmental > Aquatic > Marine > Oceanic >...
CTTCGGGAGGGATTGAAGCGGAGCGGAAGCGAAGCGCACAGATCAACATCTTTGACGTTTTTTTGATGCTACTAATAAATCATAATGAGTAGCGGAAAATTATTAAGCAATAAAGATGAAATAATCGCGCGCACGTATTCAACCAATATAAATGAGAGGAAGTTGACAGATTATGTCTGAGAAGAAGGAACTTGTAGAAAAGGCAAGACGGTTAGGCAGAGAATATATACGAAAATACGGAGGATGCGCCCCAGGCACGCTCCTAGCAGTAGCTCACACTCTTAACTTGGAAGTCAGTGATGAAGTGTTCAAGGCTATGACCGGTTTCTCAAGCTTTGCGGGAGTATGCGGAAATGTATGTGGAGGGATAGCTGCGATGGGCTTAAGGTATGGGGTGGGCCTAGAGGATTTTGTGAAGAACCCAGAAATCAGTTTCTTATCTTTTGCGAAGATAATGACAACCGCGAAGGTGCTGAGAGAAAAGTTCATTGAAGAGTACGGCAGCTACTTATGCGACGACATTCAAACGAAATTGTTCGGCAGGTGTGTTATGCCCACCTCTCCTGAGGAACTTGAGGCCTTCACGAAGATGGATCCTAAGGAATTTGAGGCCTTCTATGAAAAATGTTCTCATGTCACGGAAAACGCTGCTGGATGGACGGTAACTGCAATACTTGAAATGGACGAAAAATAATAGGTTTTCAGTGCTAATATCGACTAGATAACGTATATGCATAATTAAGACTATATGAGTAAGTTTACATTTAGGATCTGTTTACTTCTAAAGTAGCCAAAGTAAAACAACTCTTTGGAATCAGAACGCTTAACAAAGACGTAGATTTCTTAGCTACTTCATTACGTTCTTTGCACTGTAAATATTCTAATAGCCATGATAATAGATTACAAAAAATTCATGTGTTCAAGTTTCACTTCTTTTGCAGGTTCTGCTTCAGGTTCTGAGCAAACTCTTCCGCATGTTTGAGGTCTTCAGCATTAGGTCTACCCTGATTTATTCCCTCAAATAGTTTAAGCACACTATTAGTGTTAAAACCTGCACAATTAAATTCATCAACAATCATGTAACCTTTAGATTGCAGTTTTTCCATAAGCGGCGAGTGAATTTTTGGCTGATTTTTCTTTGTAACTCCACTGGTTGAGAAAATGAATGCTTTCCTGTTGGTGACTTGTGGTAGTTTATCGGCAAGGTCAAGCAGAACTTTATGGTGTTTTGCATCATATATCCCTGAGCCAAAGCCTATTAGACTATACTCTTGAAGCTCTTCAGGGTTTATTTGCTGTGGCATTTTTATTTGTGCATCAAGAACTTTTGCGAAGACGTTAGCGATTTTCTCAGTATTATTGTGATGATATGAAAACAAAACCAATAGAGATTTCATTGGCAACACAACATTCTCTTATATTTAATTGGAGTAGTAAGATTATCGGACATAAATGCATATGCCAAAATGTCTAATGGACATCTAATAACTTATTGCACCTAGAACCTATCTCTTTAGACTGTTGATATCTTTTTATTAGTATAAGGTAACAAAGCCTTGTTCGTATCTGATGTTTAGATTGTGTTTTTCAAGAATTGGTTTAAGGCAATTTCTTGAGTAGTTGTCTAAGTCGCATTCCAGTTTGATTTGATAACCCGTAGACGTCTTTGTTATGTTAGAGCTTGGGTTATTGATGGTTATGCATGTTATCGGTAGCGATTTACAATAATCGTCAATCTCGAAAAGCACTTTGATGGCTTCTGTCCTATTAATGTCCCTTCATCCACAAAACTTTACAAATCCAAAAGAAAACCTTTCAAGCTTAATAGATTGTTGGTTGGTTGGTTGGGTTAAAATTTAACCCCCCACACACAATGATGAAAGAGAACCCTACTGGATACCTGAACCATCTGTGAATTGGCGCTTTCATATTACTAACAAATGTACCTCTAAAATCTGCTTTATTTGCCCAGGCGGTTATCTTGGCTTGGCTGATATAAGCTCATGTTCAGTTATCAAACCCATGTAAATATACTTTGCTTTGCCTTTTTATGCGTGCGTGCATTGTTGTATGTTCGAATGGAAAGTATGCCAAGCCAAGTTTTCTGACTTTCCAGCGCTGGTTTTTTGGCGGAAAGTTTGAGATGCGCATGCATGCATTGATTTAAGTTTTGCTTAATATCGTTAATGCTTTTTCAGGCTCAGCCTCAATGTTTACGGCGTTTACGCCTTCCTTTTCGGCTACCTGAACAAGCCTGACATCGGCGCTTAGAAGAAGGCTGCAGTTAGCTTCTTCTGAGGTAGATATCTGAAGTGCATCAGCCTCGTATACATGATGTTTCATCACCAGCAGCCAAGACTCGACTAGAGACTTCGTTGTCATCGGCAGTATCTGAAGCGAGCCCAACCGAACCATCTTCGTCGACTCTGAAATGAAATCGAGCAAGGCTGTCTTAAGCATCTCCTTGGAAAGAAGACCCCTTGAGACGTACTTGCCAAAGACCCCGAGCACCTCCCCTATATTCCAGATTGAAAACACAAACCTCAACTCTCCAGTCTCAGCCTTTGCGTAGACTGCATCAACGAACTCGGAGCCCGTCTCCTCAACATACCTCTTCACGATGCTACTTGAGTCCAGATAAACGAGCCTGACGCTCATCCCTCATCCTCCTGACCTCTTCGCCAGCCAACGTTCCCATCTTAGGCCGCGCGTGCGCATGATGTTTGAACCTCTTAACGTCCTTAAGAATCCGTTGTAGAATTTCCTTGTCAGATAGAACTCCTCTCGGCGGTTCAACAACTTTCTTAAGGGGTAGTGGTACCCCGTCCATTCTGTAGGCGGTTGAGTTTCCAACCTCGATCCCTACGAAGGCGGAAGGAAGTACTACATCGGCCATCATCGTTGTTGGGGAGATCACGGGGTCAATTGCGATTAAAGGTTTTTTCACCAAGTTTTGAACTGCTTCTTTTGGAAAATTGGAAACAGGGTCGGACGCCACAATTAGGCCTGCATCAGCGTCGTCACGACAAAGTATGTCCACTACAGATGTTTCACCAGGGTTGTAACGTGGATAGCCTTGCGAGAAATCTACGGCGAAGGGATAACCTGTTTGCCAAGTAGACACAATATTTGAACCTGCAACATTGAAGTGACCTCGCATTGGCATGATAACGAACTTTGTGCGGTAGTTCAGGTCTCGCGTCAAAGCAATTGCGGCGTCAATGTTTTGCAGTTTCCCGTAGCTCATGGTTAGACCAACTCCGAAGAACACGACGCCGAAGTTGCATTTTATCATCGTATCTGCGAGCTCTTCAAGCAGATCAACAGGCACGCCGGCGACTTCGTCGACTTCGAGTTCCTCATCTCTTACTAATAGACGGAGAGCTTGAAGGAGTTCAAAGTCTTTATTCGGTTCAACTTGAATGAAGAAATCGGCAAATTCTGCGGAACGAGTTTTTCGGACATCTACAAGGACTAGCTTTCGCTTTTCCGTTTCAAACTCAGGTGGCAGTTTTTGTCCCGTGACAGCTGGCAATGAAACTTCTTTCGTTGACACCAGTTCGGAAGCTCTGCGGAGTCTTTTCTTGCCCAATATGCCCCGTAGACGCCCGACATAATGTTCCCATTCACTTTCTTGGAAGCGGCCATCTGAAAAAGCCGTGTAACGTTCCATGTGGCGAGGGTGGGCACTGTAAGGGTCGCACCCCCAATAAATAATCAGGTCAGCGCGATGGCGGATTTGACCCAGGGTGCAGGTTGGTATGCCGACGTTTTGGATGCTTAGTATTGAGGGACCGTGGCACACGGTGGAAGTATTGTCTATGACTCCTCCAACCTCTTCAGCCAGTTCTAGGCCTACCCGAATGGCTTCGCAGCTTGTGCAGCTCCAGCCGTAGAGTATTGGGTATGATGCGTCGGCGAGGATCTTAGCGCTTTTTTCTACCGCTTCGTCTAAAGAAACCTCTCTCAGTTCTCCTCCTTTTCTTACCAGAGGTTTCAGGTTTCGATGTTCTGGATTGGAAAAGCTCATGAATTTTGCTTCGCCAATTGCACACGCATTTTTAACATCGATTATAACGTTTTTCTCTACTGTAATTTCGAGATCGTCGCACAATGTTCCGCAAACTGGACATGTAACATTTTTGATTACTAACATTGCTATTCTTTCCTGTAAGTTTGCCTTAGAAGTTGTGGAACATCTGGAACGTTTTCTGTTGGGGCAGGTTGTATTTCTGCAGGAATCCCCTTGAAAGAGGGCATACCAGTTCCGTGTGTCCGAGGGTTAACTATGATGTTTGCCCAAATTCCATAGGGCATATAAACAATCTTCAGATGAGGCCCCCTTTTTGACTTTTTGGCTTTCACGACTACCGATCCTTGTTTCGTTGTCACTCTCACGTTGGAGTTTTCCTTCACGCCCAGTTCCTTCAAATCGTCAGGATCTATTTCGCAGATGGCCACGCTTTCACGGTACTCATTTGAGAGTTTGCTTCGTTCCTTTGTAGTGCCTTGATCTATTGTTCTTCCACTTAGAAGGGTGACTTGGAGCCTTGACATTGCCTCTCTCCTGTTGCTAATATTTCTTTGTAGTTAGAATAAAATCCTTCTTAAGGAGTTTCCCGTCTTTTTAATTAATAACCTTGTGGATATACGTGTTTGTGGCTTTAGCTAGACTTTGCAGTGGTCAGTATTATGGAGTTTTTGTTGTAGAACGATGTTTGTAGTTGTTACAGAAGGCAATTGAAAAACTTCGTAAGGAAGGAAAAATACCCGACATGTCTCAAACTGGAATTCCGCTAGAGGAACGCTTTAAAGACGTTACGGAAGCCCTTCAAGCCATAGGCAAAATCAAAAAAGAGAAAGAAGCTAAAGAATACGAGAAGCTACTCAAAGAAGCAAACGGTTTCAACCACAAAAAATAATTTCTATTTTTCTTTTTTTCAAGTCTTGTTTCTCTTTTTTTCTTATGTGCGCTTTACTGTGAAGTATACTCTTTGATGCGAATTATTGTCGCAAAGAGTGAGTGTTGTATTGCTTCAACAAAGAAAGATCGCTAATACCAGAATTGCGGGAGACCACCATTCTGAGGAATAATAGGACCAGACCAGAACGCAGATGATACTAATAATCAACCACATAATAGACGCTAATTTAGCCGCCGTAGGTGTATGTTTCAAAGTTCAATCACCTTATTCTTAACTTCGGATAAGATTGTTAATATTATTTAAAATCAATATTCTATTTCGTGAATTATACTTCATAAGCTATTTATCTTTTATAGAGATTTGTTATTGCTGGGATTAAGTATGGCAATTGCGAGAATCAGCGTTAAAGATGAGAATGAGCTGCAGAAAATAGTCGCACATGACGTAAGTGCTGTCGAAAAGGGACTGACAGTGATTTGCAGTAACATGCCAATAGATTCAAAAGTAAATATTGATGTGCTGTGCCACGACGAAGATGGACAACTGGTCATTGTCAAACTAAGTACGAAAGAGAACGATAACATGTTTTTTGACGGTTTGAAAATCTTGGCTTACGTTAACAACGTGAAACCCTTGCTGAAGTTTTCCTACAAAGACTATAAAATAAATGATACAAAGTCACCAAGGCTCGTCTTTTTAGCGCCTTCGTTTTCAACACAATTAGTCGACGTAGTTAGTCAGATGCAAGGAATCCAGATGGATCTCTACACGTGGGAATACTTCGAATTTGATGATAAAAGAGCCCTACATCTTGAGCCAGCATGGTTAAGCGAGGCAACGAAATCAAGGCCACGAAGAACCAAGCCGGAAAAGCCCCGGCCGTTAAAAGCTGTTGAGGAGCCTGAAAAGGAACCTGAGAAGGTAACAGAAGAGGTTGTAATGCCTCCAGAAGAAGTAACGCCAAAGTCGCCTAAGAAAGAATACAAAGAACGAGCGAAAAAGAAGTCGATTTTCTCGATCTGAGTCTGCTTTCATCATCCACCATCAATTTTTTCTAGCTTTTTCCATTATCTAGCTGAAGCGCAAAATAGAAATTCATTTTCGATCCAATTATTAAGCGAAACTCTAATTGATACATTAAGGTGATGTAAGTGGATGCAAAATTGTATGTTGACGAAGAAGAAATCCCACTCAATGAATTTGTAAAAAAAATGTTTAGCGGAATGGTTGCAGGTGCCGTCATGTCACTAAGAGACATAGAAAAAAAGTGGAAGCGAATTCGAATTGAAGTAACAAGATAGACATGAATAGCCTTGAGTTTGTCGAGGAAATCTGCTGCTTAGAGATTTTTCAAAGAGCTTGTTAACTGATGAAGGAATAAACTATGTTTTAAGGAATGCAGATTTCTGTTCTGTATTTGTGTTGGACATGTCGACAAAAAGGTTTATTAAATATTCAGATTCATGATATGTTGACTTGCAATATTTATTCAAGATGTCTAAAAAGGAAAAATCATAATGCGGGGTTTGGCGGTTTTCGTTGTGTTTTTCGCCATTTTCTTAGTATCATCACTTGCAATTCCTTCTCCATTGTTCCCTGGAAATGTTGTTTGTTTTTTCTTTGGAATTTCGAATTTAAGTTATATCTCTCTTGTCAACGCTGTGGTAAATGGAATTTTTTATGGGTCTATTGCCTGGATTGTTTTTAGTTTGAGCTTTAGATGGGTAGAACGTTCCCTTTATAAGGAAAGGTCTGCAAAGAAGAAAAAGTAGTTTTTCACAAAGAAGTGAATCCGGTTATGTGGATGATGCTTCCGCAATTGATACATTTTATTACAAGTTCTTCTAGTTGGGCCTTCTTTTTCATTTGGACTTCTTGAATAACGTACATGGTTTCAGTTTCATCGTCTGGCGAAATTACTGTACCGCAATTTGGACAGAGGAAATCTCCGTTGCCTTCAATCTTTGTTAGATCAACCACATATACGGTGGAAGCTTTTTTCATTTTTTGGTTCTTCCTTTCTAACGTGATGTTTTGGTTTTACCATGGATTCAATAAATAACCTTTGTGAATTATGAATCCAGAACGTTGAAAAACGTATCCCTCTTAGATCTCTCTAGATATTGAAAATGAAGGCTTCAACCTCTGTTGGATTCCGCAAATCTACTTCTCCAAGAGTCCTCTTAGCCTTTGTATGATCGCCTTCTGACTCGCTTTGCTTAAATGCTGGATATTTGATAAAGTCTTGACTAATAATCTAGGTTCTTCACCTAAGGGGCGTTGGAATGAATGTGGGGCTGTCGACTAGCTTGGTCTAGGCTCTTAGCCTCGGACTGATGGTTGATTCCCATTCTAAAAGCATCTTCCTGACTTGGAGAATGTATGATGTACTTTCTCATATAGTTGACGTAGCCTTTGTAATGTTTGATTCTGTAGCTATTGCCTCTTTTTTCTAGAAATCCCATAGTATTGTATTTAGGACATTTGACTTTCATTGTGTTTTCCTTCATTTCTCCTAAAACTTGTAGTTAATAATGTGTTGAAGTGGATATTTCTGTTCTATGCAAAGTCTGCCATGAAGAATCCAGAGTAATGAGCAAACTTCTATTAGATTCAAGTTTCTTCCACAAACCATAAAATTGAAATTATGAATATATACTGAGGGTGTAACATGTTAAAACTGAAGGATATTGACTATAAGATTCTATCTGAGTTAATGAAGAACTGCAAAATAAGCGATAGAAAGCTAGCAAAGAAAATCGGGGTATCTCAACCAACTGTCACAAGGAGAAGAGCAAGACTTGAAAAGGATGTAATTCGAAGTTATACAGTCATTCCTAATTGGACAAAGCTTGGGTATGAGATACTTGCAATCACGCTTGTTAAGAGTAAACCTGTTCTTGGTTCGAAGGATGAATATGCAACTGTACGGAAGAGAGGAATGGAATGGTTAATGAAACAAAATAGTATCATTATGGGTGGCGGATGCCGAGGGGCGGGAATAAATGCGTGTATGATTTCGGTCCATAAGAACTATTCAGACTACGATGAGTTTATGCATCGATATAGATTGGAGTTGGGAGACACTACAGATGATGTTCAAACTGTTCTTGTGAATCTTGCTGGAAGAGAGCTTTTGAAGCCTCTTGATTTGAAATACTTGGCAGGAGCGATACAAGCCTCCAGATAGCAACACTACTAGCAGCCATAGTGTACAGAACAAAACTTACTTCTGGACACTCAAAATCTCGTTAAGTCTTGATAGAGCTTTTTTGTTCTCATCCCATTTCAGTAACTCTAAAGCTTCTTGAAAACTGCACCATTTGAACTGGGAATGTTCTTTTCCATCAAGAACAATTTTCTCATTTGGATGGACTTCAACACCAAATACATACTCCTTAATGAAATGGGAATCTGAATATTCGAAATAGTGTACATCCTCTATTATTCTTGCAATATTCTTAATTCCAGTTTCTTCCAAGACTTCTCTTTCTATAGCTTCTACCTTGGTTTCTCCTTCTTCTAGACCACCAGTTACAGGTTGCCAGAATCCTTCTTTAATTCTCTTCAGAAGTAAATACTGTATTTTCCCGTTAATCTTCCTGAACAAGATGCATTGAACTTGAATAGGCAATCTCATAATAAAGAAGAATTGAAGAAGAATATATGAAATTTCTCTAGCCCTCTAGGTTTCCACAAGTCATGAAGCTGAAGATCTAGTCAAGCTGTGATAATATATTTCTGGCAAATTCTTTGGCTTTCTCTAAATCCTCAGATGTTGGATGCATCACTACTTCTTGGATATATTCTTCCCACTCGTCAGGAGTTGTGATTATCTCTCTCCTTATGAAATCCTGTAATGGAGGAGATGGGGCACCTTGGCAGTTATAGTATCCCTTGAAGTCAATTTGCTTGTCTCTGCTGACTTCCCGAAAAGAGGTCACACATTTGGAAGCCCATCTTTTGAACAAGATGTTCTGATTCTCTCTCCCTCCTGGGGTATAAGTGGCATGAGTAAAGAACCCAGCAAGCTTGAACTTGGGTGAGTTTGGGATGGCATCCAGTAGCCCCTTAAAAGGAGTCGTTAAATCTGCATCATGGCAAGCAGAACCAAGAAAAACAAGGTCATAATTGCTCAAGGAGCATGCAGTAACCTCGTTGACCTTCTTCAGATGAACTTGGTGATCCCTTGACACCTCTTCAGCAATAGCTCTGGCAACTTTCTCTGTATTTCCAGTCTCACTGTAATAAACGACTAAGACCTTCACTCTAACAACTCCATCATTTGCTGCTTTCCACAAATTTTGATGCAATGATTACTGAACATATAAAGGTTCTCTTGAAAAAGCTCTTCCACAAGTCATAAAACACCAAATCGGATATTTTAGGCTAGTATGAGGGTCAATCAATGGTAAACTATGCTTTGGTTGGGAGATGTGGGCTCTATTGTGGCTCTTGTATGATTTATAGAGCATATAAAGACTCTAAGAAGCTGAGACAGCTCATTGCTGGAAGAGCGAATTGTAGACCAGAAGATATCAGATGTGAGGGTTGTCAAACAGTCCTAGCTTATGGATGGGATGTTCAGGGTCAGCAATGGGGTAAAAACTGCAAGATAGTTAAATGTCTTGAAGCAAAGGGATTGAAATTCTGTTATGAATGCGACACTTATCCAGACTGTGAGAAATTCCAAGATATCTACAAATCAGAACTAAGACATAGTAAAAACCTGATGAAGAATTTAGACAGAATCAAAGCTGGTGAGGTTGAAAAATGGCTCAAAGAAGAGGAGAAGAAATGGGTATGCCAAGAATGTGGAAAACCCATATCCGACTATGAAAAGTGCCATTGGTGTGAAGCAAAACTACAAGATCAAAGCAAAGCTTGAAGAGTAGTATCTGAACAGAGACTAAGAAATATATAAAATGGGAATATTTCATCAGTATGGTAGTTGTTTCATATCATCATAATTGGAACCTTCTAAACACCGCCCAAATATCATCATCTGAAAACGTAGGTTTCTTAAATGTGACTGAGAGAATCGAAGTCTACCCACATAGTCATAATCTTAAGGCAGTGCTATACCAGTAGCATGTTTAACATAAAATGCTTTCGTTATGGCAGGGCAGTCTACCATTATTGGTTTCTTCCACAAGCCATAAAGCTAAAAGAATTACCCTAGAGTGTGGGAGAAGCCAATGAAGGTTCTGATCAGAGAGTATACTTCTTCTGACTTTCCTCAGGTCAAGAAGCTGATATTAGATGCTGAGAATTTTGGTGAGCCATTCTTAGAGACTGAGATTCTGAATATCAAGAAGAACACTACACCAGGTTTAGGCAAAATCTTTGTTGCAACCATAAGGGGTCAAATCGTTGGCTACATTTCATTAGGTAGAAGGATCTTCGCTTTAATGATAGATTCCATTATTGTTGGCAGAAGCCATCAAAGAAAAGGTGTAGGTAGAAAGCTTGTTGAAAAGGCTAAGGAATATACTAAGTCACAAGGTTTTCATGTTCTCCGAACTGATACAGGAACTTTCATGGACTATGCTATCAAGTTTTATATTGCCTGTGGTTTTGAACCATGTGGCTATGTAGAGCATGACTTCAGCCTAGGCTCAAAGCAATTACATTTCTATATTAACCTGTCTGGGAAAAGTTGAAGTTTCTTCCACAAGTCATAAAACT
>Ga0209978_10001232_pt1 | contig 10606 bp, 7 predicted proteins | sample BentaG_FD_182805 | JGI IMG/M metagenome (GOLD analysis project Ga0209978, IMG submission 182805) | Deep subsurface microbial communities from South Atlantic Ocean to uncover new lineages of life (NeLLi) - Benguela_00093 metaG (SPAdes)... | ecosystem: Environmental > Aquatic > Marine > Oceanic >...
CTATCGGGGCTGGGGCTATAGCATCGTCAAGCGCATCTACCAGATGCTTGAGGAGAAGCTGGAGGAGAGGGGCCACCAGCCCATGCAGTTCCCCGTCGTCATCCCCGAGGACGCCTTCCAGAAGGAGGAGGACCACATCGAGGGCTTCTCCGCCGAGGTCTTCTGGATCACCCACGCCGGGGACAACGAGCTGGAGCGGAGGCTCGTCCTCAGGCCGACGTCGGAGACCGCCATCTACCCCATGTTCAAGCTCTGGATCAGGAGCCACGCCGACCTCCCCCTCCTGATGCACCAGACATGCAACGTCTACCGCTACGAGACCAAGGCCACCCGCCCCCTCTTCCGGGGCCGGGAGTTCCTCTGGAACGAGGCCCACACAGCCCACGTCGACTACGACGACGCAGACCGTCAGGTCAGAGAGGGCATAGACATCTACAGCGAGGTCTACGACGCCCTGGGCCTCAGCTACATCAGGCTGAAGCGCCCGGACTTCGACAAGTTCGCCGGCGCCGACTACAGCCTCGCCTTCGACACCTGGAACCCCGACGGCAAGGTCAACCAGATAGGAACAGTCCACCACCTGGGGGACAACTTCGCCAAGGCCTTCGACCTCACCTACGAGGACGAGGAAGGGAACCAGACAACCGCCTACACGACCTGCTACGGCATGGGCTTCGGCAGGACCCTGGCCGCCACCATCGCCCACCACGGCGACGACAACGGCCTCATCCTCCCCCCGGTCGTCGCGCCCAAGCAGGTGGTCATCGTGCCCATTCCCTTCAGAGGCCGGGAGGAAGACGTGACGGCCTACGCCGAGGAGGTCGAGGCGCAGCTGAAGAAGGACGGGATAAGGGTCGTGCTGGACGACGACAACCGCCTGAGGCCGGGTGAGAAGTACTACAAGTGGGAGATGTACGGCGTCCCCGTCCGGATCGAGATCGGCCCGAGAGAAGTAGATGCGAGATCCGTCACCCTCGTCAGGAGGGACACCAAGGAGCGGAGCAAGGCCCAGTTCACAGACCTGGTTGGGGCGGTACGAAGCCTCTTCTCAGGCATCTTCGAGAGCATTAAAGTCCGGAGCTTAGAGAGGCTCAAGAGCGAGTTAAGAGTCGCAAACAACTTGGACGAGTTGAAGACGCTCATGGACGAGAGGAAGATCGTCAAAGTGGACTGGTGCGGAGACCCCCACTGCGCGTTCCAGCTCAAAGACGAGGTGGCCGGCGAGGTGAGGGGCACCCTCTGGGGCGAGCACGAGGAGCCCGACGGGCCCTGCATCGTCTGCGGGGACCAGGGCAAGTACGTGGCCTACGTCTCCCGAACCTACTGATCGCGACCCCCCTCATACTTTGTGCGACCGATTCGAGTCGTACGGTCTATTTTATTACCCACTTATCCACAGGTAGTGAATGAGTGTCAATAACACAGAGGTATGATACCTGTAATTAATATAGAATACAAATAACATGTTGCTGAATAGCGAGCGCGCAGTTTAAAATATTAGAGTAAAGGAAGTAGAAGAGGGGTATTAGGTTTGAGAAAGTCGGGGGTAGTGATCCTGTTATCATCGTTAATCATCGCGTCATTCACGGGACTCTCCGTAGCTCAAGAGGACGAGAGATGGTTCGTGGCGTACAACATTGTGGACTTGTCCTCGAAGCAGATGGTCGTGGAAAGGGATTTTGAGACAGGTAAGGATATCCAGAACACCCCCATCCTCGCGGGGGGCGAGTACAACCTGACCATGATCCTGGACATCGGGTTGACCGCTGCGTACGCGAACCTGACCCTGTCCGTGAACATGGGCCACGCGGACACCATCGACAGATACTGGGAGATCCACACCATCGAGCTCAACCTGACCGACGACTACAACCCCAACAACCAGGAGATAACCTTCAGACAGGTCAAGGGGAGGTACGCCATATCCACCTTCGGCAGGATCCCCATCGACAGGACGGTCACGGACCTGGGCCAAGGCCTGTCCCTCCACAAGCCCGTGAACCACCGGTTCATCCAGCTTAAAGGGCCGGACGGCAGCCTCCTGGACGAAATCGCCCTCACAGTCATCGACTCGGAGATCGACGGGTACAGGTACTACCTCAGCCAGAGGGAGGCCGACCTCCAGGAGTACGTTGACACCCAGGTGGACCCAGCATTCACGGGGCTTTTCGAGACCCTCATCACCCTGGCCGAGGAGCAGGCGGAGGCCGGCTTCATCGACACCGCGAGGACCATCCTGGAGACCATGGAGATCGACATCCCCCCGGTGAGGACGGGCCCCACGTTCCAGGAGCAGTACTTCCTCCCCGCAGTGGGAGGCCTGGGCCTGCTCGTGGTCATCCTGGGCGCCCTGTTCTTCAGGGCGAACGGGAGGCTGTCCTTCACGAAGATGATCGTGGAGGATCAGATCCGGGAGCTGGAGGGCTTGTCGCTGAGAGCTTCCAGGACTGACCGGAGTCTCGGTCAGAAGCTTCAGGAGATTAATGATAAATTGAAAGAGTTGGAGAGGAACTAGATGGCTGAAATGGGATATTCGAGCGTGATCCACCTTGTGGGCCTGGGCGGAGCGGGGACGAACATCGTTGAGGCGTTCCTGAAGAACGATAAGACGCTGGAACTCCTGAATACGGGGGTGACCAGGCTATCGCTGATGGCCCTCGACGTGGCCGACCCGGACATAAAGAGCCTGGAGGAGACCCATAAGAACGTCGTCGAGCTGATGAAGAGGAACGGCATCCCCCAGGAGCGCCTCAGCCTCATCGCCCAGTCCATCAAGTTCCCCAGCGCAGAGGCGATGTTCGACTTCGTCCAGCACAAATTCAAAGAGCACCTCACCAACGAGGGCATCAGGGTCAGAAAGTACAACCCCTGGCTCCCCTCCACCGTCGCTATCCCCCCTCTTGCGGGAGGCGCCGGGAGGAGAAGGTCCCTAGCCAAGGCTATCTACAACCTGAACTACTACCAGCTGGGGATCATAAAGTCCCTCATCAACATGTTCAAGGACCACGCCCTAGCGTCCATAAGCTCCCCCATCATCCTGGTCATATTCGGCCTCGGAGGGGGCAGCGGCGGCGGCATGGTCTTCGACTTCGCCCGTCACCTGAGGACCGCCGTGGGCTCCGGCGTCCCCGTCATAGCCATGTGCGTCCTCCCCTGCGCAGGGGACGACCCCCCCGCCAAGGGCTACTCAGCCTACAACGCCGTGGACGAGTTCACGGCCCTCCTCAACAGGGAGACCAACGAGGCCATCGTCAAGTCCCTCGGGGAACAGTACAGGAACCCATTCAACGCCGTCCTCTTCCTCCCCCTGATGCCCGCATACTCCAAGACTGGGAACATCATCATGGCCAGGGACGAGGTGGACGAGATGATCACCGAGATGTTCTACGTCCTCATGGACTTCGACATGGCCGACGTCCTCAGCGGCATAGGCACCGAGGTCGGCCTCGAGGAGGACACCATCCACACCCTGAGCATGGTCAAAGTCAACTACCCGGTGGACGCCTACGTGAACGCCTTCAAGGCCAAGCTGGAGCAGATGCAGCAGCTCTACCAGATCAGGGTGGAGAAGCTCGAGATCCTGAACATGATCAACACCGTCCTCGAGGTCAAGCACCGGGAGGTCTCCAACCTCTACAAGCAGTACCTGATCAGGACCAACGCATACAACGAGGAGGAGTTCGAGGAGAAGCTCAGGCAGATTATCTACGGCAGCCCCCGGTTCGAGGAGGACTTTAACCTCTACGTCAGGGGGATCCAGGGCCAGATCAGGAGCTGGATAGAGGGCGCCCTCCAACTCGTCTCCACGGCGAGGGTGGTGGCAGAGGAGGGCACCATCGAGGACTCCATCGTCAAGCTGGTGCTCCAGAGGGAGGACGGGAGCATAACGGACAACCTCGAGGGCCTGATGAAGAACCTGCTCAGGACCCACTCCGACTTTCCCGAGCTCAAGGGGGCCATCTTCGAGAGGCTGCAGCAGCTGGTCCCGAGCTCCCAGGCCTTCAGCGTCCAGCAGAAGAAGCTCATCGAGGACTTCATGAACCTCGCGGGTCTAACGGAGAGGATACTCGAGATCCTCAGGTTCTACAACGAGATCAGGCACCTCACCGACGCCATGATCCGTCGCTACGAGATCCTCCCCCAGGAGGAGCTCCAGCCCATCAACTTCCAGGAGATAAAATCGGAGCTCACCACCCTGTACCACATCCTCCAGCTCATGGTGAAGACCCCCTCAGACGAGGTGAAGATGATCGATGAGCACCTCACATATCTACAGGCCATCATAGGCAAGTTCAGGGGCAAGAGGGAGAACTTTGAGAACGAACTCTTCAGACTCGAGGAGAGGAAGAAGAGGAAGGAGTTCGACAGGGAGAAGTTCCAGAAGGAGTCCGGCGGGTTCTTCAGGTTCGGCAAGAAGCGCTACGCCAAGGAGAGGCTGAACGAGGTCGAGAGGGAGCTCAGAGTCATCAACGAGGAGACTCTCGTCCTCAACCAGGAGATCGGCGACGTCGACAAAGTCATAGACCTCTACCTCGACCTCCTGAAGAAGCTTGAGGTGACCTCAGACTACAGGAAGAAGCTGAACATCATCCTCGACCTCTCCAAGGAGTACCAGCGGCTCTTCTCGGAGATCATCAAGCCCAAGAGGTTCTACGAGAGGACCACGGAGCTCACCCAGGACGAGCAGGTGAAGATCATCCACAAGATCGTCACCGAGCAGGAGGAGGCCCTGAGCCGGGAGGGGATCCTCACCGAGATACTGGACCTCAAGCACTTCAAGGACTACATGAGGAGCGTCATACGGGTCTACAGGACCCCAAACATCATGGGCCTCAAGTCCAGCTACAGGTCCGACTACCTCTGGGTGACGGTGCAGACCCCTCCAGGCCTCTGGGACTCGGATCTGACCCAGGAACTCTACACCGCCCTCGCCGCCTACGTCACCGGGGACGTCTCCAAGACCATCACCGTGAGAGAGGTGCAAGCCCGGGACCCATGGGTGATAAGGATCGTGGTGGTCGGCGGGAGGGGCCGCATGGAGGACCTCGCCTCCTACGACGAGATGGAGCGCCTCAACAGGAAGGCCTCGGAGTTCGAGATCAGCCTGTCCAGATCCTTCCTAGTCGAGCATGATCCTTCCCTGAAGAATCTTCTCGAGAAGATCGGAGCCCGATGAAACCCGTTATCTTCATTTATTCTTTCACAAGTCTCCCCTGTATCTCTGCCCAGACTTCCTTGTCGTAGAAGCCGTGCTCCATGATCAGCCTGTTGAACCTAGATATCCGCTCGTTGATGGTCCTGAAGAGTTGCCTCGAGTCGAAGCCGCCGACGAGGATCACGACGTCTATCCTGTCGTTGAACTCGTCCACGTAGATGGGCTCGCATATCTGGGGGACATTGAGGTTCAACCTCTCCTTGAGCCAGTCGTTCACCTGCAGCTCGATGTAGCCCTTGGAGAGCTGCCCCTGGAGCATCAGGGGGGCCCTCACGAGGACGTAGATGAGGGAGGCCGTCGAGAGATCGAGCTCCATCAGGGGCTGCTCCAGGGTGATGTCGAGGATGTTCCTCAGGTTCTCGTAGATCTCCAGGCTGGATCCGGTGGCCATGAGGACGGTGAACAGGTCGACCTTGAAGGACTGGGAGAGCTTGGCCAGATCCTTGACCAGCCCCCTCTTGTCCAAGATCATCTCCGACACGTACCTTATGATGGTCTCCCCCGTCAGCAGGCCCCCGACCCTGTTGACCCCGATGAACGAATCAAGATTCGAGCGATCCATGAGGACGATGGGCCCCGCACCCTGGAGCAGGAGGAGGCCCAACGAGGAGAAGGCGTTGAAGAGGGCGTCCGAGCTGTGGTTTATCGACGGCAACACGGCGAGGTACACGTTGTCTTTCTTCTCCTCGTTCAGATGGGAGTTGAGCGTGGGGAGGACCCCCGAGGTCACCCCTTCCGAAAGGGAGCAGACGGTGATGACCTCTTCGTGATAACCGAAGATCCTCTCCTTCAGGTCGCCTACGAAATCGGGAGACGCCTGGAGGTGGGCGTGGAGGTCGAACCAGTAGTGGGGTTCAAACACGGTGTCGAGCATGAGGACATCGTCAGGGTTCGCGACTTTATCGTAGGGGCGAAGATCGCTCTCCTTCGTATGGATGATGTGGAATAGGGAGGGGGAGTTGCCCCTGTTGAAATGGCTCGAATCCATCAAAGCTTTAAAGGCATACCAACCCAACGTTATAGCTATCTGGCTCGGCAGCTGGGGGTGGATCTGGTCTATATGAGCCTTAATCTGTCTGAGGACGTTAAAGTCGGTCTCGTTCGAGTCCATCTGGGGACACAAATATTATTCAAGTCATATAAAATGTGGTAGAGAATATGAGCTTCGCGCTTGTCAACGACTCCAAGGCATCCGAGGCGACGGGGAAATTCCTGACTCTCATAATCACCACGGTGAGCCTGACTCTGTCTTTCACACTGATACCCCTCTTCCCATCCCCCCTGCCCATCATCGTGGCCTTCATCGTCGCATACGCAGTATACCGAGACCCCCCCATCGGGGCCTTCTTGGGCAGCATGATCATCCTCCTGGGGCTGTTCTACCACCTCTCCAGGATAGGCTTCTTCGAGCTGTTCCCCGGCCCCTGGATCAGGCTGCTCATCATGGTGATCCTCGTCCTGCCCTTCGTGATCATCCCCACCACGTTGACCAGCAACATCTCCATCATCGCCATGGACATAGGCATAATCGCGGTCTCCCTCCTTTTCTTCAAGGAGACATTCTACCTGGCCGTGCCCCTGATACTGATCTTCGCCACCATCTACAACAGGCGGGGGATCGTAGTCACCTTCTCGTACTACGCATTCATCTCCCTGCCCCTCCAGATCATGCAGTACCTCAAGATCTACCAGACGGGGGTCCCACCCCCCCTTTACGCCCCACTGAACATCATATTCAACGATATCCAGGAGGCGATGGGCCAAGTGAACCTCTCCGAGATCCACAAGATATTCAGCGTCATAGGCGGACAGCTCCTGAAGGCCACCAGCAGCGGGGGGGGCGTTGACCCGGCCCTGGCCAGATTCGTCGACTCCCTCCCGGGCATGTTGTTATTCCTCATAATAATCTCGGTCCTCATCTCGGTGACGGCCCTGATCAGCCTGAAGCTCCCCGAGCCCCTGAAGAACACCAGGCTGCCCCAGATATACGAGGACGCTGTGATCTACACCCTCCCGGCTGCCACCGCATCCGCCACGAACGTGATGTTCTTCTTCCTCCTGAGGAACCTCCGGGAGCCCCTCGCCTTCCAGGCCGTGGTGGACCCCCAGATAATGGTCCTCTCCACCTGCTTCACCATCCTCCTCTCGATCCCGATCTCCCTCTCCAAGTACCTCGGGGACATCAAGGACGTACGGGTGGAGAGGATCGAGGAGACACTGAAGAGTTCCGACGCCCTCCTCAGGGAGATGGAGCACTACATGGGGCTGATCGAGGGGACCCGGGGGCCCATACCGTCCTCCTTCCACTCCCTCAGGACGAGGATGCTGATAGTGGCGGACGAGCTGAGGGACATGAACTCCAAGCTCCTCGCCGGAGACCTGAGGCTCAAGGAGGTGGACGACATGATGAGGAGGATCCACGGCCCGCTCAGGGAAGAGGTCACCAACTTCAAGTGGCAGCTGGGGGTGGCCGTTGACGACTACATCATCACAATCAAGTTCGAGTACCTGGAATCCGTCAAGGATGTCCAGGACCTCGGCCTCGACATCGACTCCCCCGTGATAGAGGATCTCCCAGAGGATGCGACCATGGAGATGAAGATAGGCTACATAGCCGATGTCATCGAGGCCGGCGGGGCCCTCGTGTTCGAGTTGATCTCCACATCCGACAGGATCTACGAGATCATCCACTCCCTCTTCGAGCCCTCCCTCCCCGGGGAGAGCCCGATACTCCAGATCTCCCGGGAGAACGCCGACAGGGACGATCCATGGACGATCATCGACGCCATCATCTCGTCCCTGAAGAACTGGGAGAAGCAGTACTCCGCGGAGATAGAGAGGTCCACCAAACCCATCAAGGACTCCGTGGAGACAATCATCGAGCTCAGCAAGAGGGAGTACACCCTCCTCCCCATCCTCGGGGACAGGTTCAACATGATCAAGACGCTGGCAAGCGAGCTCCAGGTGAAGGACTTTGGGGGTAACGGCGACGACCTCAAGGTCCTCAGGGTCATACTGATCCGGGACACGATCCTGGCTACAGTGGATGTCGTCGCCCGGGTCATAGGCATCCTCTACGACCACCTCAGGGATCTGGAGAAGACCATCGACTCCCTGATGCCGATGGAGGACTATGAGTGGAACAAGAACCTCACCCTGGTGGACAGGATGAACGCCAGCCTCGAGGTCATCAACAACTACGGGGTGGAGGAGATCAGCGACATCATCAGCCACCTCTACCGGGTCCTCAGCTACATCGACGAGGCCGTAGACACCATAGAGTACTACAACGAGAGGCGGGAGCTCCTTCTCAACTTCAGCATCCTTGAGAAGAAGATAGGCAGGATCCTGGAGAAGAAGGGGGAGGTCCACCTCGACGACCTCGGCGTCTCCGAGAAATTCGGCAGGGAGTACATCAAGCTCTACCTGAGGAGACACTTCAGGGAGACCCCCCTCCAGGAGGTCGGCGACTTCCTCCGGAGGATAGGGTGATGGCTAGAGCCGCGGGGAAGCTGCCCAAGGGCGCCTCCGGGGCCATAGAGGTGGTGGACGGCGTAGTCGTCATCCAGGAGGAGAGGGGGGTCATAGGGAAGAGGCTCGTGAAGCTCGCAGAGTTCCCCGTCGTCGCGGCCACGTCGACCCTCTTAGAGAACGGCCAGCCCCCCTTCAGGCTCCTCACGCGCCTCGCCATCAGGTACAAGGAGGGGAGCGAGGAGGCCGAGGAAGTCTTCTTCTCGCGGGATGGAGAGGCCCTGGAGGCGATCAGGGCCATCATCGAGGCCGACATCGAGAGGCGCAGGATCGAGCTGAAACGGGATCTGGCGGAGCAGAGACGGGTCAAGGAGGCCCACGTCCATCAGCTGACCCTCGTGCTGGAGCTCCTCGACCACGTGTTCCAGATACTGTTCCACCTGGATGAGGAGCCGAGGTGGCGCCCCATGAAGAGGCACCTCGCCGAGGCCGGGCGGATCATCGACGAGATGAGGGATCTGGCGGTCATCGCCCCCCTGAACTACGACGTAAACGGGCTCGCCGCAGCGGTCACCAGGAGGCTCGTCGACGGCATAAAGGAGGAGTGCTACGCCATCATCTCTATCGTCAACAGGGACGCGGAGAGGCTTGCTTACATCGAGGAGGCCACGAAGGGATTCGACCTGGAGCTCCACGAGATTTTCGTGAAATCCTACCTCCTAATGTGGGACATGAACCTGGGGGAGTACCTGGGGGAGGCCGTTGAAGAGGAGGAGCTTGACAAGTTCATGACCTACGTAGACAGGCTCGAGGGCCACGCGGTCTCAGACCACTGCAGCAGAGGGCTGACGAGCGTGAAGAACCTGTATCTGCTGGATGGCATCAGCCCCCATTTTGACAGGATCAGGCTGCTGACGCACCAGTGCCTGAACAGTCTGATCGAATGATCTCGTAAGCCGTTTGTAGAACGGATGAGGGTTAACAATATACTTCTTTGACGCGATGGGATATTCCTTCATCTTGGACGTATCCTCAGGTGTACCAGGCACAGTGCCCGATATTGGTAAAAGCATCTTACTTTAAATATCCCGGAAGTGCGACATGGAGTATAGGAGGCTAGATACGTGAAGAGTTACATCAAGCTCTATGGGCCTTCCATCGATAAAGGCATGGAGGCGCTCGAAGAGTTGCTCAAGGATCTCAAGAAGAGGTACCAGTACGGAGAGATGGTCTCCCACATCATCTCGGTGGTGGATCCATCCCTCGATCTCCTCACAGGGCAGCTGATTCGTGGTGGAAAAGAGTTCCTCGGGGAGGACGACTTCGTCGTCAAGTGGGAGCAGATCCCCAGCTTCGATCAGGTCAGGGGATTGATTAGACAGATCGACGAGGCTCTACTGTACACGGGATGCAGATACACCATCACGACCAAGCCGGATAAAAACTAAAGACCTCGATGTTTCACGCTGAACGCTCAAATTTTTTCACATTCCCCTCGCTTCTCAACGAGACTTCCCCAACAGGTTTACGATTATCGAGATCAAGGAGAGAATGATAAGCAGAGGAGAGGTGACGAAGTAGAAGCCATCCTTCCTGTACACCCATACAATGATCCATGGCAGCTTCTCGAGATTTGGGAGGTGGCGGGCTATGAAGGGGAGCAGGACAAGGATGATGCCGCTCAATATGAGGATCAGCCCCATCACGGTGAAGGGCCTGTAATACGACTCCATCTCGCCCACTGTCTTATCCTTCTGAGCATTTTATATAAAAAGAGGGAATCCATAGAAAGGGTTATAACAACTATCGCATTCCCCGAACAAGAACCCATTGGAGTGAGCGGAGACGAGGATCGTTGTCATGGGGCCACCGGGTTCCGGTAAGGGAACCCGCGCGAAGATGATAGGAAAGATGTACCGC
>Ga0209978_10001233_pt1 | contig 10602 bp, 9 predicted proteins | sample BentaG_FD_182805 | JGI IMG/M metagenome (GOLD analysis project Ga0209978, IMG submission 182805) | Deep subsurface microbial communities from South Atlantic Ocean to uncover new lineages of life (NeLLi) - Benguela_00093 metaG (SPAdes)... | ecosystem: Environmental > Aquatic > Marine > Oceanic >...
GTAATTCTAAAACTTGTTGGCAATAAAAATACATTTATATGCGGTTTTTGTTATCGTTGAACCAATAAGGGATCACTTTGCCGGTTTTATGTCCGATATGATGCCACTTAACGTCCCAAATAGCCGGTTAACGGACTGTAGACTTACCGAAACAACATTGAAGTTCACTTTAAAGCTTCTTAAAGCCGTGGATCTATCCAGATAACCTGAGGGCAGGGTATTAAGTAGCTGCATATTGTTCAATAAGGACGAAATAATGAAACATTAGGCCAATTTTAACACAAGGATTCAGCAAATTCAGCCTTAAATAGTAGGTTTATACGCACTGCTGTATCATACTATGACACTCTTGCCGTAAAAAGGCCCATTAATGTGCAATTTTTGCACGTTAACGGTCAATTTTTGCACCTCAACAGTCAATTTTTGCAACTTAAGAACAATTTTGGAGTCTTAAGTGAACATTAATTGCAATTTTTACACCTTAGCGGAACGTTGGGGGAACCTTATGTACGGTTTTGTTTCGGTGCCATTCCCGATCATTTTCAGTCCTGTCTTTCTCACAGGGTCCCGATGTGTCTGCAATGACCTTCCTCCCCAGAGTCGTAACTACATTCCACACGGAGAGAAAAATAGTATTGAATGGATAGTAACCAATTGACATCCTTTTCGTTGTATAATGTGTTGAGCATTTCTTAAATAGGAGTGTAAAAGTGAATATCAAGTTAAAAACAAAATTGCTCACTATTATTATTCTTGGTCTGTTAATGGCAACGCTAATTGTCAGCGTAGGGTGTCAAGAGGAGTTGGAACAGCCCCAAGCACCATCACCAATCGTGCTCTCATCAACCCTTGTGCCGAACATACCTTTAGATGTATATCTTTTTGCAAAGCAGAGCAGCCCCACAACAATACCAGCCGACATAATTAATGCACCTCAAGATGTAAACATTGAATCATTGGCTGTCTGGGGAGTACCTGCAGAGGATGATTTTACTTTTGGGATAGCTCTCACCTTGACTAGCGATAGCGAGGCTTCTGCGGTCTATGATGAAATAGAATTAGAAGAATACGGTTGGAAAAAGCTCTCAGGTAAAACTATATACTTTGTATATGGTTCTGGGCTTGCCGCTGAATCCCTTAAAACAGCGATTTCAAACAATGATTTCAAATATTATGACGACGAAGAATCCCTAAATGCGGCAGCACTTTTACCTGGCGATAGTGCAACTGAACTTGCTGCTGTTGCCCTCGCTAAGCCGAGTAAGGAACTTATAGACTTCATAATAAGAGCTGCCAATGCCAAGAGACCAGACCAACTTGACCCCATACTGACATTAGCGAATCTCAAGATTGTGGCTAGTGGACTGTATTCTCAGCATCAAATAGATGTGGCTGAAATAGTAAAGGTGATATACGGAGGTGGTCGTATTAGTGACCTCAACTTAGGCTCGGTAGTATTGGTTAAATCTGGACAACCTGACTTTATAGTAAAGTTTGCTGCCGAAAGGCTTCTGGAGTGGTATGGACTGAAAAAAGTAACACTTAGCGAATTGAGTTTGTATAAAGGGTCATGGCTTATTGATGGCGGAGAAACGGTTCATACTCTCGTCAGGATTGAGGGTAATTATATATTCGCCGCCATATCGGGCCAAGAGTCCTATGCAGAGACTCTGATAACCAGTATTCAAGTCAAGTAGTAAGCATGGTTAGGGCAGGAATAATTTAAATCTGCACCCGACGCAAACAACCTAAAAACTTTCCTTTATTGAACATTCTGACGGAATGTTCAATATCTCCGAATGATGGTAGAATTTGATAGATTAGAGCGGATTAGGTGAACTCTGAGTTCGTCTACATGGCTGTTATGTTATGCGCCATGCTTACTGCAGAAAGGAGAAATGTGCCATGAGTTCATTCGAGTTTCCAGCTTTTGTGCGAAGCCTTCCTGAAGCCGATTTGCCTTTCGAGGGTCTACGCGGCTGGCTTCTTCAAAGTGAATCAGGACAGATTTTATTCAACGAATCGGACATCGAGGTGTCTGTGCCTGAACACTCACATGGGAACCAGTGGGGCGTTGTGATTGATGGAAAGATTGAATTGACAGTTGGTGATCAAACTCGGACGTACAGTCATGGTGATACGTATTTCATTGCGGCTGGAACTGCACATCGAGCGCGAATCCACCCTGGTTTCCGAGCACTTGATTATTTTGCAGACCGAAACCGTTATCGCCCACGTTCGCACAGCGTATAACACAGGCTTTGCGACTTCGTTTCACTTTGCCTAAACCACTTTCGGCACTTGGCAAACCCCGGCTGATAGAAAGGACACTAGAGGAGGGAGAGCATGAGTGATAATCTTCCCCAGCATATTGCCATCATCCCAGATGGCACCCGCCGCTGGGCAAGGAAACGTGGACTGCCCGATATCGAGGGAGCCAGAGCTGGGATGGAAACCGCCCATCAAACCGTGGCCTATCTTGTTAATGCCGGCTTAAGGTATCTCACCATGTGGGGCTTCTCCACTGACAACTGGAAACGGTCGGAGGAACAGGTTGGCTTGCTCTTTGAGCAGGCGCACACTTGGATTGAGAGAGATGTCGCCTGGCTAAATCGACGAGGGGTCAGGCTGCGCCATATCGGTAGTATCGACCGACTGCCGTCTGGTCTCCAGCGGGCCATAAGCTATTGCGTAGAGCTCACCAGGAAAAATACGGGCATGACCCTTACGGTTGCCTTGGACTACGGCGGACGGGCTGAAATAATCAAGGCTATCCGCAACATGATGAAAGTAGCCATATCCCCCCATATGGTGAATGACGACCTGGTTAGCGATTACCTCTACACGGACGGCATGCCGGATGTTGATCTGGTGGTCCGCACCGGCGGCGAGCTCCGGCTGTCTAACTTTATGATATGGCAAGCAGCCTATAGCGAATACTACTTCACCCCGATTCTATGGCCCGACTTTGATGAAATAGAGCTCAAGAAGGCGCTGGAAGCCTACAGCCAGAGGCACCGGCGCTTTGGTGGTGAGTAGCTATGAAAACCAGTGATTCTTACTATTCCGTTCCCCAAAGGCATAATTAGTGCAAATTCCAAAACGTAGTGTCTGAGATGTCACAATCGTCCAAATTGTTCAATATCCAACAATGGCTTGTTTTGTTACCCAATTGAACAAATTGACGTTTTGTTAAGTAGCAGATAAAATCGTTCCTTTATTACATTGACAGCCAGCAACCCGGGTTGTAGCATAGTCACAAGAGTTGAAAGGGGGAATCCCAAAAAATGAATAGCGATGTTTACGAGCGATTAGCTCAGGCTTTAGACCGCCTGCCTAATGGCTTTCCACGAACTGAGTCAGGAGTTGAGCTGCAAATCCTCAAGAAAATATTCTCTCTCGAGGAAGCCCTTATCGCCAGCAATATGACAGGTACTATGGAAGCAGCGAATATTATTGCTGACCGGGTCAACCTGCCAGAAGAAGATGTTGAAACAAAACTCCGGGAAATGCTGGAGAGAGACATCATCTGGGGCTCTAAAAAGGATGGCACACAGAGATTCCGTTTAGCCCCATATTTTGTTGGTTTATGGGAATCACAACGGGAAGCTTTAGACCACGAGCTGGCCCACCTTTGTGAGCAATACTGGCTTGAGGGTGGTGCCGAAGGAATCATGCGCTATGAGCCAGCGCTTCACCGCGTTGTTCCGGCATACCAAGCACTCAAAACAGAGTACATTCTCCCCTACGACGATATAAAACCCCTCATTCTGGAAGCCAAATCCTTTGAGGTGCGTGACTGCATCTGCCGAAAACAAAAAGATTTAGTGAATGACAGGAAATGTGATTTTCCGCTGAGAATTTGCTTCGACTTCTCCCCTATAGATAGGCCGGCAAACCAGTACACCATCACCAAGGAGGAAACTCTTAAACTCCTTGATGAAGCAGAAGAAATCGGGCTGGTTCATACCGTTCGTAACGTCACTCATGGAGTTTATTACGTATGCAACTGCTGTGGCTGTTGCTGTGTTGTTCTTCGGGGAATTACCGAATTCGGCGTCGAGGGTGGGGTTGCCAAAGCAAACTACTACGCCGTCGTTGACCCTGAAGAATGTACCGCCTGCGGTACCTGTGAAGACCGCTGCCAGGTAGATGCCCGTCACGTTGAAGATGATGTCTCAGTGATTGACCTATCAAAGTGCATTGGCTGCGGCATTTGCGTTACCGGTTGCCCTAATGAAGCGGTGAGGCTCATCCGAAGACCTGATGCCGAGATAATCTCTCCACCTGCCGATTTCGAGGCATGGGAGCAAGAGCGTCTGCGCAACCGTAGCTTGATATAAGGAGGGAAATTATGTCGCAGAAGATAACTAAAGAAGAACTCTTGGCTAAAGCCCGCAAGCCGGCAGAGGATGCCATGAAGCTGCATCCGTTTTATCGGGGGAAAATCCAGACCGTCCCCAAATGCGTAGTCCGTGATTTTAATGACTTTGCCATCTGGTATAGCCCGGGGGTAGCTGAACCCTGCAAGGCGATAAAGGCGGACATAGAAAAGGTCTATGAATTTACCAACAAGTGGAATACTGTAGCCGTAGTTTCTGATGGAACCAGGGTTCTTGGTCTGGGCGACATTGGTCCTGAGGCTGCCATGCCGGTGATGGAGGGCAAAGCGCTTCTCTTTAAATACCTAGGTGGTGTAGATGCAGTGCCCATTTGCCTGGATACCAAGGACCCAGATGAGATAATCCAGGCAGTGAAGTGGCTTCAGCCATCCTTTGGCGGCATCAATCTAGAGGATATCTCCAGTCCCAAGTGCTTCTATATCCTTGACACCCTGCGCAAAGAAATGGCTATCCCGGTGTGGCATGATGACCAGCAGGGGACAGCCGCGGTCACCCTGGCTGGGCTGGTCAATGCGTTAAAGGTTGTCGGTAAGAGGAAAGAGGAGGTGAACCTCGCTGTAATCGGGGCAGGGGCATCCAATGTGGCCGTTGCCAGAGTCCTTTTTGCCGACGGTTTTAAGCCGGAAAATACCATCGTTGTTGATAGCAAGTCTATTCTCCATACCGGTAGAGCTGACCTTGAGGAAAAGCAAGCTGAAAATCCCTACAAGTGGGACCTGTGCCAGAGAACCAACCCAGAGGGAAGAACCGGCGGGATTGCTGAGGCTCTAAAAGGAGCCGATGTGTGTATCGCATTATCCAAATCTGGACCAGGTATTATTAAGCCAGAATGGATAAAGGCCATGGCTAAGGATGCTATCGTCTTCGCCTGTGCCAACCCCATTCCTGAAATATGGCCGTGGGAAGCCAAGGAGGCTGGAGCCAGGATTGTGGCTACAGGAAGGTCAGACTTCCCCAACCAGGTGAATAACTCCCTCGGCTTCCCTGGTATCTTCCGCGGTGCTTTAGATGTCAAAGCCAGAACCATCACTGATGAGATGTGCATCACCGCTGCTTATGAGCTAGCCAAATGTGCTGAAGACCGAGGTATAGACGAAGATAATATCGCTTCAACTATGGCAGAATGGGAAGTTTACATCAGGGAGGCAGTGGCAGTAGGACTCAAGGCTATCGAGCAAGGGGTAGCTCGAGAAAAAGCCAGCCGAGAAGAACTCACCAAGCGAGCTGAGGCAATGATTAAAACCGCCAGGGAAACAACTGCCCTTCTCATGAAGGAGGGCTATATTCCTCCAGTACCTGGAGATTAGTCATATAATAGCTATCTTTACGGAATACCACGCTGCCCGTCATAAGGAAGCAATACTATGATGACAAGGAAACACGACATTATAGTTCTAGGTTCCGGAATTGCTGGACTGCGGGCAGCTATTGAAGCTGCTCGAAGCCCAGAAGCTGATATCGCCATCGTCTCCAAAGTCCAGCTAATGCGCTCACATTCAGTCTGTGCCGAAGGTGGCACAGCAGCAGTCATGCAACCAGAGGAAGGAGACAGTCTTGAGCTTCATGCCTGGGATACAGTTAGAGGTGGTGATTTTCTTTGTGACCAGGATGAAGTAATGCGATTCGTCAAAGAAGTGCCTAAAGAAATACTGCTATTAGAACACTGGGGCATTCCGTGGTCACGCCGCCCCGATGGACGGATTGCCCAACGCCCATTTGGCGGTCATAGCTATAATCGAGCTGTCTTCGCCGCTGATAAGACCGGATTCTTTGAAATGCAAACCCTCTACGATACCCTGCAGAAATATGCTAATGTCACTAGATATGATGAATGCTATGTTAGCTCAATACTGATAGAAGATAATTCCTTCCGTGGCGTAACTGTCTGGAACTTAACCAGCGGTGAGTTCTTCCTTGTTCAGGGTAAAGCTTTAATTATCGCTACTGGCGGTGCTTGCCGTATGTTCGGTTTCACCACCTACTCCCTGACTGCCACTGGTGACGGTTTGGCAATGGCTTACCGAGCTGGATTAGCTATCAAAGACTTAGAGTTTGTCCAATTCCACCCCACTGGTCTAGTTCCTTCTGGCATCCTAATTACAGAGGCAGCCCGGGGTGAAGGTGGCTATTTGCTTAATAACAAAGGCGAGAGATTTATGAGAAAATATGCTCCAGCTGAGATGGAGGTAGGTCCCCGAGATGTCGTCTCCCGCTCTGAAATAACTGAGATCGAAGAGGGTAGAGGATTCCCCGGACCCGATGGTCTCGATTATCTTCACATTGACCTGCGTCACTTCGGGGCTGACAAGATTAACGAACGACTACCAATGATTCGAGAAGTCGCCATGAGGTTCAATTTCATTGACCCCATATACGAGCTAATCCCTATTCGGCCGGCTGCTCACTATTTTATGGGCGGCATTCACACTGATATCAACGGGGCTACTCCGATAGAAGGCATCTGGGCAGCCGGAGAGGCTGCCTGCGGCTCCCTTCATGGTGCCAACCGTCTTGGCGCCAATTCAACTGCCGAATGCCTCGTCTGGGGGAAAATCACTGGAGATAAGGCTGCCAAGTATGTCTCAAAGCAAAAGACTTTCCCCTTGGCACTCAAAGAAGCAACGCTGAAAGACGAGGAAGCTCGCATCTTCACCAGGTTTAGCCCGAGCGGCAAGGAAAATGGCTATGCCCTGCGTAAAGAACTACAGAGAACTATGGATAGTCAGGTGGGTGTCTTCCGCACTGGCTCAGACCTAGAAGCGGCTCTCAATAAAATAAAGGAACTAAAGCAGCGTCTGCCTGATATCCGGGTTAAAGACCGCGGGCGTGTGTATAATACTGACCTGCTCAGTGCCTTTGAAGTAGATAACCTCCTTGATTTAGCTGAAGTTATTGTCGCTGGGGCTCTAGCTCGTACTGAATCCCGAGGTGCTCATTTCCGACGAGACTTCCCCAAGCGGGATGACGCCAACTGGCTCAAACATACTCTGGCTTACTACACCCCTACAGGGCCACAGCTCGATTATATCCCAGTAGTCATCACTATGTGGCAACCGGTAGAGAGGAAATATTAGGGGGGTTAAGTCATGAAGCAAATACGACCTCGACAGAATTATCTAGGGGCCGGTGGCTGGGTATGGGCAGGTAAATACAAACTAGAGCGCTACCTTTACCTCCTCCATCGAATAACTGGCTTAGGAATCTTGCTCTTCCTGCTAATTCATCTATGCATAACAACCATCTTCCGCATTCAAGGTCAAGATGTTTGGGAAGCTACAATAGCACTCCTTCGTAATCCATGGTTTAGATTTGGCGAATACTTGGTGGTTATTGCCTTTATCTACCACGGCTTGAATGGCTTGCGCCTCATCTTACAGGAATTGGGCTTTGCCCTGGGGCGGCCTACCCCACCAATCTATCCGTACAAGGACTCACTCCGCAAAAAGCGCCCGTGGACAATCACCATGCTAGCAGTGATCGCCATCCTTGCCGCAGTCGTCCTTTTTGACTTCATCGTAGGAGGTTGGTGATGCGTAATACATACCTGCGACTTCTGCAACTGGTTACTGGCGCACTAATAGCAGTCCTATTAGGTATACATATAGTAATAATGCACGTCGATGCTATTCTTGGCTTCTTCGGAGTTGATGCCGCTAAGCCGACTTCCTGGGGAGCAATGATAGAACGAGCTAGCCAAGGTATATGGGCAGGCTTATATATAGCTCTGCTGGTTTTCGTTCTTTATCACGCTTTCAATGGACTGCGGAACATCATATTAGAGTTGACACCCTCAGTGAAAACTGGGCGCATCGTTACCTGGGTTATCATAGCTTTTGGCATCATCGCCTTTATCGGGGGCACTTATGTACCAGTCGCCCTATTAGTGAGCTAGGAGGTATTATGACTGAAGATAGCACTAAACGGATAACATTCAAAGTCCAGAGATACGACCCAGAACGAGGTAGCGCCCCTTATTTTCAGGAATTTATAGTGCCAGCTAGCCGCGGCATGACCGTACTCGATGGCCTTCTATATATAAAAGAAAATCTGGACAGTAGCCTTGCTTTTCGTACCTCGTGCCGCATGGCAATCTGTGGCTCATGTGGCATGCTCATTAATGGCTACCCCCACCTCGCCTGCCACACCCAGATAGAAGAGCTTCATGCCGCTACTTTAAGCATCAAACCTTTACCAAATCTTGCCATCATCAAAGACCTGATAGCTGACTTAACTCCTTTATTTAATAACCACAAATCAATAAAGCCTTACATCATCCGTCATGATACAGAAGAATTGCTAAACCCTACTGCTGAATTCGTCCAAATGCCCCAGGAGTTGGAGACTTTCCAGCAGTTTACCTACTGTGTAAAGTGCGGCATATGTGTCTCTGCTTGCCCAACCTCAGCCAGCGACAAGCTTTTCCTCAGCCCTCTGACCTTAGCTCAGTGTTACCGCTACTGCGCTGACAGCCGGGATGAAGGAGAGCAGGAAAGGCTCCCTTTGGTGGACATTGACCACGGCGTATGGCATTGTCACCTTGCTGGTGCCTGTTCAGAAGCCTGCCCTAAAGGATTAGACCCAGCTCTAGCTATTCAGTTACTTAAAAGGCGGCTGGTCTCTAGAGCTCTGGGGCTCGGGAAAAAGAAGCGGCCTTCCTCAGTAGTTTCACCTCCTACCGAAACTAAGCCCAAAGTTCCTTTCCCTGAGTTCACGGTGAAAGGAAGCTAAATACTGCTACGAAGAGGAATTTGAAACGGCATTGATAGGCGAGCAGACTGCTGGTTGGTTCTGACCTACCGGACAAAGATGTCGGCAAAACGAAAGGGTGAGTTTCTACTCCCGCTGACTCGGGTGCCAAAACTTGTGCTGCACCGTAGCTTGTTTTGTTACCTGATTGAACAATTTGACGGATTGCTAGGTTACAATCCGATGTTTTGTTGGAAAGAAAGAGCTATAGTAACACTGTGAAAGAGTATAGCTTTGGATTCTGAAGTGTCCATTACTACTGAGGCGAAAATGTCTCATTATTGCACACTACATACACTTACAAAAAAGCTAGCAGCTTTACCGCAATGGATAATAGGTAGTAAGATGTAAGCGTCTAAGAACTCTGGCTACCTACCGCTCACTTTACAAAAATGGTCTTGATGTTCACAAATTCCTTGACCCCATAGTGAGACAACTCGCGACCATATCCGCTTCCCTTCACGCCTCCGAACGGTAAACGGGGATCTGACTTCACAAGTGCATTCACGAAACAACAGCCTACTTCGAGCCCATTTGCGGCGATTCTTTCTCCTTTTGCGACGTTCTTGGTGAAGATAGCTCCGGCTAGACCGAAACCAGTATCATTCGCCACCCTTATCGCTTCTTCCTCATCCTTGACCGAGATAATTGCTGCTACGGGCCCGAACAACTCCTCGTCGTATGCTGGCATACCTCTTTTGACGTTAGTAAGGACAGTGGGAGGATAAAAGGCACCTCTGCCCTCGGGGATTTTGCCGCCAAGCAGGCACTTTGCCCCCTTTTCAATGCTCACTAGTACTTGCTGGTGAAGGTGGTCCCTCAGGTCGTGTCTGGCCAAAGGACCAACCAAGGTGTCTTCTTCCATAGGGTCGCCCATCTTCTCAGTACGCATCTGCCTTACGAATAGCTCCTCAAACTGCTCCCTCTGCGATTCGACTATGACGAACCGCTTTGCAGCAATGCAACTCTGGCCAGAATTGATAAGCCTACTGGCAACACACTCCGTCACCGCTACTTCAAGGTCAGCGTCTTCCAAAATCACATAAGCATCGCTACCGCCCAACTCGAGAACGGTCTTCTTGATCATTTCGCCTGCCTTCTTTGCGACTGCCCTACCCGCAGGGGTACCGCCAGTAAGGGTGGCTGCTTTGACCAGCGAGTTCTCAATGATTGCATCGACCTGGCTGCTGCTGACCAGTAACGTCCTGAAGATGTTCGCGGGAAATCTCGTTTTGCGGAAGACATCCTCTATCGCCAAAGCACAGCCTGGCACATTGGAGGCGTGCTTCAATACTACCGCGTTACCCGCCATAAGCGTAGGCACGGTGCATCGGAAGACCTGCCAGAAAGGAAAGTTCCATGGCATGACCGCAAGTACAACGCCTAACGGCTGAAAGGTAACAAAGCTCTTGCTTGCGTCCGTATCGATGACTTCCGGCTGCAGGAACTTCGC
>Ga0209978_10001234_pt1 | contig 10597 bp, 9 predicted proteins | sample BentaG_FD_182805 | JGI IMG/M metagenome (GOLD analysis project Ga0209978, IMG submission 182805) | Deep subsurface microbial communities from South Atlantic Ocean to uncover new lineages of life (NeLLi) - Benguela_00093 metaG (SPAdes)... | ecosystem: Environmental > Aquatic > Marine > Oceanic >...
CCACAACGGACATGTGTGGCTTGTCGTAAGGTAAGTGCCAAGCGGGAACTGATTCGCTTGGTGCGTATTTCTGATGGAAGTGTAGAAGTTGATACTAATGGCAAGAAGGCAGGACGAGGCGCTTATTTATGCCAGACACAGGAGTGTTGGGAGGTTGGGCTAAAAGGTGGTCGGCTAGAACATACCTTGCGAACTACCCTCACCCAGGATAACCGTGAGCAGCTTGTTAAACATGGGGAAGCCCTCCTGGGTTAAGGTTAAGTACTATAAAGGCTTGCTGGCTATTGCTTGAGAAAGAGAATAGTGTTTTGGGAAGGAGTTAATCATTGGCGAAGACAAGTAAACCGGGTGAAGCTCTGGAGTCTTTAGAAGAGGTTAGTGATAGCTCTTCATCACCCAAGGCTCGCTCCATTGAGATTCCTCAATTGTTAAGTGTGAGGCAACTGGCTGACCTGCTGCAATTAAGTGCCATAGACATCATTAAACAACTGATGAGAAATGACATTATGGCTAACATTAATCAGGTCATCGACTACGAGGCAGCGGCAGTAGTAGCTACGACCGTCGGTTATAAAGTACACCTGAAACCTCAGACGGGACGAAAGCTAGCCAGTGCTATCGCTGAGGTTAAGCGGCATCAACAGCTTCGAGACAAGGAAGTAGGTGAACTACAACCACGCCCCCCCATAGTTACCATCATGGGGCATGTTGACCATGGCAAAACTAGACTTCTTGATGCCATTCGTCACACTAATGTAATGGATAGTGAAGCTGGTGGTATTACCCAACATATTGGTGCGTATCAAGTAGAGGTCAATGGACAAAAGATTACCTTCCTAGATACCCCGGGTCATGAAGCCTTTACGGCTATGCGGGCTCATGGCGCTCATGTAACCGACATCGCTATTCTGGTAGTGGCGGCTGACGATGGCGTAATGCCGCAGACTTTAGAAGCTATAGACCATGCTCGGGCTGCCGGAGTGCCTATTGTGGTGGCCATTAATAAGATTGATAAGTCCAACGCTAATCCGGAACTGGTTAAGCAGCAGCTATCTGACGCTGGTTTGCTTATTGAGGAATGGGGAGGCGATATCGTCTGTGTTCTAGTTTCAGCTAAAGAGAAGACAGGCATCACCGAACTGCTGGAGAACCTTCTATTGGTAGCTGAGATTGAGGAGCTTCAGGCAAATCCCTCTCAACCAGCGGTGGGGGTAGTGATCGAAGCTAAACTGGACAAGACTAAAGGACCATTGGCTACAATATTAGTTCATACTGGTACCTTAAGACTTGGTGATACAGTAGTGGTTGGCACTACCTGGGGCAGGCTAAAGGCCATGTTTAATTATATGGGTAAACAGGTAAGGAAAGCTGAACCAGCTACCCCGGTTGAACTTCTCGGCCTGAATGTTGTGCCACAAGTGGGAGATACCCTAACCGTTGTGGCTGGTGAACGCCAAGCCCGAGCTTTAATACAAGAGCGTTTGCAGGAGGCGCAACGGAAATCAGTAAGTCTAGATAACCTCTTTGCCCAAATAAGTGCGGGTAGGATAAAGGAGCTTAACGTTATTCTTAAAACTGATGTTCAAGGTAGTATTGAACCAATAAGAAGCTCTTTGGAGCCGCTGGGCACAGAGGAGATAAAGGTCAGAATTATCCGTAGTGGTACTGGTAATATTACTGAGAGCGATGTTATGTTAGCGGCTGCCTCTAAGGGGCTCATTATCGGTTTTGGTGTTGGTTCCGAACTAGGGGCACGGCGATTAGCTAGTGTGGAAGGCGTAGATATTCGTCACTACGATGTCATTTACAATTTGGTAGATGATGTAGATAAAGCTCTTAAAGGTCTTCTTGAGCCATCTTATGTCGAGGTTATCGAAGGACGAGCCGAGGTTCGAGCTATCTTTCCCAGCGGGAAGAGAGACAAGGTAGCTGGTGTTTATATTACCGAAGGCAAGATAAGCCGCGGTGCCTCAGTTAGGGTAAGACGCCAGGAGCAAGTAGTGTCGGAATCGGTAGTTAGCAGCTTGAAACGTTTTAAGGACGATGTTAAAGAGGTGGCCGCCAGCTATGAATGCGGCGTGGGTATCAAAGATTTTAACGACTTTCAGGTTAGCGATGTACTGGAATTCTTCCGAATTGAAAAAGCGAGCTAAGTAGGCTATCATCGTAAGAACTGGAATGTGTTTAAGGAGGCAATAATTATGACCCGCCGTGTCCAACGGCTGAACAACCTTATTCGTCATGAGATTAGTGAATTACTTCAACGCCAAGTCAAAGACCCCCGACTGGGCATTTTTATTGCTGTTACCGAGGTTTCTATCTCACCTGACCTGCGACATGCCATGATATTCGTAAGTCATATGGGTAGTGAAGAAGAAAAGCAAGAGACGATGAGCGCATTAGCTTCTGCTTCTGGTTTCTTTCGCAGAGAGCTAGCTAAGCGGTTAAGGTTACGCCGTATCCCTGAACTAAGCTTTCACTGGGATGATTCTATTGAGCGAGGAGCTCACCTCTTACAGCTAATTGACCAGGTTACCCCAGATAGCACCGCCAAACGACATAGTGGTTGACTATGGATGGCATACTAAATATTAACAAGCCCAAGGACAGAACCTCTTTTAGCATTGTGGCCATGGTGAAACGGCTGAGTAGAGAACAGCGCGTAGGACATGCCGGTACCCTTGACCCAGCGGCTACCGGTGTTCTACCAGTTTGCCTTGGCCAGGGAACACGGGTCACCGAGTTTTTGGTAGATGCCACTAAGGCTTATCGGGCTGAGATCCAATTGGGTGTGGCTACCGATACCTATGATGCCAGTGGTAAGGTCACCCAGATGGGAAACCACTCTGGGATTAATCGAGGACAATTGGAGTCAGCACTTACTTCTTACCGTGGTTTAATAGAGCAGACGCCACCGATGTATAGTGCCGTGAAATATCAGGGTAAGCCACTTTATCAATTGGCACGGGCTGGTATCGAAGTTAAGAGGAAAAGCAGGCCAACTAAAATTTATAACTTAGAGCTTATAGACTGGCAACCGCCAATATTCACCATAGAAGTAGTATGTGGGAAAGGCACCTATATCCGCTCACTGGCTCATGATTTGGGGCAGACTCTAGGTTGTGGCGCTAATCTGAAGAGTCTAGTCCGCTTAAGGTGTGGCCCTTTTGATATAAAAGACGCAGTTTCACTACCCCAGCTTGAAGATGCCTTCCATTATGGATACTGGCAGCACCTTGTTTATCCCATAGATACCGTGCTTTCACATTGGTCAGCTATGGTGGTCAGTGATACTACTGGACGGGCCATAAGGAACGGCTGTCCCTTGTCTTTAGAGAATAGTACTTACCTTGGACAACACCTACCGGTATCAACATCCGGGGAAAATCGTTGCCGGGTTTATGCCTCAGATGGTCGTTTCTTGGGTGTGCTACGCTTCAATCCTGAAAGAGGGCAGTGGCAGCCAGAGAAGGTTTTCCTGTAGCTAGTCTATAGCTGACAAGTAACTAAATTACAATGTTCCGTAAAAATTAGGGGAAAAAGGCCTTGACAGGTCGGGTATAATTGGAATATAGTTCAACCGATGTAGAAAGGAGGTGATATTAGGTGCAGGCATATTGTTTTAAATGCAGAAAGAAGGTGGAGATAAAGAACCCCCAGCGGGTTACCCTAAAGAACGGCAGGCCAGCTACCCAGGGAGTCTGCCCGGTATGCAGCACGAAAGTATTTAGAATCGGGCAAGGATAATTTGATAAAGGGCTAAGGACGCTGGCGGCATTCTCTTTACTAAGTTAGCGTGATGGGTAGATTCAGATTAGCCTTGGTAGTCAGAAGGCAAGTTTTTGAGCAGAGCCTGGGGATTTAGACTCAACACTTCCCGGCAGGCACTATCATCTAGTCCAGCGCCGTGAGCAACGGCATCAGCTAGAGACGTGGTAAGTAAGTCAGGTGTGCTATGAGCATCGGAGTTTAATAGGAGCTTGGCGCCTACTTGCTGGGCTAAAGAGGCGATGTGTCCGTTGGTTAGGCAGTGACCTTTTCTGGCACTGATTTCAAGGAAGATGCCGTTGGTGGCAGCCAGCTGGGCTTCTTCCAGGCTTAGCAGTCCGGGGTGAGCTAAAATGTCGACGTGGGGGCTATGGAGTGCAGCTAGGTTAGTGCCTTTTTCAACGGGCTCTACGATTGTTTCGCCGTGAACTGCCACAATCCATGCCCCCAGTTCCTTGGCCTTCTTAGCTGCTTCAGCGATAGCTTGAGCAGGGACATGGGTGAGTTCTATGCCAGGGATGGCCAAGATGTTCCAGTGTGACCGGGCTAAGGCACACGCCTCGACTGTCTCTGGGATTATACGGGGTAATTCGCCAATGGAAGCATGGTCGGTGAGAGCGATGGCGCGATACTTATTAACTAAAGCACGTCTGATTAGCTCTATCGGTGAGAACTCACCGTCACTGAGTAAAGTATGGGTATGAAAATCATAAACCATGGTTGAACCTCATAACAAATTATTTAGTAATTTAAACAGAAAGACAGTTAATTGAGAATAACACAAGCAAGCCAGCTTGGGCAAGTCCCTAATAGCGGCTTCTGTGGTTAGAAAGGAGACAGTTAAACTTTGGGTAATATAAATGTAGCTATAGTGGGAGCGGGTAATTGTGCCTCATCACTAGTTCAAGGCATCCACTACTATAAGAGGGCGAAGGAGAATGAATTTGTCCCCGGACTTATGCATGTTAATTTAGGGGGCTACCATATCAGCGACATCAAGTTTGTCGCCGCCTTCGATATTGATAAGAACAAGGTTGGCAAAGACTTAGCAAAGGCAATCTTTACTTCGCCTAACAATACCTTTAAGTTTTGCGATGTACCAGATACCGGTGTCAAAGTTGAGCGTGGCATGACTCACGATGGCTTAGGGAAGTACCTGTCCCAGATAATAGAAAAAGCACCGGGACCAACGGCTGACATTGTTAAAATCCTGAAAGACACCAAAACCGATGTGGTGATTAGCTACCTGCCGGTAGGCAGTGAAGAGGCAACCAAATGGTATGTTGAACAGGTGTTGGCGGCTGGCTGTGGCTTTATCAACTGCATTCCAGTTTTTATTGCCCGCGAGAAATACTGGCAGAAGCGCTTTGAGCAAAGGGGGCTGCCAGTAATCGGCGACGATATAAAATCCCAGGTAGGGGCAACCATTGTCCACCGCATCCTCACCCGGCTATTTAGAGACCGCGGCGTTAGGCTAGAGCGAACCTACCAGCTGAACTTCGGCGGCAACACTGATTTCCTTAATATGCTAGAGCGAGAACGTCTTGAGTCTAAAAAGATATCTAAAACTACTGCGGTTACCTCCCAGCTAGATTATGAGCTTGACGCTAAAGACATACACGTCGGCCCCAGTGATTATGTTCCCTGGCTTGAGGACCGCAAGTTTTGCCATATTAGGATGGAGGGATTAGCCTTTGGCGATGTCCCTTTGCACTTGGAAACAAAACTTGAGGTGTGGGATAGCCCCAACTCAGCCGGGGTGGTTATTGACGCTATCAGGTGTTGCAAACTTGCCCTTGACCGCGGATTAAAGGGGACACTAATAGCTCCCTCTGCCTACTTTATGAAATCACCACCGATCCAATACACCGATGATGAAGCCCACCAAATGGTGGAAGGGTTTATTGCTGAGGCGAAAGAGAGTGAGGCGTCTGAACAAGCCAAGCAAGGAAAAGGGTGAACTACCCTTATTGGTGATAACTTAAATAAACTTATGGCTGGAAAATAGGCAGCTAATTATGAAGATTGCTTTGGTTTCCCCTTATGACTTTGCTTACCCTGGTGGTGTTGTCAATCATATCTCCGCATTGGAGCAGTACTTTACCAAGATGGGTCACCAGGTTAAGGTCATTGCCCCCGCCTCAAAAGCTGTCCCTAACTTCGGTGACAGGTTTATACCCATCGGTAAACCACGACCTATTCCTGTCAGCGGCTCTATCGCCCGCATTACTATATCACTCAGACTGGCATCTAAAATAAAGGAAGTATTAGCCCAAGAAAAGTTCGACATTATTCACCTGCATGAGCCATTCATGCCTATGCTTTGCAGTGCTGTACTCCGATTTTCAGACAATGCCGTAAATATAGGCACCTTTCATGCGTGCCATGGCACATTTTTGGGCATATCTGGGTATAACTTTGGTAGACCTATTAGCAGGATAATGTTGAAAAGGCGGCGGCGCAAGCTCGTCGGCAAAATCGCCGTGTCTAAACCGGCAATGGATTTTGCCTGTAAATATATCCCCGGATACTACAATATTATCCCTAACGGCGTAGATTTAGAGCACTTCTCACCAGATGTATCCCCCATTGATGAGTTCTGTGATGGGAAACTGAACATTCTATTTGTTGGTCGTCTGGAGAAGCGAAAAGGCTTGAACTATCTCCTTGAAGCTTATAAACGGATTAAACAGGAAATTCCCAATTCCCGACTTATCGTAGTTGGCCCTGGCACCAGACTGCGCAAGAAGTATGAGAGGTGGGTTAGGCACAGCGGCTTACAGGATGTTGTTTTTGTCGGCTATGCTTCCTATGACGAGCTACCCAGATACTATAAGACGGCTGATATTTATTGTGCCCCGGCTACTGGCCGGGAAAGTTTTGGCATCGTTCTGCTCGAGGCCATGGCTGTTGGCAAACCAGTTGTTGCTTCCAATATAGAGGGTTATGCCAACGTAATAACCCATGGTGTTGACGGATTACTGGTACCCCCAAAAGATACACGACTGTTAGCCCAGTCCCTAATCTCTCTCATGGCTGATGAATCACTTCGGCAGCAGATGGGAGCCCGGGGAATCCTTAAGGCCAAGGAATATAGCTGGGAACACATTGCGCAAAGGGTACTCAGTTATTACATGAGAGTGCTTAGTGAACCGCCATGGAATAAACGATTCGCAGAAGACAAAACTGTGTCACTTCCGGTTCAGCAAAAAAATGGAAGATAGCTTAGATAATAGTGTTACAGGAGAGCCACCCTCAGTGTTGAGGTTATCTGAGATTCGCAAGAGCTTAGCCTTTCGCTTTACTGAACCAGTGGCAAGACTCTTAGCAAGGACAGCGATAACACCCAGTACCATAACCTGGCTTGGATTTCTGCTAGCCGCGGGTGCTGCGGCGTTTATTATTACTGGACACCTTTTTGCCGCTGGGTGGGTAGTGCTTATTGCTGGCTTTTTTGATATGCTTGATGGAGCCCTGGCTCATTACACTAGCCGGGCTACCCGCTTTGGCGCTATTCTTGACTCCACCCTCGACCGCTTATCTGAAGCTGTGGTGCTACTTGGTATTCTAGTGCTATATGCCAGAGAACAATTGCTCGCTCAAACTTTACTCGTTGGTGTTGCCTTGCTTGGTTCTTTGCTGGTGAGCTACATTAAGGCTAGAGCAGAGGCAATAGGTTTGAAGTGTCAGGTAGGCTTGTTTACCCGACCTGAGAGGGTCATCGTACTGGCACTAGGACTTTTACTCAACCAGATTGCGTATGTCCTAGTTGCTGCCTTAGCTATTATAGCAGTATTTAGCTTTATCACCGCTGCCCAAAGGCTACTTTATGTGTGGCAACAAACAAGAGTTAAATAGTAAATAGTAGGAGAAGCAATGCCAGTCATCGCAATAATTGGAGCTCAATGGGGGGATGAGGGAAAGGGTAAGGTAGTTGACCTGCTGGCGGAGAAAGCTGGGATGGTAATGCGTTTCTCCGGTGGTGATAATGCCGGGCATACCGTGGTTAACCCCTATGGTGAGTTTAAACTGCACCTTGTTCCTTCCGGTATCTTTTATCCACACACGGTGTGCATTATTGGCAACGGGGTAGTAATTAATCCCACAGTACTAATTAGTGAAGTAGACCAGCTTAACCAACGTGGTGTAGATACTACCAGACTATTTATCAGTGACCGAGCTCACCTGATTATGCCGTATCACATCCTCTTAGATGGTCTTGAGGAGGAATTGCGGGGTGGGAAGGCATTGGGCACCACGCGTAAAGGTGTAGGTCCTGCCTTTACTGACAAAGCAGCTAGGCTAGGCATTAGAACTGCTGACCTCCTGGATAAGGAAGCCCTACGGGAACGACTTCAGTTTGTTCTAGAATACAAAAATATTATTTTGACGAAGGTTCACGGGGTGAATCCCCTATCACTGGATGAGATATACAACGATTACTGCCGACATGCCGAGCGTTTGACTCCATTCATTAGAGAGACAACTGTAATGGTGGAGGAAGCGTTAAATAAGGAAGAACTGGTTCTATTAGAAGGAGCCCAGGGAAGCTTGCTTGACCCCGATTTTGGCAGCTACCCGTACACTACTTCTTCTTCACCATTAGCCGGTAGCAGCTGCTTAGGTGCTGGGGTTAGCCCTAACCGAATTAATCATATTCTTGGTGTGTTCAAGGCTTACTGCACCAGGGTGGGTAGCGGTCCCATGCCTACTGAACTGAAAGATGAAGTGGGTAACCTAATTCGAGAACGAGCCCACGAGTATGGCACTACCACTGGTAGACCCCGCCGTTGTGGCTGGTTTGATGCCGTTGCTGCTCGCTTCACCAGCCGAATTAACGGCTTTACCGGAGCCGCCATTACTCGCCTTGACATTCTTGATGCTTTTCCCCGTCTCAAGATATGTGTCGGCTATAAACTGGATGGGCAGACAATCGACTATTTCCCAGCTAGCATAACTGTTCTAGAACAGTGCCAACCCATCTATGAAGAGCTACCGGGATGGCAAGTTCCCACCAGTCATATTACCGAATATGACAAGTTACCTTCCCAGGCAAAACAATACCTGGCCAGACTGAAAGAGCTTATTGCCTGCCCTATCAATCTTATCTGTGTGGGACCAAGGCGAGAACAGACCATCCAGAAGACGCCTATCTTTTAGCGCCAACTATCGGCAGGTCAATTTGGTAATTTTGCAGGGTATCTCTAATAAATGCAGCTGATTTTTCATCAGGCTCAATAAGGGGTAGGCGCAGTTTGCCGACATTAAAACCAAGGTAGTTCAGTGCATATTTAACTGGGATGGGGTTAGAGACAATAAACAGCGCATTAACCAGAGGCATAAGGTGGCGGTGTATGCTGGCAGCTTTATCTACCTTGCCATTAACAAAGTTATCAATCATCTCTTTAATCTGGTTACCCACTAGGTGAGAGACGACACTAATCACCCCATAACCACCTATGGCTAAAATGGGCAAGGTATCGCTATCATTGCCGCTCCAGACCAGAAAATCATCTCTGGTGCTGCTGATAATCCTGGAAATCTGCTCAAAGTTGCCACTGGCTTCCTTTATTCCAATAATGTTGTCTATCTGGCTTAACTTGATAACCGTATCGGTTGATAGATTGACCACGGTGCGCGATGGCACATTGTACAATATACAGGGTAAGCTGGTACTTTGAGCAACTGTCTTGAAGTGCTGGTATAAGCCTTCCTGGGTTGGTTTATTATAGTAGGGAACCACCAATAGGCAAGCATCAACCCCAATTCGCTCGGCCTTTTCAGTCGCTTCCAGGGCTTCAGCGGTGCTATTACTACCAGTATACGCTACTACTGAACCTCGTTCGCCAACTACTGATTTCACCTCAGCCAAAAGGCGTACCTCCTCCTCTCGAAGTAAGGTGCAAGTTTCTCCAGTTGTGGCCACGAGCACTACACCGTCACTGCCTGAATTGAACAGGGCTAAGGCTAACCTTTTAGCCTGCTCATAATCAACCTTCCCCTCTTCATCAAAAGGCGTTACCGTAGCTGTAAGCAGTCGTCCTAACTTTTTCATTTCTTACCTCCCGGACGCAACCATTCCCTTTTGACCAGCTCCTCAGCAATCTGGACCGCATTTAGAGCCGCTCCCTTACGCAGATTGTCAGCTACCACCCACATAACCAAGCCATTAGGGTGAGAAACATCTCGACGAATGCGTCCAACGAAGACCTCATCAGTACCAGCTGCTGACCAGGGCTGAGGATAAAGACTGATTGCGGTGTCATCCAATAATTTAATCCCTGGAGCCTGGGCAAGGATACGCCGTGCCTCATCAGGGGACATGGGCTGTGAAAACTCGGCATGGACAGCCACACTATGTCCGGTAAATACCGGAACTCGTACACAAGTAGCAGAAATGACTATATCCTCAGCATGCATTATCTTTCTGGTTTCTTCTACCATTTTCCACTCTTCCTTAGTATAGCCATTGTCCAGAAAAACATCTATCTCCGGCAGTACATTAAAGGCTATCTGGTGAGGGTAAACATGGGGGATAGTGGTCTGCCCCTCCAGCACCTGCTTGGCTTGTACCGTTAGTTCCTCTACTGCAGCTGACCCGGTACCCGACACTGCTTGGTAAGTATCAGTGATAATACGCTTGATGGGATTAACTTTGTGCAACGGATAAAGAGCCATCACCATTTGAATGGTAGAGCAGTTCGGATTAGCTATAATTCCCTTGTGCCATTGAATATCTCCCGGATTTATCTCAGGAACTACCAGCGGGATGGTAGGCACCATTCTAAAAGCAGAACTATTATCGATAACTACTGCCCCTGATTGAGTC
>Ga0209978_10001235_pt1 | contig 10596 bp, 8 predicted proteins | sample BentaG_FD_182805 | JGI IMG/M metagenome (GOLD analysis project Ga0209978, IMG submission 182805) | Deep subsurface microbial communities from South Atlantic Ocean to uncover new lineages of life (NeLLi) - Benguela_00093 metaG (SPAdes)... | ecosystem: Environmental > Aquatic > Marine > Oceanic >...
AACATTGGTCGCATATAGAATGATTCCCCTTTTAAGTGATGAGTTCAATCAGATTCAAGCTTCACAAAAAATAAGAGGGATTTTACCCAAGAAAAACATTAAAAGCAAAATTGAATTTTTCTTTAAACAGGCAATAGCTTTAATGGTTGGTGCAATTAGAAGATCTGATAGACTAGCTCTGGCAATGGACTCAAAGGCATTTGGTGCCTTTAAAAAAAGAAGTTTTTATAGACCAAAAAAAATAAAATTTAAGGATATTGTATTTTTAATTACCACCGTATTTGTGATTTTAATCACATACTACATCATGTGGAAAATTGGGTTCTTAAAAAAGCTCGGGATATTAGCATAAAAATAATTTGTAATTAACTGATCATCTTATATTTGCGTCATTTAAAAATTATTTTTCTGCAAATTTGAATCCTTTTTCTGTTAGAGTCCATATTTTATTATAGGAATTTATTACACAACTATTGGCAAATTGACATTTTTCACATTCAGTGGAACATTTTCCTTCTAAAAGTTTAAGATATCCACCTCTCTCTAAATCTTCAATCATTTTCAAAAGTAACTCTTTACTAATACCTAATTTTTTTGCAATATCTTGTAAACTATTTGAACCACGTTTAAATACAATTTTTAAAATTTTTTCTAACATTTAACACCCTATAGTCATATAAATTTATGAACTGTTTCTATCATCCTTAGCATAGTGAAGAATTTTTAACCAAATATTAATAAAAATCTCAATTATATTAGATTCTTTAATATATCTAATTAGATTCTTCACAATCTAAAGATTGCTCAGACACTGCACTGAACGAAGTGAGGGGATGACATGGTTTATATTTATTTACAATAATTATAAAAAGATAAATCACAATTAATTATTAAATTCTTTTGCTGCTATATTAAAAATAAAATATCTTTTTGATTTGTCATTCTTTTTTTACTATCCCATAAATAGATTGGCTATTTGATAAGTAACTACTCCTCCTATTATAGAAATTACCAATAGAAAGACTATATTAAATATTGTCAATTTCCATGAGTTTGTCTCCTTGCGAACTGTTGCCACTGTTGCAACACAAGGTATAAAAAGCATCTGAAAAACCAAAAATGCAAGGGCTGATGATGGAGAAATTGTATTTTTTAAAATGGAGTCCAGTCCACCAGATTCTATTGCAACATCTTGATTTGATTTGCCATACAAAATACTTAGTGTGGAAATTGAATTTTCCTTAGCTATGAAACTTGTTACGAGGGCTAATATCATACGCCAATCAAAACCTATAAATCTTCCAATAGGAGTTAAATATTCTCCAAGTTTTGCTAAATAGCTAGTTTCTAACTCTCCAGTAGGAAGGATTGTAAATAACCATACTATTGTGGAAACTATTAATATGATAGTACCTGCTCGGACAATAAAAGATTTTATACTGTTAAAAACAAAGATTCCAATAGTTTTAAAATTTGGAATATGATAAAGTGGTAGCTCCATTATAAATACAGCTCTTTCGCCTTTAAAGAATATTTTATTCATTAAAATTCCAGATATAAACAAAATTATTAAACCTAATGCTACCAGTCCCCATGAAACTATAGCAGCTGATTTTCCAAAGAATATTGGAGTCATGAAGGTTAATACTGCAATTTTTGCTGTGCAGGGTATTAATGGTGCAAGAAAAATTGTAAGTAATCTTGCTCTTCGCGATTCTATTATTCTTGAGCCCATCACAGCTGGAACATTACATCCAAAACCGGTAAATAGTGGTAGGAAGGACTTTCCATGAAGTCCCATCAAGTGCATAAATCTATCCATAACATATGCAGCTCGAGCCATATATCCAACATCCTCTAAAAATCCTAAAGTCAAAAAGAATATTAAAAGAATTGGAATAAATGTAAGAACAGTACCAACACCACCAATAACTCCATCAACTATTAAACCTTTAAACCAGTCTGGGAACTCTACTAATTTTCTCATAATTAAATTAGAACTTTCTTGAATTAGGTACTTGTCAAGAATATCCTGTAATGGAACTCCAATAGAATAGGTCATCCAAAAAATTAAGCCTAATATAAATATAAGAACAATAAATCCCCAGAAAGGATGTGTAGCAATATTGTCTAAAAAATGAGTTAATGTTACCTCTCCCATTCCTCGTCTTACAATGGGTATTCTCATAAATCTTCCCATCCAGCGATTATGGGCATTAGGATGTCTTCGCCTGTGCATACGTCTTACAATAGTTTCTTCTGTACGTCTCCCTATCCAGTCATATCTACTACAGGCAACAGCTAAAAATGCATCTTCATGTTTTGATAAAATTTCATAAACATTTTTCCAGGTAACTTCATCTACTGTTTCTTTTACAATATTGGTAATTTCTTTATCACCTTCTAAAAGTTTTATAGAAACCCACTTTGTTTTATAAGGTTTTGAAATTTTATCCTTTATTAAATATTCTATTCTTTCTAAAACTTCTTTATGATCCTCTCTTATTGTTGGAATTTTCGGATTATATGAAAATTTTTTTTCATAAATATCTTCAATAGCCTTCAAAAGTTCCTTTATTCCCGTCCCTTTTGTAGCAATCATTGGGATTACAGGTAAGCCTAAGGCATTTTGAAGTAGATTATGTTCTATCTTTATACCATGGGAAATCGCAACATCGATCATATTAAGTGCTACAATTACAGGAACTCCAAGCAATATAAGTTCAGCAACTAAGTAGAGATTTCTCTCTAAGTTTGCTGCATTTATAATGGCTACAACCACATCTGGCTTATTCTTTATAATGAAATCTCTGGCAATCATCTCCTCAATAGAGTTTGCAGTTAAACTATAAGTTCCCGGAAGATCAACTATGTTAAAGATATAGTTGTTAAATTTACATTCTCCTGTTTTTCTTTCAACTGTTTTACCGGGCCAGTTTCCAACATGTTGATGAAGACCTGTCATAATATTGAAAACAGTGCTCTTCCCAACATTTGGTTGACCAGCAAGAGCTACAGTAATTCTTTTCTTTTCCTTACTTAATTTATTTTTAACCATCTTCACTCTCTTCTATAATTACTTTCATAGACTCACCTCTACCCAGTGCTATATTCGTATCCTTTATTTCAACTATGATAGGGCCGTGACCAAAGTTTTGTATCATTCTAACTTCAGTTCCTGGTGTAAACCCCAATACGGAAAGGCGAGATTTGAAACCGTGTCCACCCTTTAAACTATTTATAGTTCCAATTTTTCCGGTTTTTAGACTACTTAATGATTTAACTTTACTTATTTTAATCACCTCTCTTTTAATAATTAATAGTTATATATCAAATAGGAATGATTGGTTATTTTCAAATATACAATTACTATTATCCTTGTTCCAGTTCTTTTTTTATTTCTTATCAGCTATTTCTTATTTTCTGTTTTTGACTCAATTTCCAAAAATAATTTAAAGCTATCCGATATACTCTTATTAATTTCTGGATATTCATCAAAAAAATTTAAAAAGGATAAAATTCTATTAAAAGTATCTGCACTGATTGAATGTTCTATTTTGCATGCATCCTCCTCTGCAATTTCAGAGTCTATATTTAACAACTTTTCAAAAAATTCTTTTATCTTCACATGTCGATTATATATATTTCCAGCTATAATATTCCCATCAGGTGTTAATTCAATATATCCATATTTTTCATATAATATTAGTCCCTTATTTTTTAATCTTTTTAGTGCAGAAGTTACACTGGGCATCTCAACATTTAGCATTTTGCTTATTTCTTTTACTCTTGCAAACCTTTTTTTGTCACATAACATTTTTATTGCTTCCAAATAATCCTCTAATGTTGCTGATATTTTATAATCTTCTTTCATAAAACTTCCTTTCTTTTTCGCAATCAACTTTATTCTTTAATAATATTAATTTTTTAATAATATTATTACCTTAGAAGTAGTGAGTTAATATACAAATAATTAATAATAACTATTTACCCGAATTTTTTACTTAATAAAACATTATAAGTTAGAATATTTTAATAATGTTATATTTATCTAACATTATTTTAATTATTAGTTTAAGATTTGTCAAGGTAAATTTTTAAGAATGTTGTTATAATAACAAATTGTTAAAAATAACTACTAAATTAAAATTCTAAATTTTTAATAATATAAAGAATTTTATTTATATAAAATAAAAATTATTCTTCAATTTTTATTGAGATTAGATTAAGAAAACTAAGGTAAGAATTCTACTATTAATTTATTGAGATTATAAAAATATAGAAATTGAATTTAATTTTGTTCTAAAAATATATAAATTCTGATAGCATATTAATAATTTAGCAACATTAATATTTGAAAGAAGGATTATAACATGCATTAGAAATTCAATTTACATAATTCATATTTATAAACAGTGTATACTTTGTACCTTTTAAAGTTTAAGAATATAAATGATAATATAAGGTAAAAAGGGGGTGTTAATTATTGATTAATAAAAAAGAGTTAACAGAGGAAAAAATTGCTAATTTAAAGGAACTTGCTAGATTGGCAAGGGGAGATATACTAAAAATGACTACACTTGCAAAAAGTGGTCATCCTGGTGGTTCTATGTCATCAATAGATATATATCTTGTTCTATACTCATTTGCAAATGTAAATCCCAAATATCCAGATGATCCTGATCGTGATCGAGTAATTATAAGTCATGGTCATACATCCCCTGGAGTTTATTCAGCGCTTGGCAGACTTGGATTTTTTGATATAGATGATTTAATAAGTGGTTACAGAAAAGCAGGTAGCATATTTGATGGTCATGTAGATTGGAAGGTTCCAGGAGTTGAGTGGAGTAGTGGTAATTTAGGACAGGGGCTTTCAGCAGGATGTGGATTTGCTCTTTCTGGCAAACTTCTTAATAAGGATTTTCACACATTTGTTGTTATGAGTGACGGTGAGCAGCAAAAAGGTCAGGTATCTGAAGCAAGAAGATTTGCCAAGAAATATAACCTTAATGAACTTACAGTAATTATTGATTATAACGGTTTACAAATAAGTGGAAAAATAACCGATGTAATGCCTCAGAATATAAAAGAGAATTATATCTCCGATGGTTGGAAGGTCTTAGAAATTGATGGACATGATCATAAACAGATATATGAAGCTTTAAAGCAAGCTGTGGGTATTAAAGATACTCCTGTTGCAATCTTTGCCTATACAACAATGGGAAAAGATGTCTCCTTTATGGAAAATGATGAACAATTTCATGGAAAAGCTCTATCAATTGAACAATATAAGAAAGCCTTAGAGGAGCTTAAAATTGAAGATGACATTGACAAATACAATAGATTGCGTCAAAAGATACTGTCCATAGAACATGCAAAAAAAATTGACAGAGAAATAAAGAGATCTTACAAAATAGATATTGATTTTGGAACACCACAAACATATTACAAAGATGACAATCTTGACAATAGAACTGCTTTTGGAAATGTTGTGAAAGAATTTGCAGAATTAAATTGTAAAGGATCTTCATTAACAACTTCTTCAATAACCTCTGTAACACCAATTGCCGTATTTGATTGCGACCTTGCAACCTCTGTTAGAACTGATAAATTTGCCTCTATATGTCCAAATAACTTTTTTGAGGGAGGCATACAGGAACATAATACTGTTACCATTGCAGGAGCATTATCAACTCAAAATGTTCTAACGTTCTTCGCAGACTTTGGTGTTTTTGGTATAGATGAGACATACAATCAACAAAGATTAAATGACGTGAATCAAACAAATTTAAAATTAATTACCACTCATTGTGGTTTAAATGTTGGTGAGGATGGGAAAACTCATCAGTGTATTGATTACATCGGTGTAATGAGAAATTTGCATAATTTTCATATAATTATTCCTGCTGACCCTAATCAGACAGATAGAATAATTAGATATATCTCAAAAAACTCTGGAAATTTTTTAGTTGCGATGGGGAGAAGCAAAGTTCCAGTTATATTAAAAGATGATAAAATTCCATATTTTGCTGATGATTATAAATTTGAATATGGAAAAGCAGACTTAATAAGAGATGGGGATAGGGCAACTATAATATCCATGGGATTTATGCTTCATCGTGCCATTAAAGCCTGGGAAATATTAAAAAACAAAGGGTATATAGTCAGAGTATTAAATGTTTCCTGTCCTACTAAACTTGACAAGGAAGCTATTGATAAATTTATCGAAATAGGACCAATATTAACTTATGAAGATCATAATATCCAAACAGGTTTAGGTAGTATAATAGCAGATCATATTGCTCGGTCAGGAAAAAAAGTAAGTTTTAAAAAATTGGGAATAAATAGATATGGATCATCAGGTTCTCCTGAAGATCTTTTTAAAATACAAGGGTTATCAATAGAAAATCTTGTTAATTCAGTAATTGAAGGTATAGAAAACAGTAATTAAGGATAGTAAATATAGAAATAGAAATTAGTTAGGCAGAAGATAAAAGGAAAATTCTAATTTAAATAATTATTGATTATTGGTTGATTAATATTATAGTCATATGCTTAAAAATTGGAAGATAGTTCATATAACAAATGGTTTGCCTAAAGCAAATATCATAAAAACAAGACTTGAATCAGAAGGAATTGATGTTCAATTAAAATATGAAGCTATTTCTGAAATCATTGGATTAACAGCAAATGGGTTGGGTGAAGTAAAAATACTAGTAAAAGAAAAAGATTTTAATATTGCCAAAAAAATAATTAATAGTTAATTACCTTTCTTTATAACTAAGTCACCAACATTGCATTTTAAATAATCTGCTACTACTTTACATTTTGCTTTTAAAAGAAAATATATTTTTTCCATTTTTTCTTCTTCCAAACCTTCAAAATTTCCTTGTCCTTTAGCTATAACCAAATCTGCTTTTCTTAGTTCTTCCATAAATTCATTGTTAACATATTTTAATATCGTACCAGGTAAGCTCATTCCACTGCTTATAACTTTGGCATATTCATCAATTCCAACCTGTAAGGCATCTTTTATAAGAACATCGTTTATAATTGGTTCACTTCTACATGCGAATGTAATATCAATATCTGGATAGATTTCCTTTATTAAAGAGATGAGAAGTTTATCAAATACAATCTCCCCAGAATTATCACCGATATAAAATATACTTTTTGATGATTTTAAATCTCTTTCGAGTAAATTGTAGTCATTAATAGTAATTTCCTTCTTAAGAGAATTTTTTATATCTTCTTCAAAATCAACTACTTCATTAATACCAAGGTCTATTACATTTCCAATTACTGCATATTTAACTGCTTCGAAAAGAGGGGCTTTAGTATTTAATATGGTTTGCCTTAAGTTAGAATAATTATTTAAGATTAGATCATTTTGTTTCCTTTTTATATCCTTATATGGATCCTTTACATTTGTGCTATTGATTACAATTTTATAAACTATTCCTCCCAATTCTGGTGGAAACAGTTTTTTATTAACTTTTGAAATGCCATCTATCACTTTCTTCATGTTCTCAATTAAAAAATTTTCATCTTTGTTTATTATCTTGAGAGTCCTTAAGATAATATTTAAATTACAAACAATACAATCAGGTTTTAATCTCATTCCTTGTTCCTTTTATTAATATTAAAAAAATATTTATAAATTCAATATTTAAATAACTATAAAAATAATGTGTTCAGATTCTAATATTAAAAATAATAAATTATATTTTATAATAGCTTTAATGATATAGAAAAGAAATAAATTGTTTAAGCCAAAATTTAAATATACATAAGTTGATTTTTAGTTTGGCAATAAGGTCGGCAATTAATAAGATATGTTTTAAAGTAAATTACACGTAAAATTTATATTTTAAATTTTTTCTATTTTTACCGCGCATACTTTAAGTTCAGGTATTTTTGATACTTCATCTAATGCACTTATTGTAAGTATATTCGCACTTGACTCAGCGAAGTGAAATGTAGTAAATAAGACTCCGGGTTGTGTCCTTTCTGTTATATTTACTTTTATTTCAACCTCACCTCTTCTTGATACTACTTTAACCTTTTCACCATCTTTAATATTTAACTTCATTGCATCTTCTGGATTTATCTCTACAAAATTTTCCGGATATATTGTGCTTAGTCCTTTTGACCTTCTCGTCATTTCTCCTGTATGCCAGTGATAAATCACTCTTCCAGTTGTTAGTATAAATGGATATTCTTTATCCGGTAATTCCTCGGGTGGAAGATGATCTACAGCAGTAAATCTTCCCAATCCCCTTGAAAATTTTTCAACATGTAAAATTGCTGTACCTGGATGTTCTTTATCTGGACATGGCCACTGAATTCCGTTCGTATCTAATCTTTCATGTGATATTCCACCGTATATTGGAGTAACTTTTGCTATTTCATCCATTATCTCTTTTGTTGAATTGTAGTTCATTGGATATCCCATTTTAGTGGATAGCTCACAGATTATCTGCCAGTCTGGCTTACTTTCACCAATTGGATTGATAGCTTTTCCTAACAACTGAACTCTTCTTTCTGTATTTGTATATGTTCCTTCTTTTTCAGCAAAAGAAACAGCTGGGAGTACAACATCAGCTAATTTTGCTGTTTCACTTAAAAATATATCCTGAACTACTAAAATTTCTAAGCTTTCCAAACATTTTCTTACATGATTTACATCTGGATCGCTCACCATTGGGTTCTCACCCATTATGTACATAGCTCTTATATTTCCTTTTTCTGCTTCGTTCGTCATCTCAACAACTGTAAGACCAGGTTTTTTATCAAGTTTTACTCCCCAGAATTCTTCAAACTTATTTTGATTTCCCTCACCTGCAACACTCTGATATCCTGGATATACATTTGGAAGAGCACCCAGATCACATGCACCTTGAACGTTGTTTTGACCTCTTAATGGATTAACACCACCACCCGGTATTCCAATATTTCCTAATAACATCTGTAAATTTGCACATGAAAGAACATTGAGATGACCGCTAATATGCTGGGTTATTCCCATCGAATATATTAAAGATGCTGGTTTGTTATTTGCTAATACCCTTGCTGCTCTTATAATATCCCCGGCTAGTACTCCTGTAATCTCTTCTACCATCTTTGGTTCATATTTAGAAACTGTTTCTTTCAGTTCCTCAAATCCTTCTGTCCTTTTCTCAACAAACTCCTTATCCCAAAGGTCTTCTTCAATTATCACATTCATGAGACCATTTAAAAGGACAACATCAGTTCCGGGTTTTTGTTTAAGGTGAATCATTGCCATATTTGCGATATCTATCTCCCTTGGGTCAGCCACAACTAATTTTGCACCTTCTCTAACTGCCTTTCTTATCTTTATTCCTATAACTGGGTGCTGTTCTGTAGTATTAGAACCTATAATGAGATATGCTTTCGCTTTTGTTGTAATATCTTCTATGGAGTTTGTCATGGCTCCACTTCCAAATGCTGTTACCAGACCTGTAACAGTTGGAGCATGACAAAGACGAGCACAGTGATCAATATTGTTAGTTCCCAAAACAGCTCTCGTAAATTTCTGCAAAAGATAGTTTTCCTCATTCGTACATTTTGCGGATGAGAGAACAGCAAAAGCATCAGAACTCTCTATTTTTCTAATCTCTAAAAATTTGTTTGCAATATAGTCTAATGCTTCATCCCAGCTTGTCTCTTCAAATTTACCATTTCTCTTTATAAGAGGCGTCTTTAGTCTATCTGGATGGTTTACAAAATCAAAACCAAATCTTCCCTTCACACAAAGAGCTATTCCATTAACTGGATTCTCTGGATTTGATGTAACTTTTACTATTTTTTCATCTTTTACATTTAAATCAAATCTACAACCAACTCCACAATAAGGACATATGGTATTTATTTTTTTTAATTCCCATTCTCTTCCCATACCAGTAGAGATTTTTGGAGTTAATGCTCCCACTGGACACACAGCAACACACTGGCCACAGAATTCACATGTTGAATCCTGAAGAAGTAAATCAAAATCTGCAATAATTTTTGTCTCAAAACCTCTATTTATGACACCAAGAACTCTTCTATTTTGAATTTCATCACAGGCTCTAAGACAACGTCTGCACAATATACATTTATTGAAATCTCTTATGATAAATGGGTTTGTATCATCAATAGGATATTTTATGCTTCTTCCTTTAAATTCACTTTCTTTTATACCAAATTCATATGCTAAATCCTGCAGTTCACAATTACCAGCAATATCACAGGTCATGCAATCTAATGGGTGGTTTGAAATTATTAAGTCAAGTGATACTCTTCTTGCCTCCAAAACCTTTAGAGTATCTGTGTGTATAACCATTTTATCTCTCACATTAAATGAGCATGCTGGCTGTAGTACTTTTTCACCCTCTACTTCTACCAAACAAATTCTGCATGCAGATTGTGGAGGGAGAGCTGGATGATAACATAGAGTTGGTATGTAAATTCCTTCCTTTTCAGCAACTTCTAAAATCGTGCTACCTTCCTCAACTTCTAACAAGCGACCATCTATAGTAATATTGACTTTAGGCATATATTGTTCCTCTAATTATAAATAGGATTATTCTCTTT